>Ga0181612_182757_pt1 | contig 25336 bp, 13 predicted proteins | sample HoacroProtozoa21_FD_119630 | JGI IMG/M metagenome (GOLD analysis project Ga0181612, IMG submission 119630) | Hoatzin crop microbial communities from Cojedes, Venezuel. Combined Assembly of Gp0051906, Gp0051904, Gp0051908
GAGGGGGGGGAAAAGTGGTGAAGGGGGGGGAAAGGGCCCATTTTGGCCCCGGGAAAAAAAACCCCAAACACCCCCCCCCAAAAAAAAAAAAAAAAAAAGCCATGCCTTGTGTCTGGTGTAGTGGAGTCAATGTCTCCAGTCATATGAAATGGCCCCTCTCTTCTGGTCTGTCTTTTTCTCTACTATTTCATTTGGTATGTTCTTCTCCCATATTAGCTCTTTTAGGCTCAAACAAATGAGAAGTGTGGCTATGAATTCAAACTCCTAACTGCATGCCTTGTTTTATTACAAAAAGAAATGCTTACTTGATGGCTCCTCACAGCCTGTGGACAAAGGCCACTTCACTACTCTATTCATAGCACAGCATATAGCTCTGTCCTTAAATCTAAGAAACATATTGTACAACACATGATGATGACGTACAGAGGGAAAAACACATCACAAAAACAGCTACAAACACAAAAGTAATAGCAATTTTGTAAGAGCTTTTTGAAAGGCTTCAAATTCCAGCTCTCAAAGTTATCAAAGTAAAGCCTTTCTCCTCACTCCATTATATCCTTTGCCTGCATTGATTATTCCTTTGTACTGCAGTGCCCCTAGGTTTTCCCAAGAGCTTCTTACAAAACATTAGGGACTGCAAGCACTATGGATTCTAGCAAAAACGCTGTGAAGGGGGAGAGCACCAGAAGTGATGTGCAGCCCTGCTCACACACACTGAACCTCTCAACACCACCTCCCACACAGTGGCTCTCAGGGACAAACATGCTTCTCTGTTGCAAAGAGAAAAGATGGGGTAGGAGTAGAAGTTCTGCCACTGTGGGAGGGTTAAATACCATGCTTAACAGTGCTGGCTTTCAGAACAAACACAAAGCCAGGTGCTACAACAGTTTAAGACTAGGCAGCAAGACCCTCCATACACACTTCCCACATCACCAGTCTCATGGGAGAGCCCCTGAGCAAGCACTCACAGAACCAGGATGGTCTTAGGGAGTGCTGACAGGCCAGGAGCTAGGAGGCAAAAGTAATTTCTGAAGCCATTCACTCTGTTGGGACTACACAAGCTGGTCTGTTTGCCAGATGCGTGCAGTTCTGCAGTCTGAAAGAGAGCATCTTAGCTCAGAGAAAGAAAGGAGATAGAACATGTTAATCATGAAAACACTAGTGTTAGTAGTCCACTCAGGTAGGTGAGGTCTACAGGTCTAAGAAATACACGAAGAACCGGAAAAGCCAGCCATAGTCTCTTGTCAAAAGAAAGAAACATAATTAAGACAGTCTTTCACTCTTTTTCTTTTTTTCCTTAGTAGGGAGGAACAGAGAGTACAGCTGCCCCGGCCTCCTAACACTGAACAGGCAGCAAGGGCCACACCCACTGCTGGGCTGAGGCACAGACACCAGTGCTGGTCACAATTCAGAAGTCACCATGTAGCCACAGTTCCCACCTGGCAGACTGAGATATTCCTGTAAGCATGGGGAAAAGAGCTATTGCCATGTGGTAACTGTGGGTGAAGTCTAACTTTTTCAAATGGTGACTACCACAGACAGCCAGAGCAAAGAGGGCTCCTTTGTTTGTTTTACCTCAAAGCAAGGGCCTGAGGTTTTTCTTTGTTTATTTGTTTTTCACTAACAGCTAGGGACTGCACTCCTTTTGTTCTGGAAGCCAAGGGCTGGTTTATTTTACACTCCCCTGACAACCAAGGCTCTATGGCAGGTTTTTCTTACGCAAGACACAGACTAGTTATTTACTTCAGTGAAGAGACAGCTTTAGGTGTGCCCCAGAGCGAGATACCCCCTGGTTTAGGACGATGTTTGAGGACAGTATTTATCCTGATTTGTCTTTGACAGAGTAGCTAGCAGTAGTAGAGACCCCTTCTCATCTGTTCTTCACCGTATCAGCTGTCCAAACACAACTGCTTGTGAGCAGCCTACCCATACACTACCCAGAGAGTCCCGGCAGACAGCAGTGCAGCTATGCGACTGCACCTCTGTTCTCCCTCTCCTGTGATCATGGTCACCATCCACAAAGAATGGGTAATTCTCTCCACCACTCCTACTTTTAGCAGTCCACAAGCCAATGAGCCATTTCTTTCTGTCAGCGTAACATACGCCTTTGCCTCTAGCAGCACAAATGCATCCCTCTGATCACATTGATAACGTCTACGGAGATGAACTGACTTCACAATTAGCAGCCTTCCTCTGTTTGCATGCCACCAATACCTTGTATCAGAACATGCCTCCTCCTCCCCCCAAGCGATAAATACTAACAATCATTTTGATGCTAATCCATAGGCATTACTTTATATTCCCAAAAGCTCCTTCAAAACAAGTTATACTTTATTCTCACTTAGGAGGAGCAGGATAGTTTCTACTAATACGGTCTGTTCTGTTGCCAAAATGGAAACCACCTTCTCCTCAAATTAAACTATATTAGTATATTTAAATACGCGCTACCATGCAGAAATCTCTACACTTTCTTAGTTTTATACAGAAGCTTTCAGTCCAGTGGTTTTCATTGAAAGGTTTTATTTTAAAGGCTAAAAAAAAAAAAAAATCACAAAAACTGAGGAGAAAGACAATGGAATTGCAGCTATACTGAAATGACTTCATGAATGCAAATTAGTAAAAGGCAATGACATTGTGCATTGACATTAAAGTGTCTTTAAAATATCACAAGTACAATCAGCTTTAGCACTGTTTCCCTGTCTGAATCCAAGATTTTTCCCTGGTTTTATTTTTAGTATCTTTTCTGAGCTTTAAACAATTCAGCCAACCACTTAACTCTAAGCATGCAAGTAGTACCACTGAAATGCAAGTTAAGTGCTTTCTGAATGTGAATTATCCTTAGTTCTCAAAGAGCCATTGAAATTGTATTTGAATATAGAGAACTTTTATACCTGCAAAAATCTAAAAGTAAACAATTTACTATCGAAGTTTATAGCAAGCACTTCAACTAGGCAATAAGGTTGACACTCATTGGCTTAGTTCTTCATTTTATGGAGAAAACATACAGAAAAACTCGCTCCATTTACCAAACCTTTGGGAGATTTTCATTACTGGCCTTATATAACAGCAATTGAAGATAGACAAAATATTATTTAACAAGGTTTTATATGACAACATAAAGAGTGACTGCTAGCTGAGTGTTGATTCAGACATATTTCTGCCAAGGTCACTTCCCTGCCAAAATACACTTCCAATAACGATACATAAATTTTATTTTTAATAAATAACCACTAAATAGTTGTATAAACAAAGTAAACTGTGGGTAACTGTAGTTTATAATGAATATCTGTTGTACCAACTTTAACAAATACCTCGCACAGACTGACTGCAAGTCAGTGCCACCATCACTAGCTTGTTGGTTGGTGGCAAACCAGATGATGTTGGAACACATCAGTGGTTTCCCTTGGTGAGAAATCTACATCCTCGCTACATCAGCCTTCACACTCCTGAAGTATCCTTCATGTTTATGCTTTTCAGACTTTTGGCTTTGGAAAGCTTACAATTTGTAAAGGAATAGTAACTGACCCGGAAAGTCACTGTGGCAAGACTGTTCCCTGTACCCTGCCCAAAACATAAACATGCTTATTTGGAGGCCATGTGGTCTGAAGTTTGAAACAGGAGTCTGGGATTAAAAAGAAAAAAAAAGTCAGCTACCAACTTCTTGTGTGACCTTGGGCAAGTCTTTCAACACTCTTATCCTTCAGCTCCCTAACTGTATAACTAAGAGAGTGATGGAGAGGGCTTTGTGAACATTGTTGATTGATCACTGTTTGCAAAGCCTGCTGAGGTGCCACTGGGAGAAGCATTGAACTGTACGCGTTTAAAGGATCAATGTGTGTTATTACATTATTATTGAAATAATGGTAAATATATTGTACAAAAAAAATGAGGAGAAGGGAAGAGAAAAGGAGTTGCAGACCAACCTGCAAAAGGGGAGCTATGTTTGGTACATTATGTCTGATCCTGTATCAGCACTTAAATAAAGCACAAGGAGACCCTCTTGTAAGAAGGGGTCTGATGCCAAGGGCACTTGGCACCACCCAGAATTAGGCACTGTCACTCTTCTCGGGGACTTATTTTGGAGCCACCCATTTAAGTCTTCACAGTGGTGACCATTCATACAATTTTCTTCAGGTAAATCATCCAATTCCTTCCAAAAGCTGCCTTGTAATTTTCTTGTTGCAAAATCAGTTTTATTTTTATGCTTTCTTCAACCACATGTATGTTTAGGTAAATTCTGATTTCCCACCTATGCAAATGCAAGGGGCATTTTACACTTTTCTTAAGTACTGACACATTTACGACTGCAATTTCTCTAAGATGTCATTCAGCCAAGATTGATTATTTGCTGCATAGTGAGCAGAGGAAAGAGAAAGAAAGGAGCTGTCAAGCATTCTTGCTCTTCTCTTTAGGAAGGAGAAAAGATAGGCTTTTCTTTGGAAAGACAGACCCTTTTATTAAAGGATGAAATGAGCACTGAACAAATAGCATGTGGAATTCCAGATATGCTGATACTAATGGAAGAAACAGTTAAGACAGCAGAAAAAAAATTGTTTTCAAAGACTTCAAATGCATTTGTACTAGGTGTGCCTTTTCCTGGTGAGATTCCATTAACTTCCTGGGACTTGCAGATGCATGTGGTCCATTTGCATGATGCATTTAGCCCACTGCCCCCACCCCAAAAAAAAAAAAATCTATCAGGTCATGCTTTTCTTAATTTATTCCATTTCTCAAGTTTCCTCTTGCATCTTAAAATAGTACTGTCATTCCTACCTCCCTGTGACCAGTGAACTTCTCCACTGCAATTTATCAGTATATTCTATCAGCATTTTGTTTATTGATGTACTCTGGAATTATTATATAATCAAGATTTACAACACGCTACGTAGAATAAAAAGGTGCCTTTTCTCAAATATTTCTCTCTCAAGAACAAATAACAAAGAAAGCCACCTTGATTCCCAGTGACACGAAAATTTGCGGTAACTGCTTTGACAGAGTAACAGGATTCCTTTCATTTTTGCTGTTATAGTCCTTGTAAAATAACAGCCAAAGACCAGGTTCTGGTACCTTTATTGACAGAAAATAGCACTGAAATCTGAGAATCTTCCAATTGACTTTGACAACTTGCAGAGTAAGGCTATTAAATTAACCAAGTAGCATCTGTGAATTCTAAACAAATTAATCAAGTTACATCTGTGAATTCTAAACAAAGACCCCAACATATGGTTCGACACCTTTGCCACTGCTGTTAGAAAATGTATGTATTTACTTTTTAAGCTCATACATTTAAATAGATTTATAGCCTATTCTAACAATAATAAAAGTTGTGTCTCCAATTAGTCAAAAAAAACTATATAGTATATGTTTCTGTAGACTCAGATATTAGCCAAGATGTGGGCATTTGCAGCATAATTGTCCCACTAAACCTATAATATCACCTTTAAATGGAGCTGACAGTTCTTCCCATCTGTGGTAAGAACTCAGCCTGCTTAACAGTAAAGCTGTGGTAGAAAACTCACCTCCTCCACCTGTCTCATACAGAAACAGCCAAAATGTGCTTACTTACAGTTTTGTTAAATGAAGTAATGTCCATTGGGGACTGAACAGAAACTATTACACCTCTTTCACACAGGACCATACAATTGATATGTGGCCTAACATGTTTTAAACTAGAGCTATATAAACAAAGCAAAGCAGCCAACTCCCAATATTTGACCTTGATTTTATATAATGTATCCAAAGGTAGATTCACTGAAATTTTACAAGGACTTTACATTCATTTTGCCTTTTTTCATGGGTCACTGTAGCAGCACACTCAATGGCTATTATGCTTAGCTAAGTTTAGAATATTGTGTCGGTTTCTGAAGCACATTGGCTCTTTGCAACTCTAAATAAACCACTGAAAGGCTTCATGAAGCTTTTCAGTACTAGAGCACACGCAGCTAACTTGCAACAACTGGGTTTTGCATTGTCTGTTTGGTGCAGAACATGGGCTTTGGGCAAGGCCAGGGAGTTGGAGATTTATTTTTTTATATATATATATTATTTTTAAGATGCAGGGATCCTTTCTCATAGGCAACATTTGAAAGCTTCCTAACAGTCACCAGAAAAATGGCAGGTAAGATGGAGGAAAAAAGCTGGAGACCAAACAGCGGTGCTATGTGACAAATGCACATTCACAGCAAGGCCTGTGCAACTGCTAGGAACTCAGCTGCCCAGGCTGCATCCCGCCTCCTTGGGGCCAAAGCCACATTGCGCTTTCCAGCTCTCGCCCACAGCCCAGTCTGTGTGAACTTCATGGGGAACATATAACTATCTATCTATAGCCTCTGAATCCTTCAAATTCAGGCTTAGGGGTTAACCAAGATGTGTGCTCCCTAGTCCCCCTGCAAAGGGGGAAAGCCCAGCCCTTCAGTACAACACTAATCTTATGTTTAGTGTAATGTGACAGAGAAGATACTACTGCCTTGTAAAGCAATAGCGAAGTAAGTTCCTGTGTGGTTTTGAAAGCATCTCTTTTTCACACCAGCTTTCACAGACATGCTCCTCCATCCCCCCAGCTTGCAGCACACCTGCCCACCACTCACAGCTGCTTTCAAAGTCCTGAATTAGAGCACAGGTAGAGCTCAAGCCACTGTACCATGATTACTTCAAATGTTACAACCTGCATGGGTTTTAAACACTGCCACTGCTCCCAGAGATGACTCTTAAAAGTACTAGTGACTGAGATAAGGCTCTTCAAAAAACAAGGGAGCACATTCACACCTTCTCTTTAGTGTTATTTTTCACTCTGCATATTGTTCAATTAAAACAACACCTTCAAAGTCTCAATGCATAATAAGCATGACAGAGGGAAACGAGAAGATATGAGAGCTTAGATCTAAACTGCTGGGAGTAGATTCTACACCAAACTAAACAAAATACAGCAAGTCTAAAGGCTCTTTGAAAGGCCAGAGTTTATCACAGGTTACGATTTGGCCCACTTGGCTGACATTTTAACTCTCCATCCGAGCCTGAAACTTGGCAGACAACACAAGTTTCTTTTTCTCCTCAGTGAGGTATCCGATTTTCTTGCCGAGTATTCAAACAAGTGGACCTAAAGTTCACTTTCGCTATACAGATGTGAATTGATTTGACAAGATAAAATACAAGAAAACAAACATTAAAAATATCCTAAATTTACGTAAGATATGAAGTCAGCACCAAAGCTGAATCACCGTTAATGCTCTCCTCACCAGACAGTTATTTCCCAGAGGGAAGACCAGCAGCTGCAGCCTCACCTGGGCACAGGCAGCAAGGGCCTGCAGCAGCCAGGGCTCCGCAGGGCCCAGCCTGGCTGAAGCAGCCCCAGCACCAGGCACTGCTGTGGGGATGGGGCAAGCACAGAGACCAGCACTGCTATGGCATCGCTCACAAAGGGAGCTAGGGCCCTGGGCTGGGCTTAAATAGGGCTCCTGGGCCCAGGGGAGTGTGGGGAAGCCCCAGGTGAGGCTGATCAGGGCAATTACGGCCCTCAGGCCTTGCCCTTAGCAACCTGTTACGGGGACTTCCAGCAAGCAGGTGTGAAATAATGGGCTGAATCTCACCTTCAGCTTCCAAATCTGGCAACTATCCCCTCAGTCTTTCCAGTGACTCCCCATTATAAAACATTTTTCCTCTTTTCTCAAATGGCCTTGCAATTATGACTGATTTTGCAGGTGTTGTTTAAGTGTGACAACTACCACATGAATTTGACGTTGAACACAGAGTCAGTTACAAGAAGTGGGGAGATGGAAAATACCTCTTTGGTTATACAGGGTGTCCCACGTCAATGGAGAGTTGTTCCCAAAACTTTTCTGCCCTTTGAAACCATTCAAGCCATGAGAGTTCCACCAGCTCCCTCAGGAGGTAATTCTACACCATATGAAGCAACGTTTCCTGATAGTCAGCCTAAATTCTCTTTCGCTCAATTTCATGCCTTTATTCCTAATAATACACCCTTCAGCCATCCTAAAAATCCTCTCTCTTCTTAACATTTGGACCCTTGCAGTATGCTAGACAGTTCACATATCGTCTTTAGTCATTGTTTCCTCATTCAGATATTTCTTTTGGAAAATAAATTTGGCAGAGACCAGAAGACAGCTCTATTACCACCAAACCTCCTGTGAATGCAAGTGGAAAAAGAAAAGCTCCTCAGTTAAGTACTTCAATGTGTAAATAACACACATTGGAGTTAACAGTGATCCCCAGGGTCGTGATTCTCAGAAGCTCTGTAGATGGAAATCTCACTCCTGGACAGAGAAGAAGCTTGAACAGGCTTAGGAATTGAGGAGGAAGATAGTGCGTTCTCATCACTAAAACATGACTTGGATTATCTGAAGCTACTCCTGGCTCTGCCATCAAACTACTGTGTGGTCTTCTGTGCCTTTGTTTTCTATCTATCAAATGGGTTTATGGGAATTTGGTTTCTTTTTTTTACTTAGTCATTTTTGAGTCTCAGATTTCAATCCTGGGGCAAGCAAAAAATTGAGGGGAGAAGACTACTGCAGGAAAAAGTTCCCTGCAAAATGCCTTGAGCCCTAAAAGCATCAGCTTATGTACAATGTATACAGTTGAAATACTGACAGAATTAAAAGCTGCCCCCTGCTCACTTGATGAGGAGGAAAAAAAACACTCAAGGAAGAATTTGTGATAAAGGTCTGTCAAAGGTCTGTAGGGTGGTGCTGACATTCCGGGTTGGACTGGGAAGTGAACAGGAGAATGGAGATCAGTCAGATGATATGATGGACTGCTTCATTGTTCTCCATCCAGCACGTGAGCACCGATGTAGGTGGTAGCTGGGGGGTAACTAGAGTACTTTGTTTTGAAGCATTCTTGGTGCAAATCTCAACACCACTATGCCATGTGGGTATGATACAGACAGACCAATTTAGAGCAGATGAGAAGCACTATTTAGTTTCCCTAGTCACCAAACAGCTCCAGCAAACCCAACACTCACCAGAACCTAAACCCCAAGCTAAATTTTGTACTGAGTTTGCAGCACCCATCCCTGCTCATCCGTCACCTCCTACAAATACTATGTCTGCTTAACCACCACAGCATCAGCACCCAAAGCCAGCTGCAATTTTTTTGTCATGACCCAAATTACAGTGGGATTTGGATGAATTGCAAGAAATTGCAGCTGGATTTTCAAACCTGCACGGGAAGAACACCAGAACTACTTTGTGCAAGCCAAAGGGAAATTTCTCCACTCTGTATTTTGTAGGGCTAAAAAGCTAGAATAGGAACTAGTTTTTACAGAGGTGAACTTTATGAGGTAGAGGCACAGGGACATACCACCCACTAACTCCAGTCTTTTTCTTGAATTCCTGCTCCTGGCCATTCACAGCTGGACATAGGTACCAAAATGTTTTTCAGGAACCGAGTACTATATGCCAGAACTGACTAATTGTCAATGGGTTTACCACCCAAAGGAGATGGGTCTGTGCTTGAGAAAGTGTTTCAGAAAAGAGAATTCTTCCTCCTCTGCATCAGCCTCACAAATTGTATTGGTTCAGCTTCAGCTGATCTTTTCTAAGCCTATGATTGTTTGATTGGAGTAGTACAAGGAAAACCCGGCAAAGCCATACCTCATCTCCTTACTGACAGCCCTTGCACCTCTTTGTGAATTAAAACAGTACACTACATGTAATCTGAGTGCATCTATAGGTTATTTCCTATCATTACTGAAAGTGAATCATCTAATGCCATATGATGAGAGCTAAGTCAGAGCCAAGTCCTCAATACAATCTCCTTAACCACACAACACTGACTCATTTTCCAGTATTATTTTCCTATCTTTTTACTGCACCCTGTAAGACTAGGCTTAAATTGGCCGAAGTACACAATTATAAGGATGACCTGGACAACATCTTCTGCTCTCATACTAGTCTGTTCATTTCATAAACCATCATGCAAAAACTTAGCAAAAATTGCCATCTGTACCAAAAGGACTTTCAAGATTAATTCAACATTGTTGTTGACTAGCCTGAAACTCAACAGCAGCCCGCTATGATGAACAATTCTAACACCTCTGCCCACACTGTGTCTGTCAACAATATTATTATTCCATAACTTTATGTTTATATACAATGATTTATACAGAGAGGAGGAAAACCATGAAGAATACCCCCCACCTATTGGTAGATTTTCAATGGGAGACTGAGTTCTTTCTTCAAAGGAATATGTAGGAAGAAACTCATTTGTCTCTGCTCTGAAATGAAAGCACGCATGATTACCCCTCTAATCAATCATGTCCTTTGTATTTATCTAGTTTGGTATGGTTTGTGTTTTCATGGTGTTCTTTTTATTGTAAAGAATCCAGTCTCCTATGTGTAGTCAAATCTAGTTTATCAATGCACAAAAAAAATACTGGTATCAATCAATAGCTTGTCTAAAGAGGCAGCAATGCTATTACTCTTCAGTGACCAGTAACCTTAAGTAAATGAGGTGCGTATTTCTCCAAATTCTTCTATGAAACTCGTTAGATTTACAAATATGAAAGTACAGTGGCAAGATCTTTTGAACTGGTAAATCTGAGTGACTTTGCTGGACCTATACCCCTTTGCATCATGGGGAGTCTTGGCCCACACAACAGCCCATCAGTGTTCTAAATACACCTTCCTGTCCTACTCTATGTATAAAAGATGCTGTATTATCTTAATATGTCAGCAATACTAAAGGACTTTTTTAATATAAATATTATATAAATATATTTTTACTGCCATTAGTAGAACTACAACAACAGAAAACAAGTATAACAAAACCAAATCAAGACCCATATAGATGCATAAAATTTCATTGAAAATTAACGTCCCCATCTACAAAACTTAACTGACTCATCTGTAAAAATACTATGTATCAAAAAGTAATAATTTTAATGAATAAGAGAAGAATAAACCTCTACATTAGAACTGAAAACAAACAGTAGTGAAAGCAGAAAACTGAGTTAATAAGGTCCAGCAAAAACACGAACCACCCAACCCAGCAGACAATATTTGAAAAATACTAAGTGGGAACATGCCACAGAGACAAGATGAGAAAAAGTAAACATGTCATGTAGAACAGATGCTGCAAAACAAACACAACGGCAAAAATAATTATATGTTAATCAAAGTCTCAAGGAAAAAAATCAGTATATTGGCAAGTTTCAAAACAGCTGCATCTGGTTTTAAACAACAGAATCTGAACTTGCAAAAATCCCACCTGCAAATCCAGCCACAGAGGAGATGCAGGTACAACCTATGCCAGTAGTTCATATACGGATGTCTGTAGCTAGCTGGCTGATAGTGTTTAACACAGTTGAGTATCTGAATTCACAAATGAAAACATTCACCTATTCATAAATATTTTCCAGGTGCATCATTTGCTGCCACAGTCTGCTTGTCAGTAGGGGACTGCTGAACTTCACCTTACCGCTCTATACTTTCAAATTCAGAAGACCAAGGATAGCTACCTAGTCCATGTTCAGTCTTCAATCCTCACATGTTAGAAAAGGTTACAGAAGCAATGTTAAACATGCACAACCAAGGAAGATTCTCATCCAGTAATAGATGAGACCTAATCCATGAGGCCTGAGCAGTACATATTAAAGTCAGGAATTAGCACTTACATGAGTAATGCTTCAAAAAATGGAATCTCAGAAGAGAAAAACATTTGAAAGGTGCAAAATACTCCCAGTTCAGTTAAAGATGTTAACAAGTGTACATGTAAACATGAAATTTCAGAGGCTCTGGAATTTAAAAACACATTCAGATGGTTACAGTTGTGTTTCTCTATGATTATGAAACACAGACAAAGTAAAATTGTGGTTCAGCAGGGCATAACTCAGTTTCTTCAGTTTCTGGAAGCAGAAACTGGACTAGCCTTTAGCTCTGATGCAACATTACAATTTTAACCTGAGGGAAATAAATTCTCCTTTTGATAATTCTGCTGTAGTGATCATGTACACTAAACTATAAATAACAAAGACACAGACCACAAAACTGGAAATATAGAAGACAGGTCTAACGCCTCCTACCTGAAAGCCTGAAAAAAAAAAATCCCTCCTGAAACTGATTTATTTTTACAAGAAACAATAATGAGAGAGTTGTGATCGAACAGAGCATTACAATACACACAGCAGACAATTCCCACCAGGGATTAAGGTTTCTCAGAATGTAGAAAGGGCTTTTTTTTTCCTCATTTTTTCTGCTATTTGAATTCAGCCTCCGTCTCTTTTTAAGAAACCATAGAAAAATGGTGTTTGCTCAGCTTCACGCTCACTGTAGCAGAGGTTCAGCCAATAAAGGCAGAGAGAAGTCTCATAGTAAATACACAGCAAAAGGCAACTGTAGACAGGTCAAAGTGGGAGGGGAAAAAAGACTGGGCCAAACACAGCTAGTTTAAAGACAGACTCTAACCTCTAACCATAATGGATTTTGAATAATAATAAGGGCGAAGCTCAGCAATTCACACAGCTGGAGAAAAAAGCATCGTGTGAGCGTGCTTATCCTCTCTCTACATACATGTACTCATACATACGCATACAAACATATTTGGAGAAAGCATTAATATGAACAGGATTTCATCATTATTCTAAGCTCTCTTTAGCAACACTTTCACAATGTTAAAAAAAAAAAACAAAACAGCCACACAACTGCAGGCCTGTCAGACAAACATGTATCAAACCAGAACCAATCCAGTAAAACACTGAACTTTGATGTGTTTAAGTACTTTGCTGAATTAAGCTGGAAGAAAGCATTTCAGAAGCTTTGAGCCCTATTCTGCTATTTTAAAATGTTGTACTTAAAACTGACTGGCATCATTTGAAAAATCAGATCCCTTTTCATACTTATAATATTATAAGTGGCCTGGCAAAACACAAATAAAACTAATTAAATGCCATAGCTAATTTATGTAGTCACTTCTTGCAAGTGAAATGAAAGAGCACATCTAGTGCATGAACTTGTACATGAAAAGTCATCCTTCTGTAATAAAACTGGGGTTTTTAGCCTCCTGAGCTGGACCCAGCTGCTTTTCATACATCTATAACAAATTTTGTGCCAAATGAACTGCTTATATATTTTTCTAAACAAGCCCCACTTTACTTTTTCCAATCAGTCCAGACAGATGGCAAGTAAAGAAAACACTTTAGTGTCAATCTGGTGGAGACTGTCACTGAAGTGCTTTTGCCAAGAAAAAACAGACTAAACATTAATGAGGCCAAATAGAGAAGCTTGTTTTACAGGCTGGAGGTACTAGACTTCTCTGGACTTACAGAAACTCAATAGTAGCTTTAAAGTGCTTGCAAAGAAAAGCTTCTCCACTTCCCTGCAGCACGTAGCAACCATCGTCTAATTGGGGTAGCAATGTTCAGTCCACACCTGCAAGAATGGGTACTACATTTCTAAAAATATTGCAAGGAAACATTTATTTTCTTTTTTTGTCTCTTGATGTATACGAGAGTTTCATCACCCCTTGCAATTAATATATTTTCCATTACAAAGAATGAACTTTGTGGAATTTGCCTACGATGTTAGAAAACAAGTCGCTCCTATTGAAAGGTCTTACTATTCATTTCTTGAACACTATCTGAATTAATACCACATGGGTACATATGTATCAACTCCAGACTAATCTCTCTCATCCCTGCTTTTGTGAATGGAGCTAATAATGTCAAGAAAAAGGAAACAAAGATCCAAAATTAAAATCCTATTTGACAAGGTGCTAGATTTTGCCTACAAGACATTATTCAAGTTTGCATTATTTAGTGTGCCTTGCACCTGAGATGCAATACCCTCCAAGTACAGCAGTTTCATTGCTTATCACTTGCTAAGACCTGACCAGATACAGTAATCACTGAAGCAAAATTAGTCCAAGTGTAGCATAGAAATCTGTTATTGCATCAGGAGGTTTCAGACAGGTTAGTTAGGTCCTTGACATCCAGGGTTCATCAACAGCGAAAGGATCAGTTAAGCAAGAAGTACAGAGTGTACAATACAGTTTTTAAAACAGTGAGTCACATTCACTTCAAAACTTTCTCACAGGAAAACTGTTATATGCCTCAAACTTGGGGCTTTTTGTAGAAAACAGAATTTCTTAAGACACTCAAACACTTTTTTTATTGGTAACTGAGATTTTCTTTCCTATGAAGGGAAAAGGCTGCTTGAAAATTTGTAGTTCTGTTTTAAATGCATCTAAACTGCTAGGAGAAAAGACAAAATACAAAGGGTCCATGCGTTATTCGCATTAATATTGCCTTCTTCAGTAACCAGTGGAGCTGCTGTTGTGTCAGGATAGACATGCAGATTATGCTGAACTATAAAGCAGAATTGCATGGTTTCCAATGGTCAGAAAGATCCAAACATAAAACGGAGTCACTATATTACATTTCTCACAGCTTTCATCTTTTCTTCTTCAGCTTTTCTTTCATAATGCTCTTTCCTCATCTCGTCTTTTTTGATACAATGGCTTGCAGGTATTTTCCAATGATACCTAGCCATTTGAGAATGAATTGCCAGGTTCCATTTCCTCTTCTGTACATCTTAAGCAGTGGTCTAGATTTTCAAGGAGGCCAGCAGGTTGGGCGGGAAACATCTGGACATCCAAACTGCTGTGTGGTGAGCACTGCTGAGATTGTGGCAATGTTTGGTGGAAGAGTAGCTCTTTAGAAAAGTCTTACCCTAATAAGACTGAAAACTATTTTTAAGTCTACGCATCTATGAACAGTCTGAATTATTTGCCCTGACTAGTTCATGACAAACTGGTGTTAGTTTGCCTTATTTCCCCACAAGAGTATGTAGCTTAGCAGTGTATTCACCAGACACTGTAATTTTATGCCAAAGCAAATACAAGTCTAAAGAAAAGGATCTAAAGATATAGATATAGATAAATAATCAGGGATCAGTTTAAAAGATATATCCAGAAGACAAAGCTTCAAAAAATGATGTTAACTAGATTGCTCTGTGGTAAGGACATTTAGTATACAGATTATCTCTAATAAGCTTATCCTGTATTAAACCACTAATGAGTCGATGCTGTGATAAGACAGTTCTCAAAGGCAATGAATTATAGACGTATAATTATAGGAAGGGAGTAGAGCAAGCTTTCCCTTCTCCCACAGTGCTATGCAGTGGCTCCCTGCACACAGTCTAACTGCTGATGAAGAAAGACACGTAGGGTGGTGCACCAGACAATGCATTCTGGTAAAAGGTGATCAAATTAAGCATTAGAAAATTGTTAGGATAAGACAAAAAAATCACTGCTTTTAAAGGCACCTGTAGAGGTTCCAGTACTTTCACAGAAGCATGGGAAGACCAAATCCAGTGAAAACTTTGCCTGAGAGCAGAAGTGTTTTCCTGCAGGTATTTAATTGTGGAATAGTGATGTAACAGTTTCACCAAGAAATTCTCAGGTGTCAGTGACTGTATAATGATAATTACAGTAACTGCAAAACTCATCCAAGTATTGCAGTATGATTTTCCTTTCACTAAATCTTAAAATCAAGAGAATGAAATGATCAGGAGCGAGAGGGCAAAAACAACATGAACAGACGTTGCTAAAAGGACCAATTCAGTCAAATCTATGGTATTTACAACCATTTCTTTGAACTGAGAGATGCATTATGATGTGTGTAAGTCATGAGCCAGCTTCGAATTTTTATTACGGAAGAGGTCACACTATTTCTGAGGCTACCAAGCATTCAGTTCACAGAGAAGTCCCTAGACATACTGCATTTGATTTCTGAATACAGAAAGCATCATCCAGTTTGTTAAAAATGTTTCTACAACTGCAATTACAAAGTCAGCATTGATAGAACATCATTTGCTGCAAGCTACAAGGAAATCATTCCATCACTTCCAGCACATGCCAATGCATACTTGGTTTATGAAAAGGTCAGGGAGTAAAGAAATTCTCAAACCAGCGAAAAACATGTGAAATAATCAGGAGGATGCCTAGCTAATAATAAAAAGATTGCAAATGTCCTTAAGAGCAGTAGACAAGCACAATAAAGAAAAGAGGCTGGTGAACAGAAAAGATTTGGGAAAGTTGAGGCAATTACCCATTAAGAAGTAAATTCTTGAGTCATGTTACAAATCAGCATGTCCTACCAAATCTAAGTAGGAATGTGCCAATTAGAAGAGCAAACATTCCAGTTCTGAGAATATCTGGCTGTAATGGCGTACCTTGGAAGGCTAAACCGCAAGGTTCAAGCTGTGGACTCAGACGATGATACCAGGGCTCCAGCCAATTTTCAGGGTACCTTTTCAGAGTCTGATCAGGCACACAGCTCTAATGATGGCTGAGAGATCAGCTGTCATGCAGAGCGGTGAAAAACAGCTTAGTGTTTCCATAAGTTTTCAGTATGTATTTTTCCACCCTCCAGAGAAAGCCTGTTTGCTAAACACACATCATGTAACCTTGTTGTTGTGGATAATGCATTAATTATACAGTTCTACAATTAGCAGCTTCAAGTTAAAAATAAATTTAAAAGTTCACAGGTTTACAGGCTGTCACAAGAAAAATCCACAAAGTGTTTCTTGCAGTTTATTTAATCTACTTGTGAAGTTGCTATGGAAAGAGAAAAATAATGATGCATAGAAAAAAAATCCTCCTGAGAATCCAGTCATTGATTAAAAAAATGTTAATTAAGAATGCATGCCTTCAGAATGATATCTAATTTGGCATACAGGGAAAAAAAGCATCTAAGAACGAATTAAAGGCAAGTCCCATGATAAAGATGCTTTGGTTTGGATTAAACTGCTAAAAGCCTCAGTCTTTAAACACTGTAGGAGAAAAAAAATACCTACATATACCAGAGGGAGTATTAGCATTGTAGGGAAAAAACTCTATACAATGTGATAGCTTATAATTGTGAAGACAGTGGAAATAAAAAGCTTAATAAATCACTTTTCTTCCAATGTTTTTGCCTTTCAGAGCTCTCTCCTTTTTGGCTAAGTGCTTACTTAAACTGCAGTATAACAAATCTTTACTCTACAAGCTTCACTGACTGGCAAGTTACTGGAGAATGAAATTTTGGTCCGTAAACTAACTCAAAACCTACATATCTAAAAGTACAATGCATACCCTTAGGCATTTAAATCCCATAGCTGGTAGGTCAGACCTAACTGTTTCAATCATACTCTTCACCTTGAGCACACACAGGACGATATGAACCCCCTTCCCAATAATGGGAAAGTATCAATAAAGACTATCAAGGTCCATGAGCTGACTGTTTACCCAAAGAGCATAAGGAAAGGGTGAATATATAGGAAGTGGATTAGGATTTTCAGTGCATATAAAGCATCCATTTAGGAAGATAAGTACTACAAGATGAGAGTGTTTGAACAGAATTCCACTGCTCTCCCAAATCTTACATTAACACAGTACTGTAACAAGAAGATTAATAGCCTCCTGCATGCGTTGGTTACCACATACCACATCATGCTGACAATCCATACACATTGCACAAGCAAGAAAGGAAATGGCTGATGTAGAAAACATTCCAAGGGTTTTATATTTGTGGAATTTCTCTTTTGCATTAGGCAATTCCTTTATTTCAATAATTCACAGAGGTTACACATGCATCCTGAAAGGGCAGACTCAGCCAAAACAAAATGCACAAGTGAGCATCTTTATTTAACATCACAGATATAAAAACATTTCCAACCATGCCAGCATATGCTCAGTATCAAGTAGAAATATGCCCCAGGTTTTTTGCTTCCTGAAAAGTGGGCAACATAGCCACAGAGGAGGGCTGGCCAAGGAAACTATGCAATATATTGATTCCACGTATTTCATCAACTTGGGTTTCTGTGGAAGTCCTATCAGCAGCTCAGTCTGGTTTCTCACAGTGATTCATCACCGTGCTGGCCCAGGAGGCTGGAATGATGTAAGCTAAACTGGGACTTTCAAGGAAACATAGGCAGCATTGGCACAAAGCTCTGATCAAATTTCATATATTGGCTCTTTTAGACCCTTTCAAAACCCCCAACACAAACGTCACATTTTAAGCACAGGTAAACCTTGCCTGCTGACCATTAACTACTGCCAAAATAACAACTGCTGCATATGCTAATTCTCCTTTTGAAGGTATCAGTAGCCTCTGGGGAAGCAACCAAACAGAGATGCTAATACTGTTTATAAAGCCTAGGAGCAGCCAAACCAAGCCCTTTAAATCTAAATAACCTGAAACTTTGTGCTCAGAAAAACAATAAAAATCAAATTTTATTTCCAGATCTAGGTTCTTCCTTTAGTGAGCTAAGCCCAGATCCAACAGTCTTTTTTCTCACTGACAGCAGATCCTGCTGTAGAAGTAGGGCGCCGCTGACAGAAGAGTGAGCTTCCAGAATTTCGCAAGGCTCTGCCTTTGAGGATTTGAATTCTCAAACTTACACAGTGACTTAGCAGTCTGTAGGTAGGTATAAAAATTTCTCTTAATGGCACTTAAGGAAGTGAAAAGAAAACTGCTAAGGTAAAAGGCACCTTTAACTGAAGTGCATAGAAATAAAGCACCTTCAGTCCAAGATAATGTAGCTGAAACACTCATAAATTAAAGTTGTTGGAAGACAAAAAAAGTGGAAATCTCCAAAATTCATGTGCAAAAATGCCAAATTAGAAGCTTTTTCTGGCTCACTCTCATACACACCTACATTCTTTTGCTGTATATTGGATACATACAGGAAATTTCAGTGTAAGCTCAGCCAGTAAAAAATCCTTCAGTACTGCCACAATGCTCATGGTTTTCCAAGCATCCAAACTAAAAACACTTGGCTCATTTTTTTCAGATTACCATTTCCCTTTCTTTCTCACTGAGGACTATGAAACGGTGGCCTAAGTTTCCAGATTCTGCTACTAATGAGTTGCGGGCATAAAAAATTTCACATTGAACATATCACAACACTCAGGAGGAAGAGGGATGACACTCGTAAAGCCCCCAAGCATGTCAAACTTTCCAAAAAAGATCAGACATGAAAAAACATCAGGAAAGAAGTTAAGAAGTTTAGAGTATGAAATCCAGACCCTTTCTCATTTTTTTTTTCCCTAGTTAACGTCTCCAGATCTCTAAAGACTATTTTATAATGCTATTTGGGCTATAATTTCTTTTAATGCTCCACCTCACACATCTTACCTCATCTACATTGTTATATCAGTAGAGACACAAGCTTGGATTAGTACAATTAGTACTGGGTACTTTTTTAATTAGTTGCAATTAGTACTGGGTACTTTCAAGTAAGCAATTATTTCTTCATGGCTTAAATATATACAAAGAAAACAATCTTAAAACTCTTGTTAACTCTGTATTAGTTCTTTTTCTTGAATTCATTCAGACATCTAAGAATAGCATATGAGATAAACATTCAAATGTATGCAAATGTATATATACATATTTACACAAATACAGCTGAGGTTGAGTAGACATGAACCAGCAGAATGGATAGGAAACCAAATATAGCTGCCAGCTTCCCCTACAGTAATAGTTCCCAACAGCATAGGAAAAACGTGAACTAGTGCAATCCTCTCCAAATTGTGACCATCATTTCTGGTGATACGACCCTGAAAACTGTCCTTTTTCAGTGCCAGGACACCTACTGCACTGATCTCAATATCAAGCTGGCCTCTTAATGCCTTGCTTTTCTGACCCATCTCACCTTACCTAATAGAGTTCACTGCTGAAGAGAGGGAGGGCAGCTGTGTGGGTGCTGGGGCCAGGAAGGGGCAGCCGCAGCCCCAGGGTGCCACTCAACCCCATAGCCCAGAGGAGGCAGTCCCCAGGTGGTCGCACTGAGGCTGCCAACCAGGTTTGAAAGGTATTTTCTCTTAAGAGTCAAAGTCCTCCACTATTCTACAAACAAAGGAGAAGGAGAACACAAGGATTTTGGTCGGATTTTATGCTATTTAAGGAATTGTTTTCCTTTATAAGGCAAATTAAATACTAATTGTGTTAAAGTTGTGTGTTTTTTCATTGTTACAGTGTTGCTCACTAAGTTCATTCTTTCGGTTGCTTCCTCACAGCCAGAGGGACAAGGGACTACACCAGCTAAGAGCACAACAGAAATCACAAAGGCTTGATCATGGCTTAAATGACATCTGCTAGCATAGGAAAGATCCAGTTCAGAAACTTCCCTGATACTTAGTGGAAGACACTGCTACCCTCACTCCTCTGTGAAAATCCCACACGCGTCTGACACAGGCATACTTGCTGGCATCCCTCATACCACCAGCAGCTTTGTTTTGATTTGTTTTGTTTTGTATCTCCTTTCTGTACTGCTGCTTTTTAGATGGGTCATCTAGGGGATCCCTTGTTTACCACTCTCACTATGCTTTCTAAAGTTATTCTGAAATGAATCATTCTGGAGTCAAAATGATTCAGACATGGTCTCTTTTTGTATTTCTAAATTGACTACCAAAACAGCAAATGAAAACCATTACCTCTGACTTCTATTGCTCTGTGGAGTATGCTATACAGTATAGCTCATCTCAGATCCAAATGAGAGAAAATCTTCTCATAGAGTTGTTCTGTGACTGTTACAACTCATGTACCAATAAACAAAATGACAGAAATGCCAACCCAATTGCTGCTTAGTACATTTTAAATCAAAAACCATGATTAAAAGGAGGATAAATATTTGCATCTCTTGTTCTCACCATTCCCCTGCTTAGTTTCTCCCAAACCTCAGCAAATTTCTCAGAAGCAGAAGCAGCAGTGCCATTAATTCCGTGAATGTGAACACACGGAGTCAGCAAAATGTAGCGCAAAACCTCTTTCTTCTCCATGTTGTTTAAAATCAAACAAAAGGGAAGGAGGCATGTGTCCTTTCCAAAGGTGCTTGCTTATCCAGTGTCGAACCAGCAACACATCTTCTGTTAGCAGTAAACAAAACTCTTAAACAAAGCTATTAAAGAGCAAAAGTAACTGTTTACATAATACTTAGCCAAGATAAGAGGTAGAAGCATGAGGCAAAGAGATGCCATTCCCCCTTTCCCAGCAACAGATCCTCCTTTTTCTGCCCTCCGCTAGCCAAGCCCACAGGTCTCTGCTGCTGAGTCTCGTCACACAGGGGAAAATCGGAGGGCAGACGGTCCTTTCAGATGAAAGAAGTCTTGTGACTTGTCAGAAGTCATGTGCACCTACAGGACCCTGAAGGACTGCCCCTAAGTAGTCCATCCACAGCACCAGGGCTGGCAAACAGGAATCAGCTTTGCCTAATGCGTTTGAACACAACCGCTCGTTCCAGCATTGGCACAGCACAGCCACCACAGCCAGCCAGTCAAAACTCTTCAGATTCAGACTCTGGGAGCACTAAGGCAATGTTGCTTCTGGAAGGGACATCAGCAGCAGAAACATCTCATATTCTTTGCTATGGCTTTACAAGATATCATTTCATGTTACAAAATGGCTTCAGAGATGGTAGACTGCCTGGGCACATAGTGAACTCTGCATCTGTTCTTGCCTTTGGAAAGAGCAGAGTCATCAGCCAGCACACACGAAAAAGTAAGGGACTTTTGAGAAAAAGGACACCACAAGACTGTCTGCCGAAACTGGAAAAGCTGTATATTCATTCCTTAAACTGCTCTTTCCAAAGAAGCCAACAGCTTTGCTCTACCCTCCACATACCTCTAACAGGCAAATGCAGGGTCAAAGAGAAGCTGCTTATAACCATATGGCACCAGAGCTTTGTTGCCCCATGAGAAACAACAGCAAGTGATTTTTAAACATATGAAAGAAATTTGGGGCAGGAGTGGCCTTCCTCCGCAAGTCCCACCACAAATTCCTGCAAGTGGGAAACTGAATAAAGGATTAAGGAAATTAAATGAGTGAGAACTTCTTGTGAGCTCCAAAGCACTAGAGTCATCATCAAGGTTACAGCAGAAATATAGCTTCAGATCACATGGAAGATTAATCTTTACCATGAATCCTATTTTGATGAAAATATCTTCCCATATTCTCTAATTCTTTTTGCAGTCCCATAGCACATGTCCTAACAATTCTTGCGCCACATTAGAGCACTAGCATCTACTGCTATTACAGTGACAGTTTATAGCTCTCTGTTTAGACTGTGAAAACGATTTTGTTGATGCTGCATGATGTGCATTTTAAGACTACAGCTTTCTGGGTACTGGCACATACTTAATCACATGTTAAATCACACAGTTGCATGCTCCCATCTGTGCTGCAGAAGTCTCTAATCTTTGTTGGGTAGGTAACAGTTTTATTTGACAAATATTTTTAGAAAATAGCAGCTGAGCTACTATTTATTACCATTTCCCGAGAGGGATTTGACCTTAGGACCTCATGAAGTTCTGTAGCAGGTACTATTTCCACAGATCCTGCTTCAGTCACGAACAGCATTACAGAACTGACTTTTCTAAGAGAAATTCACCTTCCGTGTTTCAAAAACCACAGGAATTCTATTGGAAAACACATCTCTTAATTTTAAATCAGTGTATTTAAGATATTTTTAAATTTCTGTCATTGTAGATTACACTACTATATGTTTTCATTTAGTTCAAAGCACAAGTGTGTGTCATGTGTCATAATTTCCAAGGAATCAAAAAGCATTCAAGGAATCGAAAAGCATCCGAGGAATCAAAAAGCAGATATTAAAGTCAAGTATGGTACTGCTGGAGTGAGAGGACTGGGAATCAGGAATAAATCAGCCTTGATTTCTAGTGGGGTTTTATATCACTGCAATATCAATGACCTTGATGACAGGGAAGAGCAACGCTGAGGCGTTACTACATACATAACAACCTTAGTTTAGACTTATAAGTTACTTATAAGTGAAATCTGACACTTCATCTCTCTCCCTCAGTTTCCTCAGCTGTAAAACTGGCATAATAAGTGTTTAATTTCTTAACTACCTCCTGAGTGTGTTCAGTAATGTTGAAAAAATTAAAATGCCATGAGTTTTAGCAAAGAAAAAGTATCTAATGCCTCTCTCCCTGACAGATAGTCCTACTCAGTTCTGACCCTCATGCTTCTGGCTCCTCACTCATTCTTTCAATCCCTCCAGATTACATTGTAGAACAATTTATATTTCAACTGGACATCATAAACTTGTTATTATTGTCACCCAGTGTTAATATCTTGTGCTGGAGTTCTACTGTTTCTATGGCATTCTCCGAAATAATATATAACTGCTTTTCAGATGTAAACTGCCTACCTCCTACTCTGCTTAGGCCAGAACTTGTAGTTCTTGGACAGAACTCCCACTGGAAGATTTTGCATTTCCCATGTATGTCCGTTGGCTGACACTAACTCCTGTGTTGGGAGTTAATAGTGCACTGACTCTGGTAGGCCTAAACCCTTCTTCACTGAGCAATCTAAGACTACTGATTATGACAGCAGGTTCAGTCCTGCGATTTTCAGTACTTCCCAAGTTCATCTGGGCCACAATTATATTATGAACTGTCTCTTTTCTGGTTTTTTGGCACCTAGTTACAGCCTCAGTAAGAGCAAGTTGGTGCAGCTAATCAAGCCAGTGAAAATAGCAATAAAAATGTTACTCAAACAATAGCCCTCACTTTTCTTCTTTTTTTGTAAAGAAAAAAAAGCTTCAGTCAGAGATGGGCAGTTAGATCATTATTAAATAATATCAACTAGCCCATCTACTTCTTGTTCATGTACCATTTGTTCCTTGTTTCAGACGGAGAGAGAACAGGGTATTATTTTTATGTTGCATATAAACATTTCCTGAACAAAGCTAGAAGCTTGGGAGTCACTTTTCATTCGTGATAAATTCAAAAGGCAGCACAGCAGCTGACTGACTAGCTCAACATTCCAGTTTTCCAGAGACACAATTAAATTGTGTTGAAAAATCACATCAGTAGAAATGACTAGGTACTTTGGACTTTCTGTGGCAGGCAATGCAAAGACTGTCCTTGACTTCCATAACGTTTACACTGGATTCCTCCTGAAGAGTATGAACAAGGATTCGGGAACCCAGATTTAAACATCTCTGCTTTCCAAAGTCTTGGACTGTAACTTGCTTTGCTTACAGACCTGGTGTGAAAAGCTTATGGCACGTCTACACTATACAATGCAGAAATCGCTGCACCAGCTGGTGTGAGTACCCAGCATAGCACCATGCTGAGCCATTAGCTTGGGTCCTGGGAGTAGTATAGATATATTAGCATGGCATTACGCCCAGGCTAATGAGCTCAAGCTAGCTCTGCATTATACTGCTTTGATCCAGAACCAGCTCCTTTGCAGCTCTGTAGAGCCCCACACTGCAAAGACGAAACTTGTCTCTGCACTGCTGAATGTTATCTGTTCCATATATCACAATCCTGCTTCTGTGGACCCGCTGCTGTTTGAATGGCATTTCTTTGTCTGAATTCTAAACACTCCAGTATGCAAAAATGCCTGTTCCTAAACTGAACCTTATTTATCTATCCACACATTGCAATCTACAAATAAAGAGAGCACCTGCATCTCACCACATTTCCTATTCTACACTGAATAGTTCACATGCTTATATTGTGCCTGAAATACAGAGTTTTGAATGAATCTCAGTAATCATCAGTTAGCTCATATGCCCTTTGTTTTGTTTGGAGAGGGAAGAATTCTGCATTTTAGTTTCATCACCCAGGTCAAAACCGTGTTTCTTAAAATGAAACTTGCATATTCTCTCTCTGTTGGCAGAAGGTCATCTCTTGGATAGAAGGGAGTTGATCACTATAATAGAAAAAAATTCATTGGCAAGGCAGGTTGACTGACAGCTATCACAATTAACTAGAAGATTTCAATTGTATGTTTTTCTGCGCCATTGGCAAGAGTGATTATTAGGGGGACATACACATATATGTACATAACTGTATTTGTTACTTAGCAGTTATACCATGTCCTCTTTCTCAAGAGATTTCTTTCTTCCTGCTTACCTATTCCGAACAACCAAACATATGTCTTTGATCTGCCTGAAAGGATAAGTATCTTACCAAGGGTTTGAGCACATGAATAGCTAAGCAAAGCTCCTGACACAGCAGAAAGCATTTGCACACACCTAAGACAAAATCTAAACGCTGAAATGAAACAACTGGAATAGAAAATACTGAATGGAGCAAACTTGTAATTACCAACAGGAGCAACATCCCTTCCTCATCAATCCTCAGGCATGCTTATATTAAGCCATAAAGGGCTGGATGATTCTGGAGGGATAGTGTTTCAGGGGTTTTTGTTTAATGCTTTGGAGCTAAATCATGCTTTCCTTTCCCAGGGGTGCATAAGACAAAGAAGAGGCCAGATGGAGCCCTCTTCCCCTCCCTACCACACCTGGGCAGGGGCCAGCCTCAGCGCGGTGCCCAGGGGAGTGTGTGGAGCGCTGGCAGCCCAGCC
>Ga0181612_142804_pt1 | contig 25332 bp, 10 predicted proteins | sample HoacroProtozoa21_FD_119630 | JGI IMG/M metagenome (GOLD analysis project Ga0181612, IMG submission 119630) | Hoatzin crop microbial communities from Cojedes, Venezuel. Combined Assembly of Gp0051906, Gp0051904, Gp0051908
CTGCCCGGCCCGCGGGGACGGGGATGGGGAACTAAAGAAAGGCCCGAGGGAACAGATTCCCTCCGGAGAGCCGAAACGGAGAATCTGTTTGCGGAGCTCGTTCCTGAAACCGGTGCGACCGGGGCTCCCACACGGGGGGAGCGGCCCTGCAGCTCAGACAAACCCCGGGCACGGTTAGGGGAGAAGTGCCCTCTCCCACCCCTCTGCTCGGGGGAGCCCACCGCCCCCGGAGACCCGCTTTTCCCTCCGAACCATACAGGGAATATTTACAACACAAAGCTAACACGAGGCAAGTGAAGTCACGTATGCAAACCCTTCTAAGATGCTCGCAGCGCAGTGAAGATTTCTATACAGAAAAGTTTCACCATCATCATCAGAAGGTCCTCTTTCCCCCTGACAAAGTTCACTACGAAATCACATGCTGCAACCCCATCTACCGCGACTGGGGCAGGAGAGAGAAAGTCGCTGGTGCAAATCTGTTGGCTCTTCCATGGGAAAGAAACTTGGGGAATACCACTGGGAGCGAGTCCCAGCTGAACACTAAAAATAAGACGCGGTGGTGGTTCTCTAGACGCTTCGCTTGGCTTGTTACTCTGCTGCGTTTACAAGCGTTCGCATCCCCGTACCTTGACAAGGAGGTTATTATTCATCAGTGAGCTTCTGCCCCAGTCGGACTCCTTCCTATGCTCTGTGTGCACAGGTAACAGGTCCACACCTGGAATAGGTGTCCTGGGCCACTGCGCCCCCAACACAACTACAGATCAGCAAATACAGTATCAGACTACAGCTATACTGAATAACGGAGGGGAAGGAGGGCAGCTTCGGGGATCAAGACGTAGCCCTTCCTCAGGCAAGTGAAGTACATGCTGTAGTGCTATGCTGCATGGCTAAGAGAAATATTGTAATTAAGTCCAGAACTTTTTGCTCCTCACATTGTCATGAACAGCTGTGGTCATGTTTCCATAAAGAAGCAAAGAATATTCATAAACTCTGCTCACACGGCTGTTTGGGTGACTCAGCCCTTTTGTTGGCCTGTATAACAACACTATTCCTTTCCATGCATCCCTCTGCTACACACATACTGTGTTTATTAACGTTTTCCCAGAAAAAAAATTACCATTAAACTTCTTTTTATCTCAAAAGGAGACAAAAGTGTCAAACAAAGCAAGAATAAATAAAGCATCTTTCTAGACTTCAAAAGGGCAAAGCGCAAAAATACATAAGAAAAAAAACCTCTGAAAAGATAGCTAGGTCCATGGGCAAGATATGTATTTATCTTTATAGAGCCAATATACTGGAAGTCTATGCACACACAGGAAAAATAAATCTTGTAAGTATACAGCACTGTGTGGATAATACAAGCACCGAACCTGGCGCTGTTTGCAGAAGAGAGGCTAGAGAAACATGGAATACTACCAAAAAACAGGATGAAAAATGTTTATACAAAACAATTGAGCTTGCAAATTTCCATCACCTTTGCAGTAGATTGAAAATAACAGGAAGTATTAAAAAATATACCCAGGACACAGTAGGAAGGTACACGGTCTCTTTAAGGCAGCCAGCCAAGCAGTTTTCTCTCCCTTTTCAGGCTCTGCTGTCTGCACCAGAAGACACTTCACCCGTTTGCTGCATGGGCAATGTCTTTCCACAGCTAGTTCATTCACGGGACTTGGAGACAAAAAACGACCACCTTCTGGTGGCTAGCATTTTTAACAATAAAAGTCCTATTCTTGCAAGCAAGAATCCCAAAAGTTTCCCACATTTGTGTCCACAATTACTTTAACTTTTATTAAAAATTCACCTATGGGCCAAATGCTATTTTCAGTTCTACCCTGCAGTCCCACAGGAATCAGGAGGCAAGACTGCTTCCAAGAGAAGGATTTGATCCTTCACATTGCCAGAAGATCCTGTATTTACTTTCCCTTGAATTAGACAGGCCTTTGACAAGTGACATGATTTTTCTCTGAAGGCTTTAACAGTTTAAGAATGACCATGCAAAGGAAGCTGTCATTATAGAGAGGAGTACGCAGAAGCCTGACGGAGCCACCTGCGGAGTCCGTTTTAGGGTACCCACGCAGCTTAGAGCCGCACATCACTGAAGTGCTACTGGATAAACCACTCCCTAGTAAACGCTTCCACCTTCCTCTGTAAAGAGGGAGTGACATTTGCTTCCTCTGTAAAACACTTCAGTCGCACCAGATGAAAAGCATCACGTGCAGTTCCATAACGCTGTCACAGCCAAGAAAATGACTAAATTAGCGAAGTGGGTGTGCAATTATCTGATCGTATACAGCCACAGTACCTGCACGTGTAACGTTTTTTAAGAGCCAGGATGTTAGCAACATTTGGCAATGAAATTGTGGAAGGAGAAAACGATGTCAGTTTTATGAAAGTTATTCCCAGGGCTTCCAGTTGAAATGCCAACATCCACCTATGCGAGTGGGAAGCCTTTCCCTAGTAACACCTGCAGAACCACACGGAATCTCTCTTCATTTCTACTTCCTTCTCTCCTCTGTGCTGTGAATGTATTTGTAGATCCTCTGAGCGCAGAGTTATCAGGGCCACATATTAACTAAAGTTAGAAGTCTATGGGGAAAGTGTGATACAGTCTTATTCCTTATGGCCTGAAACATTTGCTTTCATTGTTTTATGGTTTAGGGTTGTTAAAAGTCACGGCAAGTTAATCTGGCACAGTTCCTGCCAGGATGTGAGTTCATTTCTTAAATAAGTTTTAGAAATATTTCTGGATGTGGCTTTTAAGCTTTCGGAATATAAAGAGATGTAAATTAACAATTTCAGAAAGATCGATGTTACACCAGTGGGTCAGTTTCTGTTTCGGGATGAAAAGCCAGCTATATGCCTCCTTTCTGTCCTGTCAGATTGCTCCTTTTTTTTTTTTTTGCCATAGACTTCTCGAAACTATTACATCTCTGTCTTAAAAGGTGCTGAATTACACAAAGAAACTAAAGATAAGTTTTTGGTACTTTCCAAACTAGACATATTTCCTCTGGTAAATTTCCCCCATATGAGATCAGTTAACCGAAAACAGGATGTGGCTCAGAGAGAGATTAAAATTTGAAGTTAGCTTCATTGCAGAGCCATTCCACCAATTGCAGGGCACTGTGTTACTGTTTCAGGTGAATGACAAATTTTCGCATCCAAGAAAAAAAGCTCATGAGGGAATATATTTGAGTATTATCTTTTTAAGATAACCCAAGGGCTTAAGATTTTTAATGAAACAGATTTCTTAGTACCTTTAAAAATGGAATTTAGGCTCAGATGCTAAGTGTATTTCCAGGGCTGAGAGTCTCATTTCAGAGAGATACTTGAGGTAGGGATGTCTCATTTTATAAAAACATAATTTTCATTTAGTATAAATTATCTGGAAATATACAAATGTTCCAGGAAACCCTGAAAGATTGGTAAAACACAGGAAGGAAACTTGTTGGTAGAAGATCCAGTCCCCAGGAGATGCAGTACTTCTAGGAACTGGAGCCAAGTGCTCCAAGTCCAGATTTCTCCCTGTTCATAGCTCTGATACGAAGTAGTTCTTTAACTTCTATGCTACTACTTCTTTTCTGACTTAAGCTACTCACAAAATAGGAGTACAACACAGTAGCTGTGAGATTTCATCAATTCATTTTCAAGATTAAAAAAAATATGAAGCATTATGAGATTTGATATATCGTCATCCTCAGAAAACTTGACACCTTTGCCACAATTCAATCTCTAGTTTACAATAAAATCTTTTAAAAGGTTTTTGTTATATTTGCCTGCACCTAGTACCAGTTGTAGCTCTGCTTTGTTATGGTGATATCCTGAGGACCCAGCCCAACTCATATTACAGGAGATGGAAAGTTTCCCACTAACTTCCATAAAAGAGTTGGACTGTAATCTTCAGAGACATCAGGAACCAATTTTTTTTTCTTCATCCCCGCTCTGCCTCAAGATTTTTTCCAGATCATATTCTCTGTAACATAGTATTAGCCTCAGCTTCCCACTAAATTTTAAATTTTTTTTTCTACAAATAATAGATATTCTGGAACACCTTTTTAGCATTCGTCAGGGGAAAAAAAAAAGCATCCACAAAATGGACCCTGTGTACCTTCTGTCTTATTTCAGTCACTCACTAAAGCAGTTTCCACAATACAAGCCAAGGAATCACCCTGAAGAGAAGAGGCTAGACAAAACTAAAGTGTTTCTCTCTGTCATAGTGGCCTTGATATTTTCCTAGAAGCAATACTACTTCAGAGCAGAACATCATTAAGAGATTTCTGAGCCTGCCTCAGGTTTCAGGCAACCTTACTAGGCAGACCTTCTTTACTTTAAGAAACTCCGTGGTGGTATACCTGTCTCTCTCACGATGTCTCCATATCAGGACAAACACGGGGTACAGACGTGTGAAGCTGGCATGGACCAGTTTATGACAGTTTCACCAGATTAAGCCCTGCTTTCTGTTGCAGCCTGTCTGCATTAAGGGCTTATGCTGGTACTTGTGGTTATGCTTCTGTTTCTCTTAATGTACACAGAGCCTGATCTAAACTGGAAAATTCTTAGCTGCCTATTTCCATTCTTAATGCTTTGTAGAGAACTCTGGGAATGGGAGCTGTGCCCACCAGGAAGCCTGCCAAAACACTCTTCCAAAGCTCTGGATGTAACATGAAAAAACAAGATTCAACATCTTTTGACTATAAACCAGCTGACAAAATACGGGTATTCTATCGACAGCTCAGGTCAATTGTACGGTGTACTATAGAAACCTACACAATTATCAGAAAACTCAGTATATTTGAGTAGGACTAATTAGTGGAAACAGAAAAAGGAAATAGGTTTCTTTACTAATGTCTTCATTAATTCTCATTAATGACAAGAATAGAGGGGACATTGAACGTTATGGTAAATCTCCACTAACCCGTTCAGAAGTTATTAATTTTGCTAATAAGAGCAAAAGAAAGAGAAGCTTAGAAGATGATCGTTTACATGTGACAGAAGCAAAAAAGAGACTGACTATGCACTAACTTGCATCTCTCTCCCACCAAGACAGTAACTCACTTTGCTGTTGTAGAGTGACTAACACCACTGGGGTTATCTTTCCAATAGTATCTTTCAGCAGGGTTCATGAACCTGAATAATTTCCACACCATCACCACCAATGTCTCTCTGTGCCTGTATTTTATGGGCGTGCAGAAGTTCACAGGAGGAAAATGGTAAAGTGAACCAAAGTCCCCATCAAAACATTACTACAGAAAGAAAACTCAGGAGTGTTCACAAACCAGGATGTCTTAAAAGAGGAATTTGAAGGAGAAAGAAAAATCTATCTTAAGCACAGGAGAAGCCTGAATGAAAAAGTCAAGTTGGAAGTGGGAGAAAGCAGACATAGAGAACGACAGGTCTATATTCTGCACAGAGGCAAGCAGACTTAGAGTTTAAATTCCTGCATAGAGAGAGTCCTCTCACAAGGCCAAGTACCTTGGCAGCTTTGCCAGTGAGGGGACTCCAAAAGCACATCATCACATACAAGTTCCCAGCAGCATCCCTGGAATTCAGCCAAGAAAGCAAACCTTGTAACTCCATGCTGAACATCTGCATCACAAATTGGATGTCGAAACCCCAAAGCAAGTGAATGGGGCACAAAGTGCTCAGGAAATGAATGCTCCCATCTGTTCAGGTTCAGTAACCATGGGTCATCCTGGAAGAAATCAGAATACAGATTGGCTTCATCGTACAACAGTTCAGAATTGTGGCAAGTTTTCACAAGGTAAGGTTGTACTTTCTTTGTGTCAAGATAAGGGCAGGAAGGAAATTCAGCATTTTTTAATCTGGTTATTTAAATCACATGTAAACTCTTTTTCTTACAATGAATATTTTGCTTCACAGCCCAGGACTGGCAGGCAGGGCCCTGGGGAGCATTGCTGGGCTGCCCTCTGCCAGGACTCGCCCCGGAGCTGCTCAGAACCAGGCATGGAGATCAGCCGGACCACCGCAGACATGGGGCCCGTGGACACAGATACAGGATACACAGGAACGTGGCTTTCTAAGAATTTGATTTGAACTCATGTGGGTTTAGAAACGTTCCCCCAATTTCTGGTATCAATCCATGGGATCCTATTAAATTATGTCAGAGATTACTTCAACCAGGCATGTTTCCATGGGAAGTTCTTGATCGTAGCTTGTTTTTGAGATTCCTGACCAAAACAGAAGCTTAGCTGATCCTGCCAGGCTTCTTCAGTGTCATATGGAAACTGAAATGGTGAAATTGTTTAGCTTTGATAGGAAGCCACAAATGACACAAGGGACATGAAAAAGATTCCCCCATCAGCCTAGGTTGAGTAATTGTTCATAACCACAAGCTGGGCAAGTTTCATGGAGTTCGAAGTTTTAGCGTGAAGATACATCTCTGACTATGTAGGTACTTGGTACGGAAAAAAACATGTGCTGCCTTTTCAGTCACTAAGCACAACGAGATTCATCCCGGGAATTGACGTCTCTGCCACAAATTTATCTCCAGAGTTCTCTTGTTGATGGGAGTACCGGCCTTCACAAGAGCCTGTGCCCCCTGCACTAAATTTCACCAAGCTAATGCTTTTTATTGGCAGCTTTGAAAGCTCTTATCTGAAAGCAAACCCTCAACTCTGAGGGTTAATGCTGTGATTATAACCCAACATGGTTCTCCCAAAACCACTCTTTAACATGGCATGAAGGATGTGTGGTGAAAATTTAGTGAAAACTGGAACCAAAACAGGCCTCTTGACTTCCAGTTCCATCTTATAACCATATCTCCAGATCACCCTCCTTCCAGCAAAAGCAACTGCAAACATTGCTTCAAACGACTGTTCCGTACATACTGTTCTAACACATCCCAGCTAACTGGGGCTAGAAACGAAATACCTTTTAATATTGCACAGACTGGTGACTCCAAACTTTCAGAATTACAGCAATGGTGGAAACTCATATCTATTTCTACCTAGCTGTCAGAGCCTGGGGCTGAATGTTCTCTAGGACCTTACAGCAGTAGGCTGTTACGGAAAATTTTATGATTTGGGAAGTGAAAATGAGATTTTTATGGCATATTGCTTTTTATAAATAATGAAGGAAAACTGACAGACACGGAGGCATGGAGCAAGTGCAAGTCTTCAGTTACAGCTGCAGTTTATGCCCAGTCTGTCACCAACACTAGAATTTACGTCTATATATTGTAAATCACATTTCAGCAGGTATAAACTGGCACAGTGAAATGTGAATCTCCTTGTGTGTGGATGTGCGACATCTTTATAAAATATTTTCTCTTTTGAAAGAAATTTTCACTTTTACTTTTTGCGATTCAGTTAAAGCAATACTGTATCTACAGATCTAGATATCAAGTATAAAAAGTATGGCTCCTCCAAAATAACTGAACAGCATGAGCTGGGGATGTGCTCCACAGCCTCTCAGTATAAATTGCAGAGAACATATAATAGCCAGTGGAAACAACGCACTGCTGAGGTTACTTTTGTAAAGCCAAATTAGACAATGGAAGTCCATGACAGGGTTCCTTGAAACCAGCTTGCAGTGTGCTAAACCCAGACTCTGAACCTCTCTCTGTTTCTTTTGGAGTACTTTTAACCGGCGCCAGTTAGGCTGCTGTCATTAAGAGAAAATTGAGTTTCCATTATAAACCCCAATTTTTGTGGTTTAATATCTCAGCTGATTCAAAGTGCATCAACTATAAATTTTTGTTTGGTTTACTTGCAAAAGAAATTGCCTTTTTAGTTGTCAAGTAGCAAATAAAGGAGATACAGTCTGAACCGCGGCACCTTAAGAATAATCTGCATTTCATGACTTCTAGCTATGGAGCATGGGTAAATGTAACTATTTTTTAATAACCACCTGTGTGTAACAATTATTTCTTGGCTTAGAAAAGAAAGAGTGGAATATAGCAATCTTTACTCAAGATTTCTCTGCTATTGTTTTCTAAACTTGCATGTTCTTTTTATGACAGTTGCGGTGTTTAATTCAGTTTGGTATTTTCCAGGAAATCAGTTGCTGCTTAAACATGTTTCCAAATTCCAAGTTCATTCAGAACTTGAAAAGCAAAATTTAACATGAAGAATGGAATTTTGTAATGACCCTGCAATTGGCAAAACCAAACTCTTCGTTCCCAGGAGAATGAAAGAGCCAAACCCAGATATTTCTCCTAATTAGAGAGGAAAACATTATTAAATATCTTAAAAATTGAAGGCATATGTAAATCCTATAAGGCGGTTTTTTACTGGAAAATAACTGATGGCCATGCCAAATTTCAGTGTGTTCTGATGTAAGAATTCAGCAGGAGATTAAAAACACATTTTGCTAGGAAACATGCATAAACATTAACATTTACATAGCCTGAAAATAAGCTTGTGTAGGCAGGGTCAAGTGAGACAACTCGTGATGGATGAACACCAAATTTGCAGTCCTCAGAGAGAGAGTGATTTTTTTAAATTACAAAATAATACTCACTCAAAAGAAAAAATGGATTTCCTTAGTGTGTTTTCACTCATCTTTTCCACACCCCTACTATAAATGAATTTACTGACCCCTGTCAGTAGATTCCACAACTCTTTGTTCGTGGAAAAAGGAGTTTGAGATTATTAATGAAAAAGATTTTTGAACTTGAAAGAAATCTTATTAAGGATTCAACTCTAGGATTTTGTATTGCTCTACCCAATGCAGGATCCCACCTGCTGACTCAGAAGAGGGGCTGTGTATGTTGAACATTTTCATTACTATAGAAAGACAGAAAATAATTTTGCTGTGATATGCTGACTTTACATTGCCCAACTGCATTGAACAAATAACTCGGTGTGATGAAGTGAGTATTTCTCCTCTTCCAGATGATTTCAGATTCTGAGTGTACCATCATAACAAAATAAAAATTACATGGTAACTTGGACTTGCATCCTACTAGCTCATGTACTCAATTTTCTCTTTCACCTGGTATTTAATATGATATGTTTTCAAGTCAGCCAGGAAAGAATTATGACAATCACTTCAAGGTACTGAGGGATTTAGCGTTCCTCTTCTAAAACTGTAGGTATTTCTAATAAAAAAAAAATACATATGACAGAGCACTTGTCTGGCTAAGGCTACTTAGAGCTTGTGGCATATTCTGAAAGATTATATACACAAAATAAGTTCTGCACTACTAATAAAGCAGTGGCCAGAGAATGGCACCATTTGGCTCTCTTCCTAAATTAGTCACAGTAGTTAAACGCAGCACAGCAGCATTCATGACCAGACCAAAAGAGCGCGAGTTTCACGTGTCACTCTGCATAATAGGGTGGAATTTGGTCTATTCAAGTTACTTGCTAGCTTGGATCAATAGATTTAATTTCTGGTTGCAATGAAGCGAAGAGAGAAATCAGTTCATTTCGTGACACTTCGCTGTCTAAAGATCAGTAAAATACAATGGACACTTACAGAAATAGATATTTTTAAAAAGAACTAAAAGGCTTACATAGTATTAACCCTTAGAATTGTTGTTATCTCAGGAATCAAACCAATTCAGCTTTTACATATCAAGAATATTCAGGGAGAATCACATTAGAATGGCATCTCATGAATTTTCTTCTTCAAAGGCTGATCATAGAACGATAGAATGGTTTGGGTTGGAAGGGACCTTTAAAGCCCATCTAGTCCAACTCCCCTGCCATGAGCAGGGACATCTTCAACCAGATCAGGTTGCTCAGAGCCCCATCCAACCTGACCTTGAATGTTTCCAGGGATGGGGCATTGACCACCTCTGAGCAACTCGTGCCAGGGTTTCACCACCCTCAGTGTAAAAAAATTCTTCCTTATAATCTGGGAAATACATTACAAATCAATTAAGGTATAATGAACAAACTCATTTAATTTACTTTAGTGGGCCTAGCTTTCAGAGATTATCTGTGCATATCACTAGAAGCAACTCTGAAGTTCACTTTGGAGGGTAGGTTGACTATGATATGCTATTATGTCAATAAATTACAATAAAAATCCTGTTTATGCATGATCCTTGGCATCTCACCAGAATCGACAGCCATTCTAGGAGATGTGAGAATAAACTTGGACTGAAGTACACAGCTTTCTAGGTAAGTGAAGTGTAGGCAGACCAGTAATCCCACATACAGAGCCTGGCTGGCCTTTTGGTAGCCTACAGAAGTGTAGCAGTTGAATGTATGTTTTTCTGGAACCACTAAAGCTATTAACCTGTGATTCAAAGCCTGGAACATTTGGAAACTTGCACAGCATGTATATAAACAACGAAGGAATAGAAAAACACTGTGTACAATTCAGATATAAAAGGACTTTTCTGATGTCCAGAATTCCCAGTAAGAACGGAAGTACAGAACGTGTTTTGAACTAATTTCCATTTCATAATACAGATGAGTCATCTAAGCAGTGATTATTCCAAGAATTTCCATTTTTGCTGGGATTAATCCTGTGAGTTGCTTAATACCTCAGAACTCTCCGACTACAAGTCACTACAGTTAGCATGGCAGCAGATTCTAAAATCAATCCCATGTTATTTCCTTCTTCTCTGTCTTACTAACTAATAAAATACACTTCTGAATAAGCTAACAGGACCTAAGGTTCGTTTTGCACAACCCACAAAGACCATATCTGTCTTTGTGATTTCATCTGGTTTTATGACTGCTTGATAGTCAACACTCTTTCAGATGTCTTTGTTTTGCCATTGGCAGTTAATAGGAAAATGTATTTTGGTGTCTGATATTAAAAAAATTACTCAAGACTCATTGAAGCCTCTTTGACACAGAGAGGAAACAGGAGAATATGTTTGTTTTGCTTATGTAGCCATCTCCTTTGTTGTATTCTCTTTCTTTTCTTTCTGAGGTCACTGCGGTCTGATAAACTCACACTGAATGCCAGAATACTTCAGTCGATGTTCCAGTGCTGCGGCCGGCCTTGTCTGCAGCCTCAAGAAAGTCATTTGACTGCCCTTTGGAATACAGTTTCCTCATCTATAACTCACTGCTTTGAGTCCATCAAATGAATCCACTGCAAGTTCTTTTTAGTATTTTTTTTGTTCTAGTTCTGTATTTTTAAGTACTATATGCATCACAGTACCGACAATTCTTTTTCAGTCTTTGCAAAGCCCTTTGAGATTTACAGATGTTGAAAAAAACAGACATTCCAACGCTGGAATATTTTAAGGTTTTTATCAGGTTGAAAGTCGCTTATGCAAAAAAAAAAAATCCAACCCTTCTGTGTAGAAGAGAGAGAAAATACTGTCCTTTTATGCAGTGTTATACTGTGTACAAGTTTGATATTCAGCATATATGATATTCAGGGTACTCTAGAATGTCAGCTGGAGAACGCAAAGAAGATCCTTGAAGCCTTAAAGTTGCAACAGAAACCATTAACAGCCTTGTGGGATGATTTAGTCCCACCAGTCTTAGGAAATTCTCGCATGCAATGCAGAATTGGCCCTCCTATACATACATTGATTAAGGGATACGGCTGTAACAGAGTTATTTCCCTGGAAATTAATTACTTATAACCCATACATATTAAATATTATTTCTTACATTGTCCTTCTCTATGTTAACTATGACTTACCTCATATGGATCAGATTGACCCGAATGAAGAAAATTCTTGTTCATTCCCTTGGCTATAATCTTGACAATCTCCTTGCTCACAGTTTCATCTGGTTTTATCTAGCACACAATGTGAATACAAAATTGGTAAACAGATTGATACAAATCTCATAAATACTAGTAACCGCAAGCCAGAGCAAAGGTATACTAATGATATAGGCAGAGTTTAAATTAAGCCTCTTAAAGGCCATCTTAGCTACACCGTGCAAGAAGAATGGGAATTATTTTAACTAACTAATATCTTAGTGTGACCCATGGCTATGATATCTGAATACAATTTGATCTTTTTCATACAATGACATCATTGTGCTTTAAAGAAATCTTCGGGGTCCACCTTAGCAGGGATAGCTGAGTCAATATCTGCATTTATTACCAGATGCAAGAAACAGGGGTTTATGAGAAGATGTATCGCTCTGGAGAGACAATTAGATCTCATAATACACAGTTACTCTCATAACAATACTGTATGGTTCAGAAGTAGAAATGTTTACAAGTGGACTGCCTAGACATCCCCACTAAGCATTTAAGTATACTTCTCCCTGCAATTTGAGTTTATATCCAGTTATTATTGGATACAGTGTTACCTTCTTACACTTCTTAGAACATTTGGAGGATTAAAAAAAAAAAAATACTCACAGAGCCAAAATTAAAAATTGCATTATCTGTGACTATCTTCGTTCCACACATTAAACACTCTGGATCAAGGATATTCCTAAGACAGAGGGAAAACAGTAATATTAAAGTTCTTGGATGTGCTGCTTTCAGGCAACTATTCAATAAAAACGTGTGCAACTGTACTTTGTATGAAACTTCTCAGTTTTACGGGGAACCAAGCTGATATGTGCCAGGATCTGTGAAAAGTTTGGCCCTTCATCTGCCACTTTCCTGGAGGCAAGGCAGCAGGCTTTTAACTGTCAAATTCAGTTATCAAATGCCAAGGTAACATTTTTTGTAAATCTACCTAAGTTGCAGTAGACATTGATTCAGTTTAATGTGTCTTAAAATACAAATAATGAATAGCACGCATATTATTTAGGAATTTTGGATTTTGGGGGTTTTCTTTAAAAAAAAAAAAGAAAGCCGAGCATAAAAATAGCATCAGCTAGTGTCAGGAATGGAAATGCAGAAATTAGAAAAGAGTACAAAAGGAAAACCTCAGGAATAAAATAGTTTCTTTCACAGAGAGGATATGAAGTGGCTGCATATATTTACAGAGCTGTACAAACATAATTTTATACCAGCAGGCAAAGGTTATCCATATTAGCAGAAGATGATGACTCTCTCCACACCTGCTTAGCCTCCGGATCCTCCACCAGCACTGAGCATGAGGTGGCCACTGCAATGCAGAATAGCCACTAGCGATAAGGGCACAGCCCCTTCAACAAGTTTTACAAATGCTGCGTGAACATCCCATCTAGGCATAGTACAGTTTTGTTTGCAGTGACTGATGAATACTGAAAATATTTAATATCATTGTTTTGTATGATAGAATTACCTTAATAACCAGATGACACAGGACATACAATAACTGTGTCCACACGGTATCTGTGCTGGATTCTGCAGAAACATTTTGCACAGAGGACAAATGTATATGGAAGAAGCATTACTCGTGTACTTTTCCATAGGTTCTTCAGAAGCACGGGAGCTACTCATGGCTTATGCATGCTTGACACCAGAGCTTCCGAATACAGAGGTGCTGTAGTATGTTCTCTTACGAAGAGAAACCAAAAACTTTAGCCTAAAGCCATCACTGTTTTTTCGTGTTGTAGTTAAACTGCAGATGTTAATATAATCCTGAAGAAAAAAAAACCAAGAAAAAGATTTAGCATTGGGCACACACTAAAATAAACTGCCAGCCAATCAACATGCAGTAATAGCGTACTTAAATGTAGACCAAAAATTTAAGGACTGCGGTAAGAATTTACCTAACCAAACCAATGAGGAGGCTGGAAAAATGAGTCGGTAATTCCCAAACCACACAAATTTGAATTGTGAAGACACGAACCAAATTAAGAGGAAAGATGAAAAAAGCGGTAATTGGTATTCTCTAATAGGCATCATCCCGTATGCTGCCCTAAAAATAGAGCCTCAGGGGAGCTGCCTCAGAAACCTTGTTCTGGTAAAACCTCCTCCAGTGCTACAGGTTTACAGGAGTGGAGATTTCAAGACAGAAGAGAGAGGCTGAAGGAGTGTAAGAGTGACAAGGCAGCACTACAATCCAAAGACTGCTATCGTTAGCTCTTACGAATTTAGAAACAGGTTGCCCTTCTACGGTTCTAGATTTTATTCTATCGTTTTTAATGTCTCTAATTTCTGTTCCCAATATCTATTTCACACAGGTTTTATTTAGTTTATACGTCATTTCTCTGGGCTGCTACTGCACGTATTTTGCTACCAATACTTTTCAGCATTGCAAGATTCGCTCATGCAAAGGAACCACCTTAAGCATCCCTACTCGTGCTTCCAGATCAATGCCTTTTATTGCACGACTAACAGTTTTGAGAAACTCACAATGCCATTATCAGCACAATGCACACAGTGGTAAGAAACTTTTGAAATAAGCTGACCATATAAAATTAAACCACTGAGTAACCTAGTCTGCTGAAATATCATCAAGCGTCTATGCTAAAAACACAAGCTCCAGAAAATTCTAAAATTAAAACATCTCCTGTTTCATGTAACACGTTTTAAGTTGTAGCTTAAGTGTTACTCACTACATGCTACCAAGTAGGTGGTGCACTTGCCAGAAAAGCCCAGGTTAATTCAAGAAAAGGAGGGCTTTGTTAGGCTGAATTTCCTCGTTTGTGTGGTTTTAAGCTGCATTTAGACTACATGATCTCTGTAAAAGGCAGGAAGCAGCACCGAAGTACCTTTCCCATTCTGCGTTCTCAAACATCACATTTTTCCATGGGCCGAAATGGGGTAATTATACGATTCTTGAAATGAGTACTGCACCCTGACCTATCGGTTGTGTTGCCGCTTGCAGCCTCTCTTACGCTCAGAACTCTCAGCTGATCAGAAAGGACTTTGCATCCTCTGCCCATGCTTTATCCCACAGCCCTGACTATGATACCATCTCTGGTAAATCTAAAATTTGTCCAAGAATCTCAGAGATTGTGGGGTGGTTACTGTCTTGCAGGTGAACTACTTTGACAAATAATTTGGGTGTTATGAAGGGAAAAAAAATGTTGCCAGTAGATATGTAATTACTATTATGGCACTACAGGTGAGAATGCATCTCTTTTCCATCCACTAGGAAACATGTACAGCATTTTCAGTATCTGAACTTTTGAAAAATGTCTTTTAAAAGTTTTTTTGTTGGGGGGGAGGACACGGGGGAAAAGTAAAATACTAATAGGACCTATATGAAAACGATGTTCTTGTGCTCCCTCTGCTGTTTCTGCCACAGCAGAAAACTGGGAGTGTTTCAAGAGCTGTGTATATTCCTTCATATACAGTAAGAAATCCTCATGCCTACACAAAAAGGGGAGTCATTTCTCTTGGCAAAAGAATTTTCGAAAATAAAGAAGCATGGTGTAAAAATTAACGATAAACAGCATTATCTATCTGGAAAGCAAGCTTCTATGCGTGATACAACACCGTGGACCTACCTGGGCTTTCTTTAAATTAACATTAAATTATCTTTCATTAAGAATACTAAGAAAATATAATTCCATATGAGTTCTGAATAATACTGTAATTTAAGTTACACTATGGTTATTTACTATTATAATTGTTCAAACAATTCTTAGCAAGACTGCAGGGTTAATATCCAAAATACGGTCTTTCTAAAATACAAGCAGTGAGAAACATACTACTAGTTTTAAAATAGTCTGTTTTCTCTACACAGATGGATGACATACAAACACCATCTATCAGAAGAAACCAAATACAAGAACATCAAACGTATTTAAAATTGGTTGAAATATCCCATATAATAAACAACAATTAAAAATGTCTGGAAAGAGGACTTACCAAACTGGTTAACAACTGAAATTCTTAGCACATCATCAGCAAGGGGAAGCTCTAGAACTAATCTCTCTCAAAGTGGGATTCCCCTGAATCACATGCTTGGTTTTTCATTGTAGGAGCACGACTATATTCTTTTTAATACTTGGTTTAACACTGCCTTCTCTTAACCTTAGACTAACAACATTTACATTAGTGTAAGGTGATTTTTATCATTTTATTAAGAGCCTGAATCAGCTGCAAGAGGGTATAATTTCTTCTTTTGAAATCTAAAAATCAAGGAAAGATGAAATTTTCTTGATAACAGTTTTGCAGAGAAATACATCATACGCAGTTCCACTTTTGTGAACATGCAAATTGCAAAACAGTAATTGTGTTCTGAATATTGGTACTAATTAAAAAATACCACTTAAAAAGCAGAAGCATGTTAATTTTTTTCATCATAACAGGCCTGATCTGAAGATGACATATAAGCAAAATAATTAGCACTCTGCTATCTAACATAAATAATGAAGACAAGGTAGCAGGCTGCTCAACTTGTTTTAACATACGTACCAGACTCTGCAAAAATATTTGTAAGTAAACTAACACGCCTCTTAAGATCTTTCTAAGTCTGAGATGAGCGCAAAGTTATTGTGTGACTTCACTATTTGTAAAATACCAAGTTTTTAACAAAAAATAGCTTTGCTTTTGCAGCAGACCTATGCAGCACTTCAGAAAAACACTTTTTGTCTCATCAGACAAACTGTCATGGCATGTCCAAAACATTCCATTCACTCTTCTCTAAAAAATTCCTTAGAAAACACTATTAATCCTCTCAATATACTACTGCCACTTTGCAAATTGCAACTGCCAGTGCAGATTTAACAAACCTGGAATGAAAGTTCTCTCTTTCATACACAACTACAATTTTAAAAAGCTTCTTAGTGAATGTTTTACTTATCTGAAGAACTTTCCATGCCAAAACGCTCTGCAAATGAGAGTATCTTCCACACATATAAGCATCAGTTCATAACTAAAGTCACCAAGTATACTTATGGTCTTCCTGGCTGCTTTTTAACATCATAATTTCAGTTCATTTATTTATAAAAAGTAAAGTTGACCATAACAGTTTCAAACTGTAAGTTTCCAATATGTCTCATTTCCATTGCAGGGACTGGGGGTTGTTTGTTTGAGCCATATCTCAGTGTTTCAGTACACTGTTAAAGTAAATTTTTTCATTTCAGACATGGACTGGAAGAAAATAATTTATTAAAACTTTGTAAATCTTCAGGACTGTTTAATTTAAAAATCTATTACTCAAACCATGAGTTGAATGAAAAATATCACTCAACATGTTAAGATGAATGCCTGAATACTAGCTTAGGTAAAAAGAGCAAGACTTTGTCACCTGCAGGTATAAGTGAACTAAAATGCACAACGGGATCAGGAGTACCTGACTTCAGTATGGCTCTTGGCATAATCTAAAATAGCTTTAGGAGGTGTCTTCCATCATTATTCAGTACAGCACTTTAACGAAGAAAGAAAGTGAACATTTAAAATAGTCACTGTAAAGGAACTGGGACTGAGTAAGGTTTTTGTCCTGAATATGTGGATGCTATTGTGCTAGGTTAGATAGATTTTTTTTTTTTTTAATTTGCTTGGAAATTAAAGTTGTAACAAAATTATTTGCTAAACAATTTTATTTTTCCTTTTTTTTTTATATGAAGGAAGGGTTATATTTAATAAGATATCAGATTTTAATGCCTCTAAGTGTTACTCTGGCACAAGACAATACTTCCCGTGTTTGTCCGTTTTACAGTCAACCCACTTCACTTCACCTGACTTCAAATGTCTTTGCAGTATTCTGCGTTATTCTCCCATCCAAGCTTAAATATCATACCTTGAACATTACTATGTTAGAAGAACATGGCTATAAAATACAAGCAAAGACCATTTTTCAAGGTGAACTATTAATGAATGTTAAGTTCAGAAAGAATTACTAAACAGCTGAGGATTTTTTTTTTAAATGAGATTTCATCTGTATTTTTCATGTAAAAATTCTCCAAGTAAATCAACAGCCACTGATGATGAGATCTTCTGCAAAATCTTCCATTGTATTTACAAACTCCTGACAAAATGTACATGCTGTATTTGAAGGCCACCACTCAATCCAAGTGCTGGAGTCCAAAGGGTACTGGAATCTATGATGACAAAAAAGAATGATCACTCGCTGCTAAGATTTGGGAAGGAAAATGTCAAACCGAAAAAAATTACACTATAAAATTGCTTGCTTTGTGTTCATTATCCTGTTTTAGAGGTACACATCTGAAAACACATTTGTCACTATTGGTCCAACTAATACTTAAAAAATTAAATCAATTATATATTCCCCAAGAATTATTACATACAAACACTTGTCATTTCACCGCACATTTTAAGATTAAATCTCTAAATATTCTGATTGTTAAGTTACATACTTGAAATTGTAACCAACGCTTATCTTTAAGGCTTCTTTTCCCATGATCAAATACTGCTCTCCTGGGCTCAGTTCAACATCTGTACAGGTCTTCTTTTTAATAAAGGTTATTTCATTATTCTTCTGAGCAAAAGCCTGCCCTGAAGTAGAATGTCAAGAATTGAAAATTTCATTAAGAGAATTTCCAGTCACTCATATATTAGACAGAAGACACCAAACTGTTCTACAGTACGGCACAGCCAAGGGATCTATTTGCCACTAGTCATAGAACAGGAAAATCTGATGATATAAAGCATGTTTCTTGTAAAATATTTAAAAAATTAAATATGAATGGTAAATAAGCCTTGTGCACACTAATTAATTTTATAATATAGTAATTATAAGGACATACTGGATGCTTAAACTCAGAGGAAAAATGACTGAATATCAGCTTCAGTTCCACAGGACCTATGAGCAGCTACCTCTCCCAAAGCTAAGGCAGTGAGTGCCCAAGAACCTTCGAAAGCCCTTTCTCCCAGGAGCAGAAACATGCCCAACCTATGAAAATCGGAGAAAAGTTAAGGCACGGTATATCCGTGTATACGACCCCACTTCAATCATTGCATATACAGTAAGGGAGGGCATTCTGTGGAATCAATGAGACATTTGAATAACAGCTCACAACTGTATTAACTGATTATGGAATATGTTCGCCTTGTTTTGTCACATAAAAGGCATTTGACTGATTATAGTTTTGGTTTGTTAACAACAGCTATAATACAGAAAAGCTGTTTGAAAACATCAGCCAAAGACTGCCTTTCTCAGGGCACAAAAGAATTCTCAAAGGTTGTATTTGAGACTACGGTTTTCTGTTCTCATGGAATGACTAGGTTTGACTGCAGATTTTTTCCAGCTGCTTCAGTGGTCTCAAACAGACAGCTTTTACTCTAAATAAATTGTTAAACAGGACACTCACCTCTTTTATAGAGATCCAGAAGAGCTGCAGAATACTTTACAAAATAACCTTCCTCGCTGCGAGATAAGACGTTCACTTTATAAACTGCAGAACAACACAAAACAAACTTTTTGTAATTTCTTGTTCCTGCAATACATACTAAATGTCTTACAGATACTCAGATGGAGAATGTAATGTCCCTTTACAATACTCATTCCTGGGAAAATGATGGCTACAGCTGTACACTGTAGGGCTAAGAAACATTAACACGTTCTACCCGTGCTCTAAGCTGATAGAAGCTCTACCCATGCTCTCATCTGATGCCCCAAAGCTGCCTCTGACCCCACAGCCACATGATCATGTTAGAACGGTACCAAGCAAGAGAGACACAGTGCTTATTAGCAGAACTCATCATCAGATCAAGCTCCCGGGTGCACTAACCCTGGTTATGTGTCTTTTATTCAGCAGAGGGTATGAGCAGGACTTGCTCTTCTCTGCTCCAGTATGTCGCCTTCATATACTGTATGCCACTTTCAAGCCTACTGAATTTTAATCACGAAAGATCTTATTGGAACAAAATGTTTTGCAGTAGTAGTAAACAAGTAAACATTTCAGTCAGAGCATGTGAAATAGGTAATGACAATTCAAATATTACCATATGCAATATCGTTCTTGCATGCAGCTTCTCTCCTGCTATCAGCAGTTATTGACCGATCTAGTCTCTCTTGTACTTTACTACACTCAGCTACATTAAGAGAGAAAAAAAGGCAGTGTTAAGACAACGTCATCATATGTCCTCAAATAAAACATCATGAACCTCCACCTGTCTGGGATAATCTACTGTAACTGAGAAACACTGTACTTAGGGGATTACATGTTGGAACAATGAATATTTAACATACAAAATAACACCCTCAATCCCCTGAACTTGATCCAGTCAGGCATCCATGATCTTACTGCACACACTGTAAAATTTTTATTTTTTTAATGCAAAATTTGGAGAGGACAACAGCAGTGTTCTTACGAGGATTTTTTTCCTTGCGTTTAGTGTGGTTTTGTCCAAAGCACTACACTGCATTTTCTCACCAAGTGAAACGGGAAAACATCTTAAAAACAGTTTATATTAAAAACAGTTTACCTTCCATGCATTTGCATTCATCTCCTTCACACAATCTCACAAGTTTTTCATTTCCATAGGGGTTATAAAATATAGTGCACCTTTTATCTAGAAGATCCAAAAAGAAATAATAAATACATATATAAAATTAAACTCCAAGAAGTTGGCACTGAAACTTTGAGAGTCAAAAGTTAGCTGAGCTTAAAATAACAAGGATTAAAAAGCTGTTGAAGATGGAAAAATACCATTTTTAATGAGGAATAAAGAGTTAAAAGACAAACATGAATTTGAAGACATGGAACACATACCTGGTGTATGATATTCATACACAGTGAATGTGGCAGGATTTAGCATTCCAACCTGGAAAAGCTCACTTATTCGAAACCCAACACAGAGAAAATTGTCAGCTGGCACCTATTTGAAAGGCACATGAATTAAAGAGCTCTAAAGGAAAATTATTCCAAAGAGTTAAAGTAGTGCTTACAGTTATGAAAAGGGTAACATACAGAGTCTATCTGCAGAATAACATGCCCATCTTTTATCTCATAATCTGCTATCAACTGATCAACTCCACTTGCAAGCTGTAGGGGAGAAAAACAGAGAAAAATCTTTTAAACAAGTTAAACGTTTTTGGATGGTCTTGAAGGCTTTGTAATCAGTAGCTTTAACATAATTTTGAGATGTAAAAAATCCTTATTTTACAGTTGCCTCTTTATAATGCTCATACTCTCACTTTTCTTTTTGTTTTCTTTTAAGGAAATGATCCTTTTACTCATTACGTGAATATAATAAAGAATTAAAGAGCTAATTATTCTTAAAAGAATACCTGAGTCCACGTATAGCATCCTATTTAAATCTTACAACTCTAACTCTGATTGCCTTTAACTAAAACTCACATGCTTGTCAATAGGAGCTGGGTGAATACAAGCACTACAGTTAAGATTCAGTTCAGAAACTTTAGCCAACTTATCGTTAGGTGTCTATACTAACAGTGTCCCCTTTATCGTTAGCAGATACAGCATCTCCAGAGGCTGTCACACTACCCTAACACAGATGACAACCAATCTCTGTCCACTCTTGTCTTTTCCCTAACAACACAGGGAGCCTAGATGTCAAATTTTAACTAGCTGTCTAGCTTCTGACTCTATCAAAAATCCATAATCTAGACTCAGGTAGATTATTCTCATTATATTAGAAGTGTTTAGAAGCAATGAGGATATGATGATCTAAATCTGCACTATTACGCTAACAGAAAAAGATGAAGAACAGTAAATATTACAGTTCTGTCAACAAAGCTTCAGTAAAAGAACATAGTTCTCTATACTTACAGTAGACAAGTCTTCTGTATTTGCTACCAATCCACTAACCAAACCTATGTCCATCACAGCATGAGCAGACCCTGACTGCGGCTCTCTTGCACTGGGCCTGTACCTAAAATATATTAAAAATAGTATTAGTTAAACACCACTGAATTTAAAAAGAAATCCTCAAAAGTGATCCCAGAAAATCCTAAGGAAACTTCTACCAACATTTAGACCATGGTAAACCCATAATGAAGCAAAATAGCCCAGATGAATCATTTCAGATTTATGCCGATATCATGCATAAAGAAGCTTTTCTTAATACTTACGTTCCAGGAGAACCCATATTTAAATTAAAGAAAAACTTCCTCCCAAAGAGATCATGACCTTTGCCCTAATTCTGTTTACAAACATACATAAAAGTGAAGAAACACTTCACTTCTGAAAAGAAATCAGAAGACCAGGTGCAATTATTAACAAAAACATTTTAATCTCTTAAAAAAAATCAAATAAATTTAATATAAGTGTCAGCTAATGTAATATTAAAACCATAACTAAGAAAAAACAAAAGACCAGAAAGCCTTTGTAACATTCTTAGATTAATTTCATAATGCATACATAGACACACAGTGCATTTGCTTTGCACTGCCCTAATTCCTCAGCACGTTAGCTGGGAGTTCCGCCTCTGCAAGGAGAGGCGTTGACCATTAGGAAACCCAGGACATTTAGAACCAGCATTTAGTTCAATGAAATCTTTAAATGCAAAACATTGGCTGAATCACCGGGGAAAGAAAAACAACCAACCAACCAACCATCTAAAAACCTCATCAGCTGTACTTACTTTGCACAAGCCTCCAAGCGTCCAAGTGGATCACCATCTTCTTTTCTGTAACCTTTTCATATCAAGTAGAGTCAAATAAGTAATTTTATAACTCTTCAGAAGCAGCAATCCAAAATTTTCATAAAGCATTTTCATAATTGAAAGACAATTCTTTAAATTGTTTTGGTGGCTATTTTAATAGAACTCATTGTCTGGCCACAAACAAGTCACATTATACTTTTATAATTCAGGTGAAATTACAGCTTTAATGCTTAATGTACTTTATTGCGTGCTTATGTTACTAAAGCTACTTCACGACAAAAGCTTAGAATGTGGTTATATACCGTGTTGTAACTGGACTAAAACTCCCACTACCTTGTAGAGCTCACTGCAAGCTCTCCACCCCCCATGATATTGCTTTCTTCTGGAAGTTTCTATTCCTCCCTTCCCCATGTGCAAAAACTCTTCCACAAATGACAAAAAGGCACCTAACTAAGTGATTAAAAATTAATTCTATTCACCAAAAGGCAGTATTTTCAAGAAGGGCTTAAAAGGCTTCTACCAATTTCTTTTCCCGTTTTGCATTTAGAAAGCAGCAGAATTTATTACAGTTTCATTCTTAATAAGAAACACTCTGTTAAACAAAGCAAGGCTTTTTTACCCACCCTCCCTTGCACTGACCTGAGCAGTAATATCTAAAACCATATTAACCCTTTACCATCATCTCTCTTTGGAACAATCTTCAATTCAAAGTTACACAACTCTTCAGAAGTACCGATTGTATTATATACTGTCCTCACCTACACAAGTACAAATAAATTAGACAAAACAGAAGCAGTAAACAATCCTCAAAACTGGCATAAAACTGTGAAAACTCATAGTATGGAGAATATAATACCAGTACAAACAAGTCTATACAGCGTGATTAGTTCTGATGGATGCAAAGCAGAGTAAGTGATCAGCACAGAACAAAACAGGGAATCCTTGAGCAAAACCACAACACTTGTTATTTGTATTTACAAGACTAAAAATATTATCCAAACAACTCCTGATATTTTATGAATATAAATACTAGTACACAAGAATGTGTACATTTCAGATGTTATTAAGTTTGATACTAGAAGAGGCTATGAAAGATTAGCAGAAAATATAGTATGGCCACAGCTTAATATTTAGGCACACAAAAATGATGTCTTCAAACATTGCAGGAAAATAGTTTCTCAATGACATTACTTAATAAACTAGGAGTAAACGCCAGAATAACAGAGAACTGAGCAATTTCTCAAAACTGATCACTAAGTTGAGTCTTCCCTGTCTGGCTGTCTAAGCAGAGGCAGGAACAATTGATAAGCACTGATCATCTATTTAGATTTACAGAACAGAAAACCTCTGATGGAAAGGAGGAAACTTCACAGCCTCTCTCATTAGCCGGAAGTCATACAATGGCTTGTCCTTCATCTAAAACATAGCCTTAACGACATCCATCACTTCAGTCTGAAGGTAAGGGCAACAAATGGAATAGTTTATGAGAAATTTCAGGGGTTATTTTCAACGTTGACAGTAACAAACCAGAGATTCCATTTAAAAAAAAATGGTTGCGTGCTTACATTTACTGTAGCTATGCCAGTGCTGCTTCCAGTGCTTACATATATGTCATCATCCACAGGTACCTAAAGGATTAATGTTAAACAAAAAGTTGTAAGTTAATAATAAAGATAGCACTATTAACAACAATTCAGGTTAGACGGTCTGCTTGTCTTGTCTACTTTCTAAGTACATATTAAAGCCTGATGCTACACGCAGATTCTACAAAAAAACCCTTCATCAGAACAAGCAGATATACTAAATTTAAATGAATATTCAAATACATTAAACTGAGCAGATAAGCAAAGTCCTTAAACATTTGATATACCAAATTACTATCTGTTTATTAAAAGAAAAAGCTACTTTAATGATTTGAACTTTGAAATTGCTACTATTTAACAAGTTGCTAAGAATTCTGTTCAAAAGCAATACTATTCACTTACTGTCACAGTTCTTCCCACGAAATTATCTTCTGTCAGTTTAAATAGATGAAGGTCTCCATAGTTTTTGTATGCTACCTTAACATTCATGTCCAAATTCAGCCGTTTGACAAGAAGGGAATATTCAGTCAAGGCCTCAAGGGCATTAATTGTGTCCTGCCAGAAATTTAAAGAAGTGAAAATGTATTAACAAAGTAATTGATTTTCGGCCACTTAAACACGATCACAAATAATGGTAAGCATTACCAGCTAAACAGCTTAGCAGTGTCTCGGCAGTACGCTTAACGCAGTGGTAACACATCTAACACTATGCTCATACACATATTTGTGCAATTTAAAGAAATGCATGCAAGTACTAAAAAGGCAGCAAGGAAACAGCAACAAACATACACAGCACTCCTCAGTTTCTTCATAGATTATTAATAATTAAAAAAAGGGAGGCTGCAGGAATTGGAATATTTTATACAGTATGACTAGTTGATAGTGTATTAGAAAACTGGCAACCTTCACTTGACTTTTAGTATATTTATCCATATTAACAGTTTTTGTCATGCAAAAATGCATACTTTCTTACACTGCGTTCCATTTTCATGTCATGAAATGAATTACTCTGTTTTACAAAGAACTTGGGAAAACAGTTTTCCTCCTATGACTTTTTGCCTTCAGCAAATCTGAATCTAGTGGAATCAGCTTGCAAATTTCTATTTATAACAGACTTCATGAAAAGAAGTCGTATTTCACAGAGACAAAGAATATCATGGCAACAGAGTCACTTGATACTAATCCCGTACATAGGACATCGACACTGTCAGTGTCGTCTTCTAATGATATTACCCTCTTCAGACGTCTCAGATTTTGGTACTTGAAGAATGAGCAAAATATTTAAAAGCTCACCTGAGTTGAATAAAATCCTCCACCATATCTTTGCTCTTCAGACAACCATTTGATGATTGGATTAGCATAGTTTTGGTCCCCCCTTAGCAAAGTAGTAAGCAAGGCATATGCTGTAGTTTCAACCATTTGTGCAGTAACAGAGCTGGGAGTGTGTTGGTCTAGTGCTTTGAAAGTATCTTTCCAAAAACAATAAATGGGA
>Ga0181612_129231_pt1 | contig 25325 bp, 15 predicted proteins | sample HoacroProtozoa21_FD_119630 | JGI IMG/M metagenome (GOLD analysis project Ga0181612, IMG submission 119630) | Hoatzin crop microbial communities from Cojedes, Venezuel. Combined Assembly of Gp0051906, Gp0051904, Gp0051908
CAGGGATTTGCGCTCCCTCTGCCGGCTGCTGCACTGGCTGGGGCCGCTCTGCGTCCCTGGAGGAATGCTGAGAGCCGTGGGACAGTCCTGCACAGACAGCAAAGTCGTGAAACCAGCACGGCTCCTCTTTAGGGTCCTTGAACACTAAGAAAAAATCCATGTTGACCATGCCGTGGAGGTGCAAGTCAATAAGGAGATGCATTTCTCACGCTTCTTTCCAAAAGTCGTTACTTGCCTCGGGAAGTGGAGGCACAGGGGAAATCACATCAGTATAAGTCACACTGCAGTATCTTTTGAATCTGGTGCGAAAGACTTGAACCATGACCAAGAATGAATTCAGTATTCTCTTAGCTTGCCTTAAATGTTATCTGAATTTTTTGTTCTGCATTAGCCCAAATAGTGTTAGGTCTCTCTCCTGACTGAATGTTTTCTCTTCTCGTTGTTGCCACCTCTTCTCTCAGCTTCAGTTTGCTGCACTCCCTGAAGTGCTTCCTGGATTTGTTTTATAAACTTCCAACCTGTTTCTTATCTCAAGCCACCAGTGTCCTGATATCACAACCTTGTACTCAGGTTAGAGCCTTAGAGGGGTGTCAAAATACACTTCGCTTTCGAGAGAGTTTTCTCTCTCGAGCATCACGTAATCCATCTATTCCTCTCCTACTTTGGATAAAGCAGGTACTTCTCCAGGGCATTACTTCCAGTTTTGGGAAGCAGCTTGTGTTTGTCCATTTACCAGGCTGGAATCAGATGCTCTGGCCAACACTGAGAGCAGCCCAGCTAGTGGTGTGCATTTTACATCCCTGTGGAGCTTGGTTATTGTTAGTCCCAGCCATATCCAGCCCAAATTCCCTACCAGGTAAGGGCTGCATGACTGGGAAGCACTGGCACACTGTCCATGGCAAGGGGATCATTACTAACGTTCAAGGAGTTTCTGAAAGTTTTCCTCTCCGCTCTGTAGTTTCGCTCTGCTTTCTTCCTAGTAGTAGTAGGTTTTCCCTAAAAGAGGGAAGTAGTTTTCCCTAAATGATCTCATTTCTCCTGATTCTTCCCTAGGATTTCCACTTCGATAGCAGAGCTCTGATTTGAAGTGACCTACTTCCTTATGCTGAAGTTATGTCTGGTTCCCAGCTAATTTCTTGTACTCATGGACCTGTGGTGACTTCTCAGCTTCTGATCTGAGTTTGTGTCCACGTTCAGCTCAGTTGCATGTAAAACTGCAGCAGGTAGCAGCTTTCTAGAGCTATGCTCTCACTCTAAGAAGCCTCAGCAAAGTGAATTAGGTTTGACAGTGTGCTTCTCACCAGGGTCTGACCAGAGCGGATTGAAGGGTAGGCAGCAGCAGTTGAGTTGGAGCGCCTACACCGAGTGATAGGCTGCTGGAGATGGAAAATGTTAGCTCATCGCTTCACTTCCATCTGCCACGGGGCAGCGGAGAATTATTGAGTCCTTTCTAGGAGCTTCGTCCAGTGAAGTTTTCAAAGTTGCAAGTAACTGAGCTTCTGCCATTTCCCTTGGGAAAGTATTCCTTACAAATACAATTCACTGTCAGGAAGTTGTTCTGAAACTCTCTCTACTTTTTCCTTTTCTTGGTGTCCTCCTACTAAAGTGGGCTTTAACACAAAGGATCTATTTAAAGCACTACTTTTTCATTTTCCTGTGAAGGCTGATGTGGTTTCTAGTTAATGTTTGTACGAGACTGTAAGCTCTCTGGTTTAAAGGCGAAGAATCACCGTATTCCCTGTGGCTGTGCTGATCCTTTCACTCGTTTCCTTGAGGGTCTGGATGAGTTTCATGTGGCTGTATTAAGCGTATGCTAGTTACTGGGTTCCCTTCCCAAATATATATTAAAAAATTGTGTGTTTTGCTGCTGAAAAGAGCAGGATCTAAAAAGCCTAGTCAATCTAGATTATGTTTCTGCAGAAGTGTTTGGTTTCTCTTGATTCTGTGAATGGTGTTGTGTTGTGAACCCAAAGGCAGCGTACACCAGTTAGTGATGGGGGGAAGAAAGTAGCAGTCTGATTTCCCTGTAGAAAATAATCAAAGTGCAAAAGCAAACAGCACGAATGCAAATTTCTGCTAATAGAAGAGAGATTTAATGTCCTTGAACTGTGCTGCAGAAAAGATATTTGGGAAAACACTCGTAACAGGTATAATTGCTTGCAAGCCAGTGCTATTCTAGAGGGAGTTGGTTTTAATGGTTTAATTATACAACACATTTTAAAACTGATTGGTTTGCATAATGTATTGTTGAAACTGTGAATCTCATTGACAGACCAAACAGTTTACCTGTGTAGAAATCGGGCAAAACCAAAACAGTCGCATAAGAATAAACTGGGAGATTTTTCAGAAGCACAGATGGTTAGTTAGCAAACTCAAGGGCAGCTAAGACCTCCTGGGATTTTTCTGCATGTCATTGTAGGCATATTAAACAGGTTACAGCTTAACGTTCCGGGGCACTCACCAACAGCAAATGGACTCAGATCACTGCTTTTAACAAAAGTGGACTAGCCTGCTTCTAGTTTTACCACAAAATGACTGAACAGGAATCTTCTGTTTTATAAATGTCTGCCATGGGTTTGATGTAGCACTGATTTTTTTGTTAATAGAAGGAAACTGAGGGCCTTTAACGAGATCTGTTTCTAGCGTGGGGGAAATAATACATACAAATCTTCCCAGTTACCAAGTTCACAAACGTCCTTCTGCAGAAACAGAGGCATTTCTAGTTGCTTACTCATGATATAAGCTTATACACGTCATGTGTAGGTTGTTGCTCACTGCTCAGAGCCCCTGAGTTGCAGCTCTGCTGTTGGACCACTCAGGTCTCGAGATCCCTCTTTTGCTTTAAAGCTGTGCCAGCAGTATTATAATTTTCTGCAGCGTAGTCTGGCTAGTAGTGTCATTTTTCTGTTACCTTTGGTCACATGCAAGATTATATTGTGGCATTCCAGATCAGTAAAGCTTACTTGCTGTCTTTATGTATCATCCTTATGTACTGAACAGTTTGCATTTTTTTAGGTTCCTAAGCAGAAATTCAGGAATGACAAGTCAGAAATGACGTTGGGGCTGGGATTTCAGTCAGGCCTCCCTTCAAAGTCTCTTAGAATCATAGGATGATTTAGGAAGGGACTTCTGGAGGTCATCTGGTCCAGCTCCTCTTCAGAGCAGGCTACCTTTGAAGTTGGCTCAAGTCACTGAGTTTCAAATACTACCAAAGATGGAGATTTCACAGCCCCACTGGGCCCCTGTTCCAGTGTTTGACCACCGTCATGAGGAAGAAGTTTTCCCCATTTAATGAGAGTCTCCATTTTTGAAACTTGTGTTCATCGTCTCTTGACCTGTCAGCATCTAACTTCAATAAGAATTTAGCTTTGTCTTCTCTGTAGCCTACTGTGAGGTATGTAAAGACTGTTAAGATCCCTCTTTTAGGTTTTTCTTTGCAAGACTGAACCAGTGCAGCTCGCTTTGCTTTTCCTTGTGCATCGTGAGCTCCAGTCCCAGACCCATCTTAGCATCCATTCACTGGAATTGCTTCAGTTTGTCAATGTCTTTTTTCTACTGGAGAACACCAAACTGGTCACCAGTACTCCAGGTGCAGTCTCACAAGTGCCAAATAGAGGGGAATAATCCCTTCACTTGTTGACCTGCTAGCTGCACGTGTACTAGTGTAGTCAGTGTGTAGTTAGCTTTCATTGCCGTCAGGACACACTGCTGACTCATTTGTCTTTCCACCAGGACCACGGAGTCCTTTTCTGCAGACCCACCCAGTCAGTCTTCACTACCAAGGGGCATGAGGGTTATTTTGTACCAGGTTCATGACTTTGTAGTTGCATTTATTGAACTTCGTGATGTTCCCATCAGCCCATTTTTTCTGCTTGTGTGTTGATGGGGCAGTGGCCTATGAGAGTGGGGTGGGTACAATTCCATTCATACGGCAAAGCTCTTCATGTAGACAAGATGCTTTGTACTGACCAGAGCAGATGTTGAACTTGGTCAGATATTTTCATCTCCAGTTTGAACTGCATGACAATATTTTTGAGGTCCTTGTTCTAAATGTATAAATGCTCCGTTTGGGATCAAAGGGTGAAATTTTTTTTTCCATATCTTTTTCAAGGAATGGTCAAGATACTGTAAGAGAACCAGTATTTGAGGCATTTTGCAGTGCTGTTCTGCGTGGTCAGTCAATCACATAGACTCCCAGGAGCTCATTTTGCATTCACTGACTCATGCGGATTTCACAGAGCATCTGCATGTTTCTTAATTAGCTTAATAAATTAATCAGAAATTGCGGTACAGAGCAAAAGCCAAGCTGATTGGCAAGATTTTGAGCAATGGGATGAGGTTGGATTTGCTTTTAACAAAACTCCTTGGTCGTTTAGTTCCCATGAATGTAACTGAGAGATTAGCATTTTTCACAGCTTGTGTCTCAAGCCGTGAACACGTGCAAGCTCCGTAGGGTCTTGCTAACGTTACTGACCGTTGCTGTAGATGGGGCAGAAAGCAAACACTGCCTGCCCGTGGCTGCAGAGGAGTTGTGGGTCAGAGCACTGCCCGCAGTTCTCTCCTGCTGCTGCTGATTCCGCATCACTCAGGTCATTTCTGCCTTTATCATCAGATCTGGCAGTGCTGCAGAGCTGCCTGCTTGCTAAATCTCATTGCATCAACACTTAAAACAAGAGATTAAAGAAAGAGTAATGTCATAGATGTAGTGTGGCTAGAGACTGTGGCCAGAAAATCAGTGAAGTATAGGAATTATTTATATAATTTCCATGCACACTTGCTCTTTCTGTTTAATTTGTGTTCTGCTCTCAAAACCCTAGGAATAGGATAGACAGTCCAGGTTTCCGTACCTAGACATTTACTTTATTCAGCTCCTTGTTGGATATGTACTGTATGTCCTTAGCAGTGGAAAATACAGTTGAAACCTCTCTTTCTCAGTTGAATAAAACGGTATGACAAATACCAGTGGCCTGATAAAGTCTTTGAATAAAACTGTAGCCAATTTCTATTTAAAACACTCAGAGGAGTCATTATTTTACTCGCAGGCCACTTTTAAAGTTGAGCGCATGCTGTGTTGCGCTCTTTTACGATATATAAAGAAGGCTTTGCACTCCTCTGGCTTTTCCTTTGGCTTTTTCTGCCTTGATTACTTCCATACACGGAGAGTATTTTGCAGTCATCTATGCAGCAGTCTGAGAGGGCAGCCAGTCCAGGGACACATCTTCGTGGCATCTCTGTCACCAGTACAGATGCTTGTTCCGCTGTCTGATAATTTCTGGCAAATTATTGGATTTGGATCAAACTTAACTTGCAAAGACCCAAGAAATGTAATTTTTGGATCTGGTCCATCTCATCAAGGGACTGCATGAGCGCTGGAGCCAACGTGAAGGAAGGAGAAGACTTCAGGAGCAAAGGCAGCTATTTAGAGGCAGCCCGATTAGATTGGCTTAAATTCGTCTGACCCCAGCAAAGTGATGGGTTTATGAAAGTCAGGAACAGGAAAACTTGGCTGTCCAGAGGGAAGAAAGGTTAGTGTCAGCCTGCATTTGGCTTGCTTATGTTTTCAACAGTTAAGCTCTCTGCAACACAGAGTTTTAATAATGATGGTAGAGCTGAACATCAATGCTATCCACCAAAAAGTCCAATGATGTTCGAAACTACAACAAGTTTCAGTGGTGTCCAGTTGCCAGCTGGGGTTAAACCACGACAAATGGTCTCAATACTTTGGGTGATTAAAAAAACCCTAAAAGTCAGAGATTGTGGCAGAGCTAGAAATAATGTTTTTAGCCTTCTTTTTCATTGAAGAAAGTGCAAAATGTCCGATACCCATCCATAACTAGTTCCTTATCAGCTGACTTTGCGTGAGAGAGCAGTAGCTGGCAGAGATTTTGGTCACTTGTCTCACATTAGGTACTGTTGGTCAGATCAGAGTGCTGTGGGTGCTAAAATGGGGACAGCGTAACACATTTCATTGATCCTAAATTCTTGGTGGGGACCACCCCGATGGAAGGGGCATGTAACTGGTTTTGTGGCTAAAAGTCATGCACGACTTCCCATGGTATTACTGCCCCTCAGGTCCTCCCCCAGTCCCATTTCCATAATTCTCTGCTGTTGCTTGTGTCGAGGACTCCACTGTCGGACTGTCCTTTTCCGAATGTGAAATTTGATCGCCTAGTTCAGCTTTAGCATAGGCAGTACAGAAATGGAGAAAAAGCTGTCATTTGGCGATTCTGATCAAAGCTGAAACACCAAGCAGATAGCATTGTTTATTTTTTTATTATTATTATTTTACCCACTTGTACAGATCTGAGCACTCTTACCACTCACTAATGTGTGAGAACGGTGATCGGTGGGAATAAGCATCTGAATGAGCAGGTGCAAATGAGCTGCTCTGGTCTGTGATAGAAATGGTTCTTGAAGGGGTTGTGCTTTTTGACTTGAAAGCAAATACACTAATATCTGATGGTGCGCTGGGAAATGAATTACAGTATTTGGTTTGTCCGTGTGACATTTTTTGTGCCACAGTTCTTCTTGACGATCGTTATATTGAAATGCTGTAATTGGAGTAAAATATTACAGGGGAACAGCAATGATAATAACACTTAAATCTTGCATGTTTTTATGAAGTAACTTTTTTGTTTTTTTGAAATGCTGTTCATTGAGCAGTAAAAAGAGCTGGAAGTCTTGCAAGGAATGCAGAGAAATAAAACCTGGCATAGTGAAAGACTTTCAGTACCATATGAATATTGATCCTTTAAAATCACAAATCATCTTTCTATTCATTCACTGTAGAATAAGGCCTCTTCAAGATAAGACTCAGCAGTGCTGTGGAGTTGGTATTTAAAGTATGTCCATCTGCATCTAAACGAGTAGCTCCAAGACAATCAGATTATGCAGTAGTTACTTTGTGAGAATATCGCCTAAGTGGAATGGAAACTTCATTTTGAGTCTAATATTAGACCCTGCTTTGGAAAATTCCTTTTAAATGATCACAAGCTGGGAATAGCAAAAGAATTTAACTTTCGACAGACAGCATTCACCAAGAATTTGTTTTTAACTGCTTATGTTGGGTCCCTGGGAAAGCAGATGTGAAAAACTTACCAAAGTGAATTGACTTGACCTGATGCAATGTTTATATCAGTAGTTGATAAGTTTTCCTCCCTCATCTAATTTGTTCGGGATATTTTCATTCTTTAAGCATGAGTAAGTCTGGGGTGGAATAGTTTGAATGCTTGTTGGTCTAATAATCTGAGTCTTAAAGCATGCAGACATTATTGCCTATAAAGGGGGTCTCAGCAAAGTTGAACTATTTTGGTTATCTTCCACGGGTGGGGAGAAGTACCGTTTTTGAGACTAGCAAAGGCAAATGTGAGACACATTGCTTACCTCCTGATAGTTCAGAAAGCATATTGATGTCTGCTGTATTTATACTTCAAAATGCCACTTGTATTTGGTGAACCCTGTGAATGCATGTGATATTTTATGCAGCTTTACCAAGGACTGGCTTTTGATGGCAGCTAGGGAAACTGGCAACCAAGGATATCAAAGTGGATTCGAAGACATGATGTTATTACCATTATTATTATTCCTGTGGCAGAAAGGACTTTAGGAATTGTAGAATACACTGTGAATGATGCACAGCTCGGGCATCTTTAGAGCCACTAGTATATCTCATCCTAGCTTTTCTCTTTGTTGATCAGACATGGTCACTTTGAATATTTAGATTAATTCTTAAATAAGCCCCGACTCTGTCTGGAGCATGTCTAAGTAAATTGTTTTTGAGGGACGTAGGAGAAAAAGAGTAACTCATAGATTGGACTGACCGCTTCTCCCCAGCTCTACCCTGTCCACATCCTTCTGTGGTTTGGCCATTGTTGCTGTTGTTTCCAAGCTTGAGGAGAACATCCGTGGGAGCTCGCTGCAAGGGCGGGCTCCAGCCTGGCCTTCCTCTGCCAATGCCTGAGACAAGAAAAGCGGAACAACTGTCAACAAGATAATATAACAAATTCAATGCCAGGGTGACAGTTTCACTGGGAAAGGCATTAGAAAAATAACACTGATCTCTTTAGCTGTTCTGCTTTAGTGCGTTAGGTGGATTTATGTGACCCAGGAATGCATTTCTCAGACAGAAATCAGACTATGATTTTAAGCATCTGTTAAACTTTGCCTCTTTTTTTCATGAAGCCTGACACCAACCTTTTTGTCTTTTTATTTATACCTCTGTCTGTCTGTCTATAATTCTGCTATAATTTCTGATCTTTCAGGAATTTCTAAAATGTCTAAATTGCTGATCTGTCTCCTTGCAGGCAAGTCTCACCTGGCTATAGTACAAAGAGTAAACAATGAAGGAGAAGGAGATCCTTTTTATGAAGTCCTGGGAATTGTCACTTTAGAAGATGTGATTGAAGAGATCATCAAGTCTGAAATTCTGGATGAAACAGATCTATACAGTGAGTAGAAATATTTGCACTTTGTTTATAGACGAGAGGGAAGCCTTCATACAGCAGCAGTTGTGTTTAAGAGCTGTGTTTCGAGAGGTGCTAGGTTGCTGATTTAAAATCTCAGTGGTCAAATGACCTGCAGATCCCTCAGACAGTCAAAGTAGTTTTTGGTTTTGCAGCATGGGCACCTCACCCCTTTATGCTGTATTAGTTCAGAAGCAGGACAGGTTTCATTGTTTGACCCTTCCCTCAAGACGACTTACATCTGCAACAGCCTGCTCTCTCCTGCTAGCTCTTCACCACAGTGGCCTTGTTAAACCCTTCTGCTACAGTACTCGCAACCTCCCATGTTTTCCCCTAACCTCCCTCTGCCTCGAGGGCCTGTAGTCCGTGTACTACCGTACTTTAGCAAAAAGACAGGCAAATACCATGCCCGAAGGAAGGGGAATGGAGTTTCTTTAGAGTCGCTCTCTGTCACTCATTCAGAAAACCTGAGAATGGAAAGTCTTCTTCAGGGCTGAAAACCTGTATGTTTTAAATGACTCATGTTTTTATCACTCAGTACAGCTCCCTCCTTCCTTTCTGTTAACATATTTTGAGGGAGGTGATGCTGCAGGTCAACCATTACCTGGGACTTGAGAGATCTGGACTCTCTCAGTTTAGAGTTTGTCTGGTCTTTGGCTAGTTACCTAAAGTGTCTTTGCTTCTATTCCCATCTGCACAGTCTGGCCTGTGCACACAGAACTTCCTTTCTACCATTCTTCATCTCTCCTGTCTGTGCTTTGATCACTTGCTGGCAGATGGTATTTTTTACTATGTGTTGATGTGTAGCATAAGGAAGTCCCTAGATTCTATTGTAGTAGAAATAATAGAAGTAATAATTTTATGTATCTTTAACACTGTTCAGCTGTCCTTTGCTTTCTTTTTCTGTCCTCATGAAAGGGATCCAAATGTTTCTACAGCATCTTTTTCAGGCCAGCATCTTTTCTCCTCCTTCCAGGCCAAATGCCAAATGAGCACTTTTCACTGTGGAACAGACATACTTCTACTTTTCCTAATAGACTGATATTGCCTGAACTACTTTCTGTAGCTGGTCAGTATTTTACCAGTATTTATGTGCCCAGATATTCATGTAAATCACAGATGTCTTTTATGATATGCTAAACAATCTAATTACTGTGCAAACTGCAGAAGACCGGTTAGTATCAATTTATTTTGATAGCCTCACAAATGAATTTTTGGGGTAAGAAGTTACAACGTAATGCTTTTACAGGGTAAATTCAGTCTGTCTTTTATACTCCAAAAAGATCCTGTCTTTGTCTCATCGTCTTTGAGATATTTCCATGTTTCTATGAGTGAAAAGACACTGCATATGCTTTTCAATGTTTTTTTCTCTTTGTTAAAAGAAACCACATGGATCATGCTGTGTTGTTCTTCAGGACAAAAAAAGCTTTGACCATTAATAGTATGTTAGAGGGCAAGGAAATGAGAATTTAATTTTACTATCTGAAGACTTCCTAGATTAGCAAAATAGAGCTGGTGAACATGAGTTCATCTAAAACTCTCCTTCCTGGCAAGGTTTTACTATTGGAAATTCCTGGTGCAGAATAGGGGGGAAACTTCACTTCCTAGGCTTTCTGGAGGATGCACGAAGCTTTGGGGGGTGACTCCTGCTATGTACCATGAAGATGAACTTCTAGTTTCTTTATGAAGCGCTGGAGCTCATTCCACTGTTTAGATTGAAGGAAAACGTAGCAGTAAGGGAGAGAGCAGAAGTCCAGAGAATCTGTGAGGATCACAGAAGATGTAGTAGGTTTTGGATTTGGGCAGATTAATGTGCTGTACCCACTTCCAATTGGTGTAGTGATGGGAGCATGCTTTGGGTTTACTGAAGGTACATTATTGTCCATGATATGTTAAGACAACTCATTTTTTATGTTGATGTCAGTGTGCCGGTGCTAGTAACACCATCTAGTACTACGGTTCTCTGATGCTGTTCATTCTAAGACCAAGCTGGATTGCTCAGCTCAGACCAAGCCAACTTGAAACCTTTGGGCTGATTTACTCTATGCTAGGTATTTACTTAAAAGTAGTCCTGAAAAATTTTGGCAGCATTGTTACACTTTTGTTCTGAAGTTTTTAAAATGTTTGGTTTTGCTTTGATGGAAACTTGAAATTTGATGAAAAGGCTGACCTTGATGTTGGAGCTGTGCCTTCTTGCCCTTTCCATGAAAATCTGTTTGAACTGTTACAGCAGAAGCAATTGTATATTTACAGTTTTTGCAGAAAGCTGCACTCACTGCTGAAGCTCTGCAGCTGAATTTCTTGAGGGTTGTGTGCTAAATAAATGTGTGGTATTTCTTCAGGTTGCTCTAATCTGCTACATCTTATGGCTTGCAGAGATGTTGGGAGCAAGGAGAAGAAAAATTGTTGAATATGTCTGACCTATCAGCATCTGGATAAACTGAGTAATTCTGAGCATGAGAATTTGTATTGGGGATGTGGATCGGGTGGAGAGAAGAGGTTTCTGTCATGACACAGGTAGGCTCTGCCCGTGTCTCAGCCAGTGTCACGATGAAGAGCTGTCAGTGCATTTAGCTCTTAGTATTGGAAAGTTGGAGCATTTTTTTCATGGTTGATGCACTGTAGTAATCTGTCCTGCACTCCCATGGCCCTAGCCATGGTGGGAGAGCATTTGTCAACCTTCTGCTACTGTCAACCTACTTTCCAAGAGAGAAAGCTGTATGTCCTGCATTGGCCTCAGACTGCAGAGTCTGCTTGAGGAGCATGGAGTTCACTGTTCTGACCTGGGTGTGACTGGTGGTCTGTCTTATTTAGCTGTTTCTAATTGAAGACGAGTTTGATCATCCCCTTCGTGCAACTGGAGTGGTGCTGTTTTTCACGCATACAGATGCAGAGAGGGTTTTCCCCATGTAAAATCTAGGATTTTTTTCTACAAATGAAATACCTTAACACACCCTTGTGCACATGTTTTGCATGTTGCAGATAAGTAGTCTGGTTGTAAGCATCAGCTTACATTGCACTCTTCTGCCCTCACCCGCTGCTGTTCAGCATTCTGCCTTGGCGAATACGACCCCTGCAAGCCCATGCCGCAGGGACCTTCAGTGCCAGGCCAGGGCACATTTGTTCGAGCTGCACGCTGCAGCTACAATAGCTTTCACCTAATGATTTTTTTTTTTTAGCCTTGGCAAGTCACTTCCCTGAGGGGAAGACCACATCTTACCTGAACATTCCTATTTCCAAACAGCTGCCAAAACAGGTATGTTAAATACACGTGCTGGTGAACTTGGTATCACTTCTCCCGTTTAAACCATGGAGCTATGGGAATAAGAATTGTTTGCCCTAATGAGTATTTCCGCTGTCATCCAGTGACAGTGTGGCAACACAGAAAAGGTTGTGCAGCGCTGATTTGTCTGGCAGGACCTACAGATATTGGCATCAGTATCCTATGCCCGGAGAGCAGAGCTTTGTGTAGCTGGAGTCTGATCTTTAGATATACCAAGGTGGTTGCCATCTGTTAGAGCATGATGCTTTTCCCTTGTTGACTGTTAGGACTGTGGACTCGCCAACCTTCTACTCTCTAGCACCAGTGGGCTTCAGGAGCTGCATCCTTACGGGAAGCTGTTTTAGGCTGTTTAAGGGCTTCAGGTTCAGTCCTGCTGACTTTCTGTCAGTTGCCAAAACATGTGTGATGCACAGGGCAGCCTGGTTTTCCCAGATAGGGACAAAAAGAACTGGCAAAACTAACTTAATGAATTCCCAAACTTTTCTTTCAAAATGAAACAAACTCACAGGCTTAAAAAGAAACAAATGGGGCTGTCGGCCTGGGTGTGTGTCACTGGGGGGATGAGGGAGAGGGGCGTGTGGGGTGTGTGCTGAGTGAGACTTTGGCATCTGCCTCTGACTGCCTTGGGCTGGGCATCCTGGTGCTGAGTACGGGTATGCGGTCAGTGAATCTGGTCCTCTGGGAATTGTGCTTTCTCTTCCTGGAGTATCTGACACATGCACACCTCCGGCAATTGCTTGTCTTTGTCCTTGTACAGTTCTTGTGTGCCAGACAGAACCACACGTCCATTTCATAAAACATTTTTGTCCTCATTCCCTTGTCTGGAGTTCCCTGCAGATGTCTACTCTGTCCTGAAGACCCAAGGACAAAAAGGAGCACAGGAAGAGACAAGAACCCTCCCAGAACATTGTCTGGGTGCATTTGCAGTGCCCGTCAGCCTGCTGCCTGCCTGCCTGTCCAAATGAACGGGTGGTCTGAGGTTTGAACTCCCTGTTCTGTAGCTCTCTCTAGGCCAAGCTGTCTTCTTCAAGGAAATTCATGCAATCATTTGTGGTGTTCTGCATCAGGCCTGGAAGTTCAGAATTATTACAAGAGAGATCACAATCTTGTATCTGGACCCCTCCTCTTCTTGAGTTCTCTCCCTCAGCCTGGGAGTTCACAGCTAGTCTTGTTGCCTGTGATTTGAAGAAAAAGTCTAAATATTCCCAGAACCTACTGAAGATACTTGCAATATTTGTTGATACCTCACCAAAAGTTATACTGAGGGTATCCCTCATGCATCACATGATGCATCATCTTTTTGCAGAACAGCATTACAGGACTCTGTAAGCAGAGATCGCTTCAGCATGCCAAGATAACTTCAGTGCCTGAGTCTCCATCTCACTTGCTGTAGAAAGGACAGGAAGTACCTGGTCTAGATTCGATTAGTTCTGTCACCATCCAATCTTTGGTTCCTATGTCTTACAAGAAGCTCAGAAGTTGTTTGGGTAGCGAAGAACGATTAAGACCATCCCTTACAAAAATAAGCAAAGATAATGGCTTTAACCCATGTGGCTCTGCTCTCACTGTGTAACGTTTTTCCTGGGGGTAGGTTTCTGGACAAGCTTCCAAAGAAACAGTAGGATGAATTGAAATCACCAGTAGTTTGGTTAGGAACCTGGCTTTCCTACCTTGATGACTGATGCAGATGAAAAGATTTAAGGCATCCTTCCATGGTGTGATGCTGGTACCTGTTTTCAGGTACCAGAAGTGTGGTGTGAAGCTCATTCACAGGAGAAATACAGATGCCTTACTGCCCCGCTGAAGAGCCATTTCTCTGTCCCAGGGCCAAAACTTCTACTTGTGATGACTTTTGCCTCCCTGGAGAGAGCAGTGATGGAGCTCCTTGTGTGTAAGAAAGCGTCTCAGCCACAGCATTGTAAAAAATAGCATTCTCTGAACTTTTCAGAAAAAGCAGAATTTCTACTCGTCTGACCGCTTACAAGAGGTAGGACCTAGTGAGAGCTTCTGGGGGATTTTTCTCCTGTTCACTTTCTGTTGCTTTGGTACCCATGTTTGCTTTATCTGCAAGTACAGATAAGGTCTGTCTCAGACTATATTCCTAACGCAGGGATTGGTTTTAGTCTGTAACCACTCCCTTGGGTGGTTTCTGTTCTTGCTTTTGAAAGAGAAACTGCAGTCCCTGATGTAGCCCAGGTCCTGGGTAAAGTAATACTTGGGTAGGAGACTTCTGGTTTCAAAGAAGAAAAAGGGCATGGGTTGTCATCGTTCTTCTCCATGAGCTTGGGAACAAGTATCTCAAGTTTTGTGGTTTGCACAGCTCACAGAACGAGCTTTAGATATCTAGAGTAGATACGTTACTATCAGTAAGTATTGCTGTTGAGTCTGTGATAGTCCTATAGTGGAGGTTTGTCCATGGGATGCTGAGAATCTACATGTATTCATATCTAAAAGGCTAGGCGACTTGGGAAAATCTTTCTAGAAATCTGTTAATTACCAGTGTTGTGCATTTCCAAGCCCAAACTCAACCGCTCTGAGCCTTTTGTAGTCTGTAGCATATATTTGGACACCAGCAGGACTCCAGATCTCAATGGCTTCCTTGTGTGGTACATCACTTTAATCATCTTTGCATACGTAACCCAAAATCTGGAAACAGCTACCTGGGCGTACGTGCGAGGTTTCACACTGTTAGCTTCACCTACACCTCTTCGTGTGCTTGCCTGAATTCTCTGCAGTTAATCAAAGTACCAGAACTCCCTCTGCTCCCTCAAAAGTCCGGTCATTTTCAGTCAATGACTGGGGAGGGGCCTGATAGACAAGTAGCTGTGGTGTTTTCAGTATCTGTCCCCACAGAGGCCTTACAACCTGAGCTGTGCCTCAGGTCTGAGAGGCTCATGGTAATTGCCTCAAGACTTGGGTTTCCTGTAATACACGGTGGAGCTGAGAGCTGTCTGACAGCATTCTGCTGCTTGTAGCCAATGCCACCTTAGCACTGTGTCAGCAGAGAAGAGCATAACCGTGCCACCTGAGCAGAGACCTCTTCTCCCTGGGATTTGCCTATAGCGTACCCCGACAAGCCTATAGCTCTCTGCTTACCTGGTTTCCTAGACATTTTGGAAGGTTAGCTCAGCAGGTGGATGATAATAGCTGGGTTGTTTGTGCCTCTGCAACTCTGTCATGATGTCTTTCACAAATGGGGTTTCCTCACCACGGAGCCTCTTTTAAGACACAGACAAACCAAGCGGCACGTATTTAGCTGAATAAAGGACAGGAGTCCAGGATCACTAGCAGGCAAATTCCCATATCTGAAGCTACTCTGTACTTCATTCTGGCGTCAGGCCTGTGAAGTGGCCAGAGATTCCCACCTCCAGGCTGTACACCTTGCCAGCCTTTGCTGAAATTTGGGCAGGACTAAAGAAACTGCATATGCTAGACATTGGGAATTGCTGGGACCAAAGGCATGCGGATTTTGCCAAAGCTCTAAAGAGTCAGTGAAGCCGTGGTACCGCATAAGAAACAAGTCTCTGTGTATTTAGCCTATCTACTTCCTAGGAATTTTCTAAGGAATGTATATGAAAAAAGTAGCTGTCATAGATATTCCTGTAGAACAACACCTTTTGATCATTAGTAACACTGAGTAGGACTCCTCCTCCACACCTAGAAATGCGCACGCACCTGATACGTAGTATGCAGAGCCACTCTGCATTTAGATGTTTGCAAGCAGAGACTTTCCCCCCATCGAAATGACAGGGAGGTGACAGAGACGGCGTGCGCCTGGCTCTGCAGGAGAGGGGCTCACGGCCGCAGGAGCCCGCAGCACACTGCGTGCCGATGAGCAGGGCTTACATGTGCTGCAGAGGCATCTCTCTGTGCGCTGTGCTCTTGGTGGCCATCCTGGCTGGCTTGTGTTGGACCCCGTTCTAACAGAAATCACTTCCTTCCTTTCTTTTCCCACCCTCCCCTCCCCAGCTGATAACAAGACGAAAAAGAAAGTAGCTCATCGGGACAGGAAGCAGGACTTCTCTGCCTTCAAGCAGACAGACAGCGAGATGAAGGTTAAAATATCACCGCAGCTCCTGCTGGCCATGCACCGGTTCCTGGCAACAGGCAAGTGCGGGTTGTCTTTTTTTTGGATCGTGCCAGAGCCTCGGAGGCAGTTTGTCAGCAAAGGCTGGTGAGGGGGGTGGGACAGCGCAGGCGGGAAGGGAGGCTGGATTGTGGGGTGACAAATAATGCCACTGTTGTGTTTTTCTTTTTAAATTCTCTCCTCTCCTGTGTTCAGTGTCGGCATGAACCCTCTGAGACATTTACCAGGGGTGGACCAGTAACTTTAAATTGGTCTGAAAGGTAAGGATGAATGCCAAGTGCCGCACTGCATGTCTAGAGTCCGTCAGATTAACGACTAGCAAGTACACCCCATTAGGAAGAGCTCAGGGAACAAACCAAAGAGGACTCGATACCACTGGCCAGCTGACTGTAATTGCACTCTGGCACCTTCTCCAGAAAGAGATACTGGACTTTTTGCAGGAAGGTCTAAACCTGTTCCGTGAGGCTTTTTGACTCCGAGTGAAAAACTTTCCTGACACATTTAATGCAGACTGCGCAGGTGGTTGAACTGTACATTTAAAAATGGATTTCTGGCTGGCTTGTGTGACCTTCGATGATGACTTCAGGTTTCAGAGGACAGTTGTCTCCATCCCAGAACACCTTGATGTTTTAGCCTTTTGGTGGGCAGTCTGGCAGAGAGGCCAGGGCCTTGAATGGTTTCTTGCAGCTGATACTGCCTTTCGCCATAAAGTTGGTCCCTTCACCTCAGAGAAGAGACCTGTTGACAGGAGAGCTTGTGGAAAACATACCTTCCTATTGCTCGTGCTGTCTCTCTTTGACATATAAAGACTTCTCACATGCAGGCCTTTCAGACGGGCACCTTTCACTGCTGTGTTCAACATATGTTCATGGGTTGAAAATTATTAAAGTGGTTTTGTCTCAAGTTTGCCAGCTCCAGTTGGAAATTAGTACTTCCCCCTCCTCTAAGATGCAGTGACTGCCTGCCTAGATGCTCCTAGTCCGCCTTCGTGCTTTATTTTGCCTCTGTGACTTGAAAGAAACGTATGTGATCGGTTATCACATCTCAGCTGAGGGGCAGTAATTCCTTAAAAGGCTTGGACTCCTACGGCTCACGTGCACGTGAGCATGTCTGTGGTGAGAGGAAGCAGTTCAAGAGGAAGATGCGGATTTAACAGCAAGCAAGGCGTTGTTCGTGTAGTGGTACAAGACTTGATGGAGTTCCCTAAACACCTGCTCAACAGACATAGTCATACAGTGCTGCTTCTCTACTTGTTTTGTGGATGGAAGGATTGTGTAGCTTAAATCCAGGTCTGTTGGTGAAGCCACTGCTAAATAAGATGGAAGCTACAGTTTTGGTTTCTCTGTTCTAAATTGAGATTAGTGTCTTTAGCAGATGAAAAGTACAGGGTCATTAATGGTCCTGTTCTGAAATGAGGAGTTTGGAGAGCTTATCAGTTTGCATGTGTAAATCTCGACGTCCCTGGCTTAACTCTCCCACCGAGTGATGAGCTTTCCTGCTTCAAACAGCTGCTGTTGGGAACACTGAAGAGCAAGTGGATAGGGAATGTGTTCTGTGTGTCAGGCATTAATCCCACGTGGTTTGAACTGACCTGCACTGTCTCTCACTTTGGGTAACTTCCCATATAAACTGTGAAAGCCCCAACTGTGTCTTTGATTTATATAGAGCATCTATCTAGAGCGACTTTCTGGGCCCCAAACAGCGATTGGGTTGGGTTTGTTTTTTGTTTTTTTTTTTGAAAAGTGCAATAAATGCAATGACTTTAATACCTTTTCAGGAAGGAAAAAACAAATTCAGAGGTTCTCTGTGCCCCAGTTGTAAAGATCTTCTATTTATACAACTCTCCAGTGAGCCTATACAACTGTGACTCTGAACTCTCAAGCTGGCAAGACTACCTTTTTCTTTTCCCTTTCAGACGAAGATGTGTTTTTTGGTTGTTTTGAAAAATACTTCATTAATGAAAGCTGGGGTGTTCCTGGGTTTTTCTCCCCCTTACAAATCTAACAGTCTGAAAAGACAGGAAGCCTGCAATTCCATAATGGATCTCTCTGCATCTGTGTGTCTTGTATAGGTGAATGCTTATTAACGAGTATTCTGACTTCTTGCCAGGCATATGAAGTGTAATGCCAAGTTGTATCTTGTATTATAGAAGTAGAAGCATTTGGTCCATCCCAGATGTCAGAGAAGATCCTTCTCAGGCTGCTAAAACATCCCAACGTCATCCAGGAGCTGAAATACGACGAGAAGAACAAGAAAGCCCCAGAACACTACCTCTACCAGCGAAACAAGCCTGTCGACTACTTTATTCTCATTTTACAGGTCAGGCATGTGACTATGTAGATATGTGCAAAGTCCTTCATCTCCTGACATATCCCTCTTTATGCCTGTTCCAGTTTTTGAAGTTTGTCTTCTTTCAAATATGGGAAGGGAGCTGTGGTTCCTGGGAGCTGCTTCTGCCTCCTTTATGACCTTGCCAAGCTTGAAGAGCTCACTCAGCTGCTTGCAGCCTTGGTTAAAGCAGTTGTGAAGGGTAGACAGAACTTCTCACTTCCAGTCATCTGTTGAAAGTTACTTGTGCTTTGGTTATCACTAGGATAGGCACTGCAAAGGAGTCCCTGCCTACAGCTGGCATTGCTTGGAAAATAGGGGTGCAAAAAATGGCATGTCATAGGAGTTTGGTGAGGGTGCTGTCTCTAACGTGTTTTTTCTTTTTGGAAAAGGAGGCATGGGGAGTTTGACAGTTTAGAGAAATGACATTTTTCTGTGCAATTTTGAAGTCTGTACCTTTGATGTTGTGAGAAGTCCAGGTTTTGGTGGGGGCATTGAGCCATCTGCTGAACTGCTACCACCTCCTGCCACAGCTCCTGGGGTTCCTGAGCACCCTGCCTGCCCAGCACTCGCCCTACCCTGAGGTCGCTGCGTTGGGGTGGGTTTTACATTGGAGCCCTAAGTGGTGTGGAAGGACTGTTTTCTGCTTGTTCCGTACAGGGTTGCTTCTAGTGCTGGTGTCTCCGAGGCTTTGTTACTTGACAGGAACGCTTGTACGGCTAGATAAAGCTTTACACAGAAACCTAGCTCCTGTCTAGCACTGTCTGAGCAGGATCAGTTCTGTAAGAGGGATTTTGCTGGAAAGGTGCTTATGTTTCTATCATGTATAACTGAAATCAGTTTTGGTTATAAAAACACAAGCATCGTAGCTAAATTTGTAACATAGGGATTGAAATCTTCCTTAACATGGCCTGAAAAAAAAAAAGGGAGGGGGTTTTAGACACTGTCGGTGATAAACAACTAAGAAACCACTGGAATATGATATTGTGGATTCAACATAATTCTTCTTTTAAAAAGGATCGGTTTTTTTCAAGGGTTTGAAGAGCCACTGGTATCTCTTTAACTGCTCTTTATTATGTGCTGAATAGTTGCAATCCGAAATATTCCAGAGGCAAGATAATGCACCTGAATGAGGTAATGCTGCAAAGATGTAAATGGAGGACATGGGCGATACGAAAGAACAATCAGTTCTTTCTGAGCTATTCTTCGATCAATAAATATTTAGCAAACACAACGTGCTAGCTCTATAATGCATTTGGAAAAGTGAGTCTTGCAGTAGGTACATGCTATAAAAATGGTAACAAGGTTGGTTCTGCAAGGATCAAGAGGGCATAAATATTCGGTTTTTGTTACTTTAATGGACTTGGACTTATTCTCTCATTTTGAGAGACCGAGAATATCTTCACAGTAAGTGCATGCTGGCACACAATTAGATGTATATTCTGTGCATTAAATTTACCAATTTAATCTCTGTAGAGCTTTTCTCTTAGCTAATGGCAAGTTCTTCTGTAGCAGTTTGAGATTTGGAATTAAACAGTGAAAAACCAGAAACCACATGTGCATGCATTTAAACAGGGCAGAACACATCTAATAACATCTTCAGCCACTATGACTATGTCAGGCATGCCTGGTCTTCATATATATGGCCACCACTGGGAAGCCTGGAGGTGCTGCATGTGCTGATACAGCAATGGTCTTGGAACTGAAACTCAACTCCTACTACTAATTACTAGTTTGTATTTAGCTACTAACTCCAGACGGACTGTATGTGAAGATCAGAGCCCAGTTGTCTATGTATTTTGTAGACCTGCTCTTGGCTGGTGAATAACTGTCAGAAGTAAGTAGCTTGGGAGCTCTGTTTGTAACCACTCTTTGCCCGAGTGGTGAAATTGTACCTTTTGGAAGGCTTATAAAGAACAAATAAGCTACTTATTTGTGTTGTGGAGTGAAATTGGTTTTAAAAGGGATTATATGAAGTTGTTGCTTGTGATAGCAGGAAAGTGGATTTGTAAGTTGTCAGACGACTGACTTGGTATCAGGGCCTGTGCAGGTTGAGTCCATTTTCACATTTTTCTGCCCCAGTACAGTCCTGTAAAGATAAAGGCATGATTATTTATTTTAAAAGGTGGTACTTAATGAAATATACACATAGAAATAAAATCTACTTTTTCACCTCATTTTGACCCGATTGTGTCCAGCTGACATTCGGTCTATGTAGTACACACGGGATGGGCAGTCTGCCTCCCCTTTCCAGCCTTGACGGTGGGAAAGCTTTGCGGGTAATTCCGTTGTTTGCCTGAAATCCCAGCCTTCGTGTAGCTCAGCCTGAAAGCTGCACGAGATTTCTTCTTTCTGCAGTGGTGTGCTGTAACTCTCAGTGGAGTGCCGGTAAGGATGGATAGACGTGAAAACCAGGCCCCACTGAGACTCCAGTGATTTTTGGCTGCTTGTGTACCAGAGTAACTGGGAAGTTCACAGCGGTGTTTGATATGGTGGGTTCTGTTGCAGGGTCCTTCATAGGACATTATATTAAACACTTGGTTCAACCCACATCAGAAATGGGTGCGCTTACATGGTGTATGTAGAATATGTATTTAATATTTAACAATGTAACAATGTGTATCTAGTATTCAGTAATTAACATTTATGTATGGAATATGTAAAACTGCCAGAAACCAAGAAGTAGCCCCAAGACTGCTCCTGCAGAAATAAGGGCTTTGTTTCTGCAGGAATCTTGTCGTTGAAGGCAGACAGCCTCCTTGTGTGTGGTCGCCTGTCTCCCTTTCCTGTGTTTGTGTTAGAGGGGATCCACTGTGTGAATGTGAGCTGTGGCCCAAAATGTATAGGTGTCTCGAGACCCCAGATGACTGTGCTACGTGTAAGCTTGCTGTGATACAAGGGGAGTATCTTTCTACCCTGCACTGAGGGAAAGCAGCGTGGCAGCACCTGGAGCAGGGCAGTAGTACCACTCCAAGGTGCTGCGGTGGTCCTGCTCCTCTGCAGGGGCTTACACTGGCCACAGGCCACCAACGACCAGGATAGCTCAGGGTGCAGGAGCGTGGTGCCCTGAGAGTCTGTCCCTGTTCAGCACCGTTACAAACTGCAGGGACCATAATGCTATGTAGGAGCGTCAGGCAAAACTAGCTTTCAGGGCTCGAGACTGGTCTTGTGCCTCGAGACCTATGGTTCCTTTTAATTGCAGCTCTCTCCTTTTCCTTAACAGGGGAAAGTGGAAGTGGAGGCTGGGAAAGAGGGGATGAAGTTTGAAGTTGGTGCTTTTTCCTACTATGGGGTGATGGCCCTCACAGCATCACCAGGTATGTCCTCTTACCTTCCGCTTCTGGAATGCGCTCCTGCACAAGCCTGCCCGTCAGGCGAGAGGAGGCTGTGCAGGGCGTCCCTCACCGTGTCCGTGGGGCCGATGCGATCGGTGCCTCTTGCCAGCACGGCTGCCTGCCTGGCACTGGGCCGGTGGTGGCAATGGCTCCCAGACCTGTTTGCCAGCTCCCGGAGGATGCGAGCCTCAGCCGTCGCGAGTGATGTGTTTGGTACTGGCAGACAGCTTTGTCATTTTCCTCACGGTAGGATAACAGGGACTGAATTAACGGGAATAAATAATTAGTGGCCGAGGGCCATCTAGTGGTGCAAAGTACGGGCACCCGGTTAGTTTGGGGATGGTTTGCTTCACCGGTCTTGTTTCTGAAGCTGTCTTGAGGAAGAGGAGGGCAACGGTGTGAGAAAAGCCATTGCTCCTGTCAGGTTGTGTGGAAACCACAAAATGGGCAAGCGGGGAGAGCTGGCGGCTGAGGGCGAGGTGGGAACTGGTTCCCACCAAGACAGGAGCCAGTTCCCAGCACACAGGTGGCAGCCACACGAGCCACCACCTCACAGGCGGCGCGGGTTGGGTACTGTCTTATAATTCACCAAGAGTAGGCTCCAGTGCTGTATTCCAGCATTTGGTGATGCGTTTTGGTGCTGGCAGTGTCACCACGAAGATCTCGACCTCACCTGGGAGCCCCGTTGGGGAGAGCTGAGGTGCTGGCGTTGGCCATCTGCTGACCTGAAGCCACTCGCTCAGCTTCAGGGAGAGACGTTTCTTACCCTGAAATCGGGTCTTCCTGTCACTGCAGGGTTCATTAGAGGCACCTTATTTTCATTGTACACTCATGATCACTCCCGTTGTGTATGTGTACCTATCTGTATGTACATTAGCAAATGGCATTAGAATGAAAATTATTTTGTAAGTTACAAATATAGCCTTATTAAACTCTACAGACAACAGCAATTCTTTTGGACGAGCTCGCTCGCTTTTACAGGCAAGACTAATTCTCCCTTTAGTATGTGCGCTTTAGTTTGATCAGTCTAGCTCGACAGATTTGAAAGTGTGCAGAGCACTGGGTGGATTTGATCTGAGGAATCGTGACACACGTGTGTACAGCTGCATCATAACCTCAGCTTTTGTAATCGGGGCCAGCCACGGCGCTGGATTAGGCATGGTCACTTCTCTTACCAGACCTATGCTTGGAAATCACTTGTGGCATCTCTGTTTTGCCAGCTTTGTTCAGTTTGAATGTTTTCACATGGTGGTTTTTTTGTGTGTGTTGCTAACCCTCCCCACAACCATGCTAGTTGCCTCAAGTCCTGTGAGATCAAATGATCTCATCTTCGCATGCCCTGAAATCCATCTTGGATTTTGTCGTCTCGAACTTAAGGATATGCACGGTTTTAAATTAATCTCAGCCAATTAATCTTGGATTTGTTTACCTTGGACTGGTTGGCTTTTACCGGTAGCAAACCCCTCATTATGCTGGCTTTCCTTCCAGATTTTAGAGAATTTGTTTTATGATGTCTTGCAGGATCCTGAGATTTCTGTCAGGATGAGCTCATAAAAATAAATTCCTGTTACTCTGCGTAGACAGGAAAGCTCAGTGACAGTATAAGCCATTGCAGAACAAGAGAAAACTCCTGTGCTTCTGCGTGTCCTAATTAGGCTTCATGTGCCTGCTCTCCCCACCTGGAATGTGAAGTCAGTGACAGGAGAATATCGTATTAAAAAGACCCCAAACAAACCAAAAAACCCCAAAACCACAATAAACCCCCCAAAACTAAAAAAACTCCCAACAAAAGAGTGAAACTTTCTTCTTTAACTGCAGCTGGGGAGGGGTCTGCAGTAACGATGAGCGGTATGGTACCTATCCTGATGGGAATGAGCTTGGAGAATCACAGCCTCGCTTGACATTTTACTGAAATCTTGGAGAACTATGAAGTGTCCTTTGGTTTTATTTCTACTTTTGTCTGACTCCCATGAAGAACAGCACCTATGAAAGCTTTCCAGCTTGTTTTAACTCTTTGCCTTCCAGGCTGGAGTGGGCACCACTGCTCCTTTCGAATTGTTTTAAAACTGAGTGTACATTGATGGACTTCTCTGAGCTGGATAACTATTCAAATTAGAAAGTGAAAGTTGTTCACTTCAGTGTAATTCCTTAGGCTTGTTTTTTGGTTTATTTCTAAGATTGTTTAATTGTCTTTTTTGATTTTGCTTTTGTTTTAACCCTTTACTTTTCACAGTTGATTTGCACTTTTGGTTTTAGTTCTTCAGTGTGTGAACTGGCTCCTTCCCCTGTCGAGTGTGGATAGCTGCTGCCTTTCTGGTCGTGATCTCACCCTTTTTCTCTCCCTCTTCCAGTTCCCTTGTCCCTGTCTCGTACCTTTGTTGTCAGCAGAACAGAATTGTTAGCAGCAGGTTCTCCAGGTAAATCCGCATGCTTCTATTTTCACCATTCTTGTGACTGCCCTGATGCCATAAAAAATCAGCTGCAGTCTGTATTTATCTGACCCCTTTGCTCGTTCGGGAGAAGGCCAGCACAGGGCTATGCCTCGCAGGTAGGTATCCTGAGCTTCGTTTATGGTAACTCGTAGGAACATGATGGAGTCGTCAAAAGGGGAGAAATTAAAAACACATTGAAGAAAATGTATTTAGTAATGCATGCTTGTTCTTGTTTCTCGTATGTACTCTGATGGAAAATAAGGAGGGGAGATGTTTTAAAAGAAGGTATTCCCCCCAAGCTGAGGCTTAAAAATTTCTGAAGAAAGTGCATTTGGCAGAGGAGAATGTCTGCTGCTAAACAGCCATAAAAGGAAAACTTCTTTAATGAAAGAATTCTTATATTCTCATATGGGTAAATTCTATGGTTTGTATACAGTCTGGCCATTTCAATTCCTCAAAAGCTTTGAGCTTGCTCTCAGTGAGCTTAATGCCGTGGTGCGGCACAGTAATTTACTGAGTAGACGGATTTGCAGTGGAATGTGCAAGAAGGTTGTGGGACCTCCTGTGGGATTTTCTGGTTCCCATTTTGCTGAAGACCTTTCCTTGCTGAATAACCAAGTTGACTGACACAGAAATCCCTTTGGAGAGCAGAGACCAAGGAGGGAACAAATTGGGCCAAGAAGAACGCTGAGATGTGGTTGAGCGGTTGGAAATTGGGAAGGGTCAAGAACTGAGCTTTGCAGACATTGCATGCACAGAGTAGTTGAGAGAAATGGAAACCCATCAAGAAAGTCTGCAGGAATAGCAGAATCCTAAAATAGTTTGGGCCACAGTGAACATATTTCTTCCTTTTGAAGTGTTCTTTTTCAGATTAAATGTCTTTCCCTAGACCTAAAAGCAAACAAGATAATGCTATAATGATATGCATATTTAAGTGAAACATCTCCTAAACTTTAATACGTATCATGCATTTCATAAACTTTCGCCATCTGCTTTCTTTATTTTCCCCCTCTTCCTTTTTCACTTTTGAAAATGTATTTCACCACCAGTCCTTAAATTAGTCTCATGTGCATTCCAAACAAACTACAGGTTGTTGCCCTGCAGGGGATTTTTTTCCTGCCCTGTTAAAGTTTCCTGCTGCTAAACTTCAAAGAAGGGGGAGAAATTTAATCTTACTTTAATTAAAGTACCTGATGGCTTTCTTTTAAGCTCGGCAGCTTTGATTATCTTTTTTTAGCTTGGTTCTTTTGCTTTGCCAGGTCGTCTTCCCCCCCCCCCCCCCCCCCCCCTCTTAAAAAAAAAAAACACTTTACCCCCAAGTTTTTTTTTTTATAAAAATGATACCAATTTTTTCCTTTTTTTTCCCACATCAAAAAAAAAAAAAAAAAAAAAAAAAAA
>Ga0181612_138113_pt1 | contig 25325 bp, 7 predicted proteins | sample HoacroProtozoa21_FD_119630 | JGI IMG/M metagenome (GOLD analysis project Ga0181612, IMG submission 119630) | Hoatzin crop microbial communities from Cojedes, Venezuel. Combined Assembly of Gp0051906, Gp0051904, Gp0051908
AGTACACCTGTCCAAACCATGGGCAGCTACTTTCTCCAGGAGGATGCTGTGGGGAACAGCGTCAAAGGCCTTACGAAAGTCCAGGTAGACGACATCCACAGCCTTTCCCTCATCCAATAGGTGGGTCATCTGGTCATAGAAGGAGATCAGAATGGTCAAGCAGGAAGATCAGGTTGATAAAGAGGATCAGGTTGGTCAATCAGAAAAAAAAATAATCCAGAAAACAAGAAAACCAAGCAAATTTAGTGCCATATATTTTAAAAAGACTGTTTCCTTTTTACAGCTGTAAACACATAGAGTTGGACTGAGCATCTGAATTTGTTTTGAAGTTTGTTACTCTGGGGTTGAGTTACTGCCTGCTGAATAAGGACTCAAAAAGTTATGGACGTATGTTGGAAATATTAAAAAAATATTCAATACTCCATACACTTTAATGAAAAGCAAAATAGATTGTTGTGTTAATTCCTGCTGGTGTTCTGTTGCCTATGTGAAATTTTTAGTACTGGGTAGACCAGGATTTGAACTACGTCACAGTGGAAATAAGTAAATATGCTGTCCACTAAAATAGGTTTATTTTAATTGCTGATATTAATCATTCAGGCATAAAATCAAGCATGCCACCTAAAATTCCTGTTAAGATGTTAGGCCTTTCTCTACTGTTAGACTTTTCTGCAAAAATATCCTTAGGATCCTTTGGATCTTCTGTCTTCTTATCTTAATACTCGTAATTAGAATATTAAACAAGTGTGTTCCTATGTTTCACAGATTGAAAATGAAAATACAAATTGATTTTGCTAACATGTAGCAAAGGACAGGGAAAGGAAGGCAAACTTGTGCCTTGACAAACTAGGAGCCTAATATTAAATGTATTTAAGAAGACATCAGAGTATACCACCACAACACATACAATTTTGTGTTAGTAAGTTATATACTTACTTTCATGGTAGAAGTTTATGGCAGGCCCATAGAGTAGGAAGGATGCACGCTATTACTATTGGTATTTTGTGGATGGAAATGGCATCATGGAGTAATTAGGTTGGCCTAAGGTCTCTGAAGAAGTTGGCAATAACCTCAGCTTTGCTGAATGTTCATCCAGTTTCCCAACCGCAAGGCTGTCTTTCAGATAAAGAATAAGGAAATTGTCTCTTTCCATAGAGAGAAAAAACAAAGACATATTCAAACATGTGAGGGAAAAGAAGCTCCTCTTTGTACAAAAGCAGGTTTTCTCCTCATGGTCTGCTGATCTCTGAACCTTCTTTTTTTTGCCCACTGTACTTTTAAATTAAAATGTGGAGATTTAAATTTCATTATAATATATGGGCTTATATCTTCGGTGAAAGAGAAAAGGAGACAGGGTCTCATCCTTAGAAATTGTTCTCTCACAAGAACTAAAAAGACCCCATGCTTTCACGACGGATGATAATCTTTAAGGTGTATGTCTGTTCTGCTGAGCGACTCCTGATTTCTTCAGTTTGGTCTCTTAATCTGTTTTTTCCTGAACATTGATTTCACTTCACTGCTTTTCTGGAAGTACTGTACCAAAGATTATCTTTCAATAGGCTTCAAGCATAAGTGGTTTAGAAAAAGTCTCTCATCTTATTAGAGGTTTATATTCTTACAGAGGGCTCTCTTTCTCTTGTGACACATAGGCTAGTAGTGCAGACAGGTATATCTACAAACTTTTCTTAACTCTTTAGGTAACTGCAATGACATTGAAACCTGCACTTTTTTGTGGAGATAATGTCTTCATGTTCATATTTTGCTTTAAATTTTATATGCAAGTTTTCATTAAGATGATTTCTATCAGAACAGTTTTGGAAAAGATTTTATGCAATTCTTGTTTGAAATATGCTGGGAAGATTGTTTCTTTTCAGAATAAAGTGGGCTGGTGGACAGTGGAAAATTAATTAGGTGGATTCAATTAACTAATCAGCCAGATTGATCTGTGATTAAACAGATAGTGTCCAGGAAAGCATTCTAACACGGTATTTCTTTAATCCCAGATAAATCTAATTAATTTTAGCTTCCTTCAGTCTCTGATGTCATATTTCAATTTTTTCTTAGAGTTGACTGCATGATGAGAAATCGTACACGGGTGACAGACAGGGACACAACATCTTCAGATCAAACGACCAGTGATAAACATTTGAATTAGGGAAAAGGCAAAAATCCACAGGAGTACCCAGGTGTTTAGTGTGCATTTCGTTGCCTGAGTCTGACTGCGATCTTCAAAACTTGTAACAAATTTACTAAGATTTGTTTGTGTGGCTGAATGCATTAGTGCAGAGAGATGCCTGAGCTATCTGTGAATGAATTAATGCCAGGACTAGAAGCCATACGTGTGCTAGGTTAGCACTGTCCTTGTCTGATGGACTATTGGAGAGCACAGTTAAATAACTTGGGTGGGTCTACACAGCTTCGCATTGTGCCGTGTCTGCAGCAGTTCCACTGTTCTTATGTATGCCCAGTACCAGTCCCTTGTGGTGGGGCTGAAGATCTTAGTGCTTGAGCCTCTGTGGTATTCCTTCTGCCTAGGTCTGCTGTAGGGTCTGATCTTGTCCCTCTGAGATTGCCTAATACAGTGCTGGAGTAAGCACTGCAAACCTACCCCATATTGCAACCTTAGCCCCCTTCCACTTCAAGTGCTAAGACTAAAAATTTCATCAAATTCAAGTAAAGCAGAGCAGTGTCACTATGCACAAAAGATTTTACGATTCTTTAAAGGGATCAAAGCATGATCTTGCTCCCTTGGGACAGAGGAAAATCCTGAATTCATAGTCTTTCTTCCAAGAATATTTTCCCTGTATTTCATAGAAAAGGTCATCACTGGGCTTCCTGTAGGGTGATTTAGTGCAAAGATGCTTCTTTCTCGCTCCCAGGTGGTTTTGGCAGTTCTGTAGCTTACAAACAGGAAGTTTTGGCTCCATTAGATGAAACATTTCTATCACTGAACTCCCAAACTCCAGCAAGCAGCAACCCTCACCCAGGAAAAGTTGGACATAACTGTGGGATAACATTGCTGAGAACATCACCTAGATTGTAGGTCTCCAGTTTGCCACGTGGGTACTTGAGTCCCAGAGGTAGACAGACTTATGCGTATCAACTGTCATCGCTGTCTCTCTGCTCAACCTGGAAGCTATTAAAAATCCTGTGGAGAGGCAATTTATAATTTGGAGACAGTGGGAGTGTGATAAAGCATATGCACTAGCACTAGTCTGAGTAAGTAGTCTGCATGTCTGGATGTGCACGTAGCCTTTACATTGCTCTTATTTCCATTTAGAGAAATTTTTAGAGCAGATGTGAGGATTTCCTGCCTTCGTTTGAAATATTTGCATGTCTGATTGTCTTAACAATGCAAGAGCTACAGCAGTGTGACAACTGCATATCAAGAAACTTCAGAACATCAATTGTCATGATTTGTAAATCCAATAGGGAAGAGAAAAGCCACTGTGCACTTCAGAAGAAGGTTGGACATGTATTTTAAACAAGGTTACTATGTGTGTGCTATGTATGATGTCTTGGGCAAATATTTCTGGTCTAGAAATCCCAGGGGTAGCATGGGTATTTTGTTCTGATTTACAGCTGCATAAACTAAAAAGATCCCAAATGCCTGTGCAATGATACCTCTGTGAAGGACCTCAGAGGATGTTAAGCCAAATGGAATTTATTTAGTTTTACCTATAGGTTTTTTGCTGAGTCTGAGACTGAATTCTAGTGACAATACAGCTGTATGGCAATAAACCCCCATTGCAATGCAACTGCCTTGAAAGCCTTTTGGGAAAGGCTTATTAAGAAATAAGAATATAAATTTCTTGAGAAGGAATAAAATGTAGTTTACCTGCGTGAAAACCCAACAAAGAAAAAAAAAACACCCAGGGGTTTGTTCAGAATTCATGCAGAATCCTAAATTGATTTGATCAAAGAAATAGCAGTTACTTATCCTTCTCACAGTCCTCCTCCCCCATAGAATGAAGCCAAATAGTGGAGAGGAAAATCCTTATCTTTAATTTGAACATTATAAAGCCGTGACAGATCCATCTGCTTCAATTTTTATAGGAAAAACCACAAGCTAATGATTTTGACTTCATTAATCACTGAAAAATAAATTACCTGAATTCTACCACATCACAGAACATAATACACTAAAGATATCTGCACATACTGTCTTGCTCTTAGTTAATACTCCTGTCTTTTGTGGAGTTACACCAATCATGATTTTTTCCCTTTGCCGGGTATAGTTATGTTTCTTCATTTACCATTTCATTTTATTTAGCTTGTTTATTGGATTTTTTGGGAGGTTGTTTTTCATCCTCTGTACGCTTCCAGCATAAACTTTGATTGCCTTTTAACAGTTGGGTTTTAGCAGGCTCACTTTTAAAATCAGACAAATGGCACCTGGATGAAATGTGCCCATTGTATTAATAAGCAACCTTGGTTCTTAGGCTTTTGTTATCAAGCCCCTAGTTTTGATGCCAACTTTCTGAAAGATTACTGAATTCTTGTTAAGTATAACAAAAATTGTGATGTGACCGTGTATCTGATACGGGGATTTAGAATGAGACTAGCTCGGATTAAACTGAGATGCTCACTCTGTTTCACTCTGGAAATACTGCGATGAGAAAGTAAATAATTGTGTGCTATTGTTCACATTTCAGATTTGGTAATTTCTCATTTTCGGAGATTAACCATAAAATAGTTAGGCTTGATTTGTACTTTTCCAGTTGGGAAAGAGGACATTACAGTAAGGAAACAAAGTACATGGCCTCTTAAGCCTATTGCTGTATCTTAAAGGAAAAATCCACAGGCATACCATAGCAGAGAAAAAAGAATGTGATTCCAGAGTTAATTGCTTATGTTGTCCACACAGATCATAGCACTTATGCTAGATCTGATTGAAAATTGCAAATAATACTCACAGACCTCATGGTTTGGAATCTTCACTGCCATAACCTACTCTTTGCATGCCCTGGACAACATTTGTCTCACCCCTACAATTTACTTCAAAGGCTCCTGTAAGATGTTCTTCCTACCTCATTGCTGTGATTATACTACCCATTTTTCCCAGATGTCCATGAGTCCACCTTTTCCACATCAAACATAATTTATTTGTTTGTTTTAAGGTCCTTTCTGATTTAACTTCTACTGAGCTTCTTTATTTTTTAAATATGATGCAAAGTAGTAATTCTGGTCTAATTAATTTTCCTGTTCCTCCTTTTTAGTTCTTATACACAGACAATTTTCAAATAGAAAGCCAAATGACCAGTGAAAATGTGCTCTGGACTGTTCACTCAGCTCTAAATCATCTCCAAGCTAATCTACATAGTGCTCATACCTGTTCATTTTTTTGTCAACTAAGTCTTATTTAGTGAGCATAATGTTCTAAAGGTTCAATATTTTAAAGAAGCTCAGATATTTTATGTTCTTGATCATGTTCCATATTCCCTGTCCTCCAGATTGCTCATAAACCTGGGCTGGTTGGTTGCCACTTTCTCAGTGTTTCACTCCAGTACTTCCTGTAGCCTTTGTGGGACAAAACTGGATAGTTCATCACATTTCCAGTCCATTTGAATGTAACATCTGTCACTGAACAGAAGACTGCTTACTCTCCTCAGCTGAATAAGACATTCATAATGGGAAAAAAAAAAGGTTTTCCTGAAGCTGCAGGAGCTTTTTTTAAAAAAAGTAATCACATCAGTCATAGACTTGGTTTTGATTTCCTGATGGACTGAACCTGCCTTGGAAGTAATAGCATCAGCTATTTCCCCTTTACTTCTACTCTTTGGAGGGAGAAGGCAGGGGAGGAGGGGGAAATAACAGCATTAATTCATGTATGTCTCTAAGAATAGTATAAGTATGGGAAAAAGAAATGGTGAATGAAAATACTTTACTGCCCTTGATAAACAGAACACAGAAGTTACTGAAACTTTATTCCAGCTCTTCTCCATGCTCCCCAGCATTACATGGGGATATATATGCTGCATCTGAGATGAGACAGTTAGTTGTTTTCAACTTCCATTGTTTTTGAGGCTGCTTTCATGAATGCTTTTCTTCATTTGATATGTCCGTTGGATGTAGAGATGGTAGAGGTTTCCTAGGACATTGCACCAAGCCTTCTTCTTTCACAGGCAAATATAAAATTAGCAAATTCCATTCTGAAATTAATGAAATGCTTTATCCATGCCATGTCAATTTATTAAAGTCCTTTCATTCCGTGCTCAAATCTGTTATCTATTAGGTTTCACTTCAGCATAATTTTTATGCCATTTATTTCATTCGAAAGCATAAATTTTATACTAAAATATAGTTACACAGCCCTCTAATATGACTGTAGCACAGCTAATATAAAGATGATATGATTATCTTGGTGGTCACAACTGCTATTTAATCTCTGCTTTGTATATTTTCATTTCTAGACCACTTAAAACGATATCAAAATTGTGCTTGAAGAAGCCTGAGATTCACAGATTTATACGCAAGGAAGATGGTATCATGGTCTTCTAATGTGACATTTTTCATATCATAGGCAGTGAACCCCCACATAACAGCTCATTCACACCCATATGAGAGTAGGAGAAAGGATTGTCATTCTCACTGCCCAGAGTCTGACATTTTTCCTGGCACAGCTGTCCGTTATGTCTAAGATGTACACAGTCAATCTGGTTAACAAATACTCCTCTGGATTCTTCTGAAATGTTTTTTCTTGTTGAGTTCTTAGTAGCCAAAGTCACAGAGATTTCATGATCACTTTGAGGAGTATAGTCTGCAGACTAGTAGTCATTTGATATTGAGCCCAAAATTCTCTTTACTGAATTTTCAGCTGTGGTTTTTTTGTTTTGTTTTGGTTTTTTTTCATGAGATCTGTCTCTCTGCTGCCGTAAAAATCAAAAATCATTTCTTTTCTTTGTGCTTAGTTTTCAAATACACAGAGACTGTTAAATTCTTTCTCCCCCTAGCCATCACTCAACCATGTTGTACATAATTAGTTCTTTTAATCTTTGCTAATAATTCATCATTTGATTAAAAGCTATCAAGGCATTTATTACATTATACTTTCATTTTATATCAGCAGAGCTATGCCACGTCCTAGAAAAGCACACATCAGAGCAACCTTATGTGTTCTCCTTGACAATTTTCAAATGGGCAATAGGTCCTGCAGGTAATAGAAAAGATTGTGAAGCTGGAATCACTGTTCTCATTCCATTTAGATATCCTCCCTGCCTTGTCCTATAGCTGGACAGAGAATCTGGGCAAAGAGAATGAACATGAATAAGATGCTAGCTCTCCTTTCCTGTTTGGAGAAAACAAACATACCACCAGCTTTGGTGATATTTATGGTATGAAGCTGAAGTGTACCTGGGCTGTTTTTTGCCCTAGGCATTTCCTCATGTCTCTTGGCAGAAATACACACTATGCTGCATTGCATCTGTTTTCATGGAAGAGTTTAATGTGTAACTGCAAGACACATGTGCAGCACCTTTCTGCATATACATAGGATGTTCACGTAAAAAAGAAAATAAAAGATTATTATGTTTGGAATCCGTTGTGCTTATATGGAGGAAAAAAATTAGGAGGTATCACAGAGATTAACTTTAAAATTGAGTCAGTTACTTTTGTAGGTGGACAAAAAGATAATTCTCTTAAGTCTCAAAATATGTGCCTGCATTCTTAACTCAGTTCTTATTTCATTCAAGATCAGGATTTAAACAGTCTCTGGGATTCAGTATAAGATCATAGAATCACAGAACAGCCCATGGAATAGTTTGGAAGGGACCTTGAAAGATCATCTGGTCCAACATTTTGTGGGAAAGGGAGCCTAGATGAGATTTACTAGCACCCTGCCCAGTCACGTCTTGAAAACCTCCAGTGATGGTGACTCTACCATGTTCCTGGGGAGGTTGTTCTCACTATAAAATATTTCTTTCTTTCTTATATAAAGATGAATCCTCTTCCAGTGCGACTTGTGCCAGTTGGCCCTTGTCTTCTCCATGTGGCTCCTCGTGAAGAGACAACATCCACCCTCTTTGTAGCCACCCCTTAAGTACTAGAACACTATGACAGAGTCTCCCAGAGCCTTCTTTCCTCCAAGGAGAAAAGATCCAACTCCTTCAATCTTTCCTCATAGAACAGGTTCTCTAGACCTTTGATCATCTTTGTGGCCTTCCTTTGGACCGTCTCCAGTCTGTCCCCAGCTTCCATGAACTATGGGGAACAAAATGACACAGTACTCCAGGTGCAGCCTGGCAAGTGCTGAGTGGAGTGGGATGATCACATCTCTATCTCTGGTAGTAACGCCCCTGTGGATGCAGCCTAGGATCTGATTTGCCTTTGTTGCTGTAGTGGCGCGCTGCTGACTCATATTCATTTTGTTGTCCACCAGGACCTTTCAGAAAGGCTTTTCCTTAGCCACACAGATGTTAGCCTGTACTGGTGTCTCTAGTTATTCAATCCTAGGTGCAGGACTTTGCACTTGTCTTTGTTAAACTTCATGCTGTTCTTGCTAGCCCACTTTTCTGGCCTGTCAGGTACTGTAACATGTATTTCTCCTGTCTATCGTTTTTGACATTAGAATACACCATTAATTCCTGTTTCTTATTCCAGTCACACTAAAAACCAGTTCATGTTTTTTTATGAAATGAATACATAGAGTGATAGTATTGCAGACCTAATAAGATGGATTTAATTGCAAGATTTTAAAATTTTGGTGGTTTTTTTTATTCAGAATCATTAATCCATAATTTTCTTGGTTAGTGTTTTTTGGAATTTTAAAGAGGAAGATTCTCTGTTGGCTTCCTCAAACTTTTTTGTTCTCAGGGAACTATCTGGTTTCTGTGTTTTTCTATTCTGCTGCTATGTGGAATATAAGACTATAAAGTCTCTGTGGAAATTTTGCCTTGTTCATTATTCATTATCCTTGCCACTGCTGATGGTGACAAATGTCATTACTTTAATGACCATCATTACCCATTGTCATAATTAAGGGAGATCATTTAATGAAATTGAATATAACATTGCTTAATGCATCAAATTAAGAAAAGATGTCATGACTAGGTACACAACATCACCCATCATTTTTAAAGATGGATCAATAAATTAAAGAATTCCTCCTTATTAATATGACAACATTGTCTTTTTAATTGTTCAGATGGCCAGAGAAAAAGGGTGCCATATGATCCTTTTCCCTTATTTCCACTCAATTCAGTGATGACATGGGAAGCTGGATTCCTCTGTTACTTGCTGGGGCTTACCCAAGAATGTTTCATGGCTGCCATTTTATGCCTGGCTTGTGTAGGGCTGCACCTCTCGAAATAGTCCATTAGGTATGTCATCCTCAAGTAGTTGCAGCTTAATATTTCTATAGCTAACAAATGTCGCCTTAAATTAAGTGACAAGCATCTGTAGCCCTGCAACAGGTGGCCATAAGCTTTGCGCCATGGATCACTGTGGGTGGTCTGGCATATGTTTCAGAGGGCTGAAGCAGTCTCTGTACCACTTTTTTTGCAGAAGCCATGCTCTATGAAGCACCAGTGCTCGATAATAGGAATGGCAATAACCCTGCGCAACAGAGAAACCTAACTAAGGTCCAGTCATGGTGTCAGTTCCTTCTGTTTCAAGAAGTGGAGCCCACAACTGAGAAAGCTGTTCCACTTTTGTTGGGCTCCTGTTCTAGATGCGCAGGACACTCATTTGAGCTGTGTACTGATGATCTAGCCAATCTCTGAGATCCTGTAAGCCATCTGTGCTGACACTGCAAAGAATGTGTGCTGATCATGGGAGTTTGGATTTCGGTTTGATGGTGGGATCAGGAAGAACACGACATATGGTAAGTGGGCACAGAGGAAGAGAAATTTAGAGACAGAACAGAAAAAAAAAGCAAGAGATAGAATGGGAGGGAATTAAAAGATTCATACAGCATGGGTCAACATGTGAGGAGAAGCATTTGGCAGGCATGTTGGAAGGAGGTTTAGCCATGGATGACTCTGATTTTGAGGCAGATTAAGCAGCTCAGGAGTCACTCGTACAGTCTACATTTCATCTAAGCAATTGAGGACAAGTTACCTCATCTTTTTGCAAGAGAAGACCTTGCTTCTCACAGGTAGGGTTCAGCAGGTGGTGCATATGCAATAATGAGATCTTGTTGTCACAGACTGAGAAACAGCAGGGAAGAATGAATGACAAGGAGCAATTAAGAAGAGGTTATATTCTAGTACAGCCCTTGACAGAGGAATCCCGTACCTCAGAAATAAATAATTATTAAAACAACTACATTGTAGGCAACTCATGTAAATGCATGTGTGTTAATAAGCTGAAGGTCTTCTAACTAGATATTAACTGGTACTGACTTGGTTTAGCTTGTGAATCCAATGAAACAAGCAGAGAAGAGCAGAGCTGCAAACTTTTTTGCTACCTTGCAATCACATTTACTGATACAAAACAAAATATCTGCAGGTCTGCATTTCTGATTTAAAACTGAGCCTTAATGCTGACAGTGAGGAGTACACCAGAGTCTGAAGTATTAAAAATTATGCCCTTCAGAACTGAAAAATTCTGAAGAGTGACTTTTTTCTTTTTCTCCCCCCAGGACATGCAGTCGTTTCTTAAAAATTTATTAGGGGTTGTCAGTAAATCAATGGACAGTTAGCCCCACTGATTGGGATTGATACAGTGTAAAAAGTGTTGCACTCTCTCAGGAATTTTTTTTCCCCTCTAAGTAATAGGAACTACTCTTTGAGAACACTTTCAGCCTCAAGGACAGAATATATAATTGTGTTCATGAGGTACATGTATCACAATACGGAAAGAATTCCCTTGTAAATATTAAATGTGAGATATAGAGAAAGAAATCCTAAAGAAAAAAAAAAAGATTAAAGCACATTGCACCTTGCCTTCACAACCTTCAGATCTCAGCTTTCACTGTAACTTAAATCAGAAAGCTGCATGATGGGTAATCTGTGTCCAGCCATTTTACACATCTTATTGATTGCCAGTCCATGCTAAAGTATGACAAAGTGTGTGCATTTCTGGTACCCAATAAGAAAATATGGTTCTCTTTTGGAAAAAGGGGGAAAAAAAAAACTCAAACAAGAAATAAAAATGAAAAAAACAAAACAAAGAATCCTCCCAAAGTATTTACTTCTCAAGAAACTCATCCCTCATTGTCACTCTCTTCTTTCTGAAACAGAGGAACAGATTAAAGCACAGCTATATAATTTACAGTGAGCCTGAGCTGATCCTGAGTTATGCACTGTTCACACCTAAAATAGCACAAGGAAGCAAGATGCACTAGATCAAAACACCCCCATTTTTCTTCACTGTGGTTCAATTCATGCATATGTACTCCTTGTTGAATTAATTTATCTTTTCAAAGAACAGCTTAGGGGAAATAAAACCAACCACCAAAATGAAAAAAAAAAAAACAACCACCACTGAAGACCAATGAAAAATTCCCGGTGGGCATTATGTATATTGCATGCTTGAAAATACTTTTAGCATTTTCACCTTGATTGAGTGTGAATCCTGTTGTAAATGTTACAGTTCCAGTTATAGACATGGGCATCAGTGCTCTGTATCTGCAAAATGCACAAAGAGGCTGTCCCTTTCCTAAGCAGCTACTGTCTCATTAAAAGAAACAGGCCAACACTGATTGAAAAGGTTCTAAGATTTACTCATGTTTACATCACACTTGCAACCAATCACCACAAAGCCATGGTTAACTTACTATTGTCCACATTGTAGCATATTTCATCTTTCTCAGTGGAATTCTTCCTTCTTGGGTTTCACTTTTCCGTACCTCAAAGTTAATGTAAGTTTTTTGGCCAAATTCTGCTCCATTACACTGAGGTAATACAAAGGAACTTCAACCAAATCAGTGTAAATATTGTAAAGTTACCCCAGTTTTTTTCCATTTCAGTGAACTTCATTTTTTAATTTACATACTTTGTTTGGGAGACTGTTTGACTGAGAAAATATCGTCCTGTGACACTGAACATTCAGTCAACGTCTGCACTGAAAAGAGAGTCGAAATCAATCAGATCTGCAAGTCCAGATTAGTAGGTATTGGGACATAAGAAGTTCTGGATGCTTGTTTTTCAGCAAGATTCTCAGGATTATCTGGATTTAACTTCACAGCAAACTCTTTCATTGTTTCTGTGAACCTATATTGGAAAATCCTATTTGAAGATGGGACGTTTGATGGGATGGGATGTATACCTTCAGCTCTGAGAACTAACGCTGAACTGACTGTTTAGAATAGAGAACGGATGGCAAGAAAGAAAATCAATTAACACAAAACATGTAGTTTTGTAATTTAGTAGACAAGATAAATGTGTCTTCTCAGAGCTGCCAGGGTGTGTCTGTGTACTCACTGTTATATGTAACTTAGGACATTTTTATTCAGAACTGAAGGGAAGGTGTTAGATGTGTGAAATTCTTTTCCTAGCTTCGGTGCTGAGTTGGCTTTTAATTTCAGTGTACCACTCTTTAAAGTGGCAACTCATGATAATTTGCCTCTCAGGAGTGCTGCAAGATTTCATAAATATTTTTAAGAGTTTTGAGATCCTTGGATGAAGTGTGTGATAAAGTGAAAATGAAAAAATATACAGACTTCAAGTGTGTTTCGTTGGTGATGTTTTCAGTTTTTTGACTGCTGTTTAGCTTAGCTTATCCAGTATTCTGTCTGGTTTGTGTACTGGAACCCATAGCAGCTGAAATACCCATTTCAGTTTACTGTCAAGTGCCTCTGTGCTTCTCTTTCCAAGACAGTGTGGACTCTGTATAGAAATAACATTTTTTCTGTTTATGAGCAGAATCCTTGCATGACTAAGGAAAAGTGGGAACAATGTGAACAGTTGGGAACTGAATGCTGGCAGTAATTAGAAGTGCAAAGATTCTTATCTACTATGAATAGCTGTGGACTAGAAGACAAGTTCAGCCTGCAGATTTTCGAAGCTGAATGTCAGTTATTTGGCCTAGATTTTGAAGTTGTACAGAATTCAAATATGTTGCATACCTGATCATAAGCAATGCTACTGTGGTAAACAGAAAAATCATAAATTCACTTGTTTGGTGTGTTGGAAATACGAGTATCTGTTACATATTCTGTAGCAAAAGGTGTAAATTACATTTTCTTGTCTTTACCCTCATCTCCGCCACCTCAAATAAGGTGCCTAGGAGTCATGCCTTGCCAGTCCACTAATGCCTGGAGGGAACTAGGACACAGGAACATGGGCTACTTTACTTGTGCTTACTACATAGGTCACTACATTTACTAGTGTCCAACCTGTGTAACCGTGGGAATATACTTCATGATTCTGCCTTTCAGTTCTTATGTTCAATGGAGATAAGATTCCACTAAGCTTTTTATTTTATTTATTGGGGTTAGTTTGTGGGTAACCTCTTTTCCATGCTTGAGTAGTTTACCTTGACACCAGCTTTGTGATAGAATTTATCTTTAGCTCCAGAGAAATTTATTCTTGAGTGTTAAGAGGTTGATCTTTGAACACTCCAAATGACAGACCTGAGAAATGCATTTAGACTGGTTCTGTCACTAAAAGTGAAATTGTGAATAATAGGTCACTCTTAGCACTTAAAAGTAAGATACATGTCCAATGATATTTGTATTTGAAGTGTGATTGTGAACTGCTAATTAGAAAGCTGGTTTCCTCTCAGAGGAGGTACTTCATATTTACAAGCTGATATTCTCTTTCTGAGGGTTGAAAATTTCGAAAGTGATGAGCTGTATTAGATGAACTATTTTTGTAGAGGCTACTAGCCTTATTGTGATCCCATCCCTATGAAATACTCTGCAGTTTCCTTCTCCTTTTACACAACTGTTGAGTTCTTTTTCAGACACTAGCACACTTCATAATTTTTAAGTTGGTGATACCTAGGACAATTCAGTTTAGCATGGTATAAGGCGTATTAAAAGCTGACTTGATACTGGACCTCAAAAGCCATCTTTAAAGAAAGTGACATATTACCATGTCTTAGTGATGGTCTGTCCATTGCAGTCCTCCTAGTTATAAATGTAGTTCTATCCATATCTTTTATGATAATATGATCTGAAATTGTAAATTGTGGTATTCATACATAACAAAAATACAGGTTTGCAGATTTCATGAAGGAGATACTGAAATTTCTCAAAACTTGTAGAGTTTTATAAAGATCAGTATACTTAGCTGTGTAAGATATAGCAGAAGTGAGAAAATGTTTGATACTGGAGGGTTCTTTGAGCTAACAGAAGTGTCTTAACATCCAGCAGCTCAAAGGCAAGAGCTGGACAAGCTGCAGGAAGGGTACAATGTGGCTTTTGAACTGTCAGAGAAAAAAATCATATGCTCTCAGTTCCTGTTCATTTTGAATCAAGTCCAGGTGACCTTCTTGAAAGAGATTACACCATTCAGCTATAACTTATTAAGGTTGGTGCTTAAACTGGATAGACTCTAAAGCCTGGACTACTCAGAGTTATTAACTATTGACTGTCTACTTAGAATTCCTGCATAAAAAGAAGACCAGATAGATTATCTAGTGTGTTCACGAAACAGATCAATCTCATTTTAAATAGGTTTATAAAACATACCTTCTTCAAAGATTATACACAGATTTGACATGCTTCAAGACTTAAGTTTCTACTTTTCTTATTTTAACAAGTTTCAGTAAGAAACCTTGCCTATTGGAAAGTTTTTCAATTCATGACAGCAGCTTCCATATTGTGTAGTTTCAAAGCAGGTAACAGTGATTCTTTTATTTGTTTGTTGAAGCTGGCACCAAACTTTAAAATAACACCTGTACCAGCAACGCAGTGCAATCCAGCACACAAAAGGGTCTTTTCAGTCTTTGTGAAAGATTTTATAACATATAATAGTAGATCTTATTTCTTGCATATTCCATAAATGAACCACCTTCAGGTGTGAAGTGCAGCACTTGTGCTTAAAAGTAGCCACCTGTTACAGTTTGGCGACCATGGTAGTAACTCATTCTAGACGGATAAAATTTGTGAGCACTGAGATTCTTATGATCTTTCATCTGCATGACATTTCATTGCTTTATGGAACCATACCTAGTGTCTGGAGCACAGCGGTTCTTGGATGTCTGTATTGTTTTCAAAGACACTCACAGATTTGCAGAAACTTAAGCACATTTTACAATCCTGCTCTCCCTCTGGATTTGTGGGAGGACTGAGGAAAATGCCAAAACCATCTCTCCTTCAGACTGAATAACACTTCACCGTTTCTGTAGACCAAACCTCTTGCATATGTTTCTTACTCGATTTGACTTCTTCACCTATGATCTGTAATTTTGTTAAAACACTACTTTTCTTTCTGTCCTGGTGCTAAACGTCATTCAGGATTTCAGCATTTTTAACTATTGAGGTGATCAATGAAGCTGAACAGGGGAGCCAATACTGATTTTCTAAACTGGTTTCGTGATCTATGGCTAATTACACACCTGGTTAAAAACAACAGGCTTGGAAATCAACTGTCAGGAACTCCATGCCCTGACACATTTTACTCTTCCATGTTTCTGATTATCACCAAGTCAGTCTTTTGTTCATGGGGGCTTGTGCCATTCCATGAAAGTTTGAAGCTGGTGAGCTACTATCAGGTGCAGCCCTGCTATGAGTCAGTAAGGACCTCGCAGAAGGTCAGGTTACACATTTCTGGTCACTTAATGCTCAGAGTTTGAACAAAACAGATGTGTCTCACATCACGGACTCTGGCGGATTTCTGAGCAATATAATATAAGCATTTGAAGGTTATTTTCCTATCATTAGAGAGACAAGCAGGTACAAAAATACCACAGTGCAAAATATAAGATTTCAAGCTTAGCTTGGTTGGGTAACTATGGTAAAAGACAATCTTTTTTTTCTTTTCCTCTCCATATTTTCATAATTTTAACATGTTGTTTATTAAAACATAGTTTAAAAATAAAAAATAATTTCATCTTCTGTAAGTTTACTCTGCGAATAATAGCTCTGACTTTCAAAGGAGGACAGTGTCGTTTCACATGGAACTCTGTTCCAGTTTTGTACACCGAATGTAGACAGTAAACTTAAAAAGGAAAGTTCACCTGCAAGTTTTAGCTTGGACCATAAACACTCGTACCAAAAATTATATCCAAATCTGAAACAGTAGTTCCTTGTAACAGGCATAGGGCAGTGCTACCTAAGAAGCATTGCGTAGCTTCAAAAGGGAAGATAAGGACAGCATGGTCCGTAAGTTACAATATAGCATACTATACAAGGCAGGCAAAAAATGACTGTATTAATATCCAGTACTTCAAATATAATTTTCCTTAGGTACTTTCTGTTGCAAAGCAGCAGGGAAATAGCTCTTTCTTCTACCCTGTCGCTTGTAAATCATCACAATTTAGTTATTTCAGATGGGGTTCCGCTTCAACATTTAGACTCCTAAAGTGGTTTCCAACATGGGTACTTCTACCAGTTTAAGCCCTTTAAGCTCATGCTGTAGTAGCAGGAGATCTAATCAACAGAGTCAGTGCAGGTATACAGGTCTCCCACAGTAGATGTACATCTGGTGACCTCTGTAGCCTGCTAGATTCCACTGACTGTATAGGCTAAGGGCTTAATTCAGTTGTCCACACATAGGTTCGTAGTGTCACTAGAAATAACCTAAGATGCCCAGTCTGATCTCCAATTATCGGTCCAAAACGACATGAGTCTTTTCCAGGCCCTCCATCTTTTCTGCCAACCCCACCACAAGATTTGAGCACATTAGTCTGTGAGGTAAATCTCACCTCTCATTTCCTTAACGCAGTGTCTATGTATATCTTTCTATTGCTCTACATTAGGGAACTTTCAAACGTCATAAAGCTTATTTTGAATTATGATACAGCACATGAATGAGTGGATTAAAGGAAAGATATATATTCTTACAAAACTTTTATTGTCTTTGCATAAGATAAGCAATAAGGTTTAGAGGATGAGGCCATCGTTACATTAGCAAATACAATGCTGCATGTAAAATCAAGGCAACACAAAAGTATTATTACTTATGAATGAAGTACAGAAGTATGAATGTTGCTGAATTCAAAAGGTTCAAAAAAAGAAAAAAATATAGTTGTTTTGGAAAATCAGCCTAACAATAATAAAGGAATAAATACATAGAACATTCAAGCATTTAACTTAGCAAATGAAGGTTAAGAGAAGACCTACTAATGCTCTATGTAAAATCACCCACATGGAGATCAGAATTCTGAAAGTAAAGTGCACTTTAGTCTATCAGAAAAAAAGAAAAGTATAAGAAGCTGTAAAATACACATTTTTACAATTAGTATCATTAGTCATTACAACAACAACTCTATCATTTATCTTCTTTGAATTTCAAATTAATGACTTTCCAAAGGACATTCTAGGTCAAGTACAAGTTTTTAATTTTCATGCAGCAATAGCTTGGAGAAAATTTCTAGTAAATTATTCAAAACATTGAGTTAATGAAGTGGCTAAACTGTGATAATTTATAGATAAAAGGGTGAGAAAAGATATTTTTATTGTCAAATAGTCAGATGATCTTCTCTGCCTGGATCAACACGTGATAGAAATAAGCATTTACTATACTTTTAAGAACTAAATAAGATTTTACTTATTGCCAAAATCTATCCTTACCTTGCTTTCCTGAGTTTGGGGTTTTTTTATTGGTTTTGTAATCAAAATATCCACCTTCTACATAGAATTTGAATTTGCTTGCAAAAAATGTAAATGGTAGAACAGCCATTTAGTATTTATGTTTAAAGTTAATTGAGAACTAAAGATAAGAACTTACTTACTCACTTATCAGACCTGGAATTGCATGTATAGTCAATAATTTATGTATAATCCTGGTACTGAAATAATTTTGAGTTAAAAGTAGGAGAGGGAGAGACTTACTATAACATAGTATCTTTGATATTTGCATATACATGTATAACTGGCTAGCAGTGTAATACTTTGGTTATTAGCAAGTAAAACAGCTAATTTACTATTTTAAATTACTGTTTCATAAAGCCACAGTCAATTTGTACATTAGCAAATTGTAAGACTGGCATCAAATTTCTATGTACTGGAAGACCATTCTTATCAATTTTCACCATCCACTTTGTTATCCACTGTAGGAAAAATGGAAGAAGCAAAGAAATAAGTAACAGACTTTGTCCATTTTTTAATTCTAGTGTACAATAAATCACATATCATGAAGCCTCTTACTTAAGAGATAATTAAAGTTGGAATTAAGAAGTATGAGGTGCCACTTTGGAGAAGAAATTAGAATAGTTGGAAAAATAATGATTCATTAGTGTCATCTGTAAGGGAAAGTGAAAAAGAAAAAAAGTCTCAACCTCTTCTGATATGAGACATAAGAAATCTACTGACTAACAGTGGTTTGTGGGACAGATGGATGGAATTCGCTTACTATATTTCCTTCAATTATTAAATGTCACAGGCATATATAAATAGTATATATTTATTTTCTCTCTTGCTATCTTTCCTTCATTCATAAGCTCCAGCTCACCTCCTGTTTTGACTATCTGAAACCAAAACTCCAATCCTTAAAACCCCTCCATTCCGCTGCCACTTTACCCCAGACGCTCTTAATCTCCAGGTTTCAGTGTTATTTTCCCAAGCACCTGAAGTTGTGCTTCTTGACATGATCAGACTGCCAAAGCTCTCACATCATCAACAACATAGATGCATACATCACACATCTGGGATACTGTCCTCCTTTAGAAAAGAAGACTGCTGCTGGCATTATTTTGCCTTTAGTGTTTCAGTATGGCTTAAAGAGAAACATTGGGTTAAGAGTCATAAATTGTGTTGCCTGACTGTTTTGACATAGCCAGAGCATGGCTTTCTGGAAACCGAGGGGGAAAAAAAAACCCAAAACCAAACCAAAAACAATCCAAGAAAAAGGAGCAGGTGATATGACAGTCAAAAACACAAGTAGTGAGAAATAAAGTTTGACAAAGGTGAATTCGAAAATGCCTCTATTCCAACAGAGAAATTTGTTCCACAGTTTCAGCCAGGAGTCTATAACAAATTAATAATTTGAAAAGAAAATGAAGAAGGAAACAGAAGGAAGCAGGTTCTGACCTAATAACATCAAAAAACAACACAAGGACCCACAGTCCCCTGCAGTGATGCATAACATTTGAAGTATCTCACTTAATTGTAGCTCTGCTAATTTGTAGTAGCTCATAAATAAATGTACTGTATCCTGTAGTCTTTGATAATGAAATACTGGTGAAATGGCAGGCTACCGTATTTGTGCTTTAGAGTCCCACGTAAGCTGGAGCATGTATTTACCCACATTGTTGAGAATGCCCTGCTTGCTTTACTTTAAGCTCGCCTTGGTGAACATATTAAAAGTGGTCTCTCATCTGGCAGCCCAAGTAGATTGCTTGTGTGGGTAATGAAGGTGAAGTCCCCTAAAATTAGGTGTTCCAATATTAAACATGACAGTGCATAAATCCTTGTCCGCATTTGAGATTTCATTCTCTAAGACGAGAGCTGTTTTGCAGTAGTTATGTACTAATTTTGGAGTCACTTTGGATACACCCTGGAGTCATACTTGATAGCAGAATTTGATTGCCAGTAGCGTAGGCTTAACTGTAGGAGTTATGAATGGGAAAGTGCAATTAGGTCATGGAGCTGAATTGTTCCCACTGGTCTCTCCTCATTTAAAACCAGATTCATTTAAGATGAAGACATGCCTCATTGTTCTTCAGATAGTCTCAAGGGGGTCTGGCAGCTGAACTAAGCAGAAATTCGTCCTGATGGTAACACAGTGATCAAGGCAGTCTGGAACGGCTACATACGTACCGAACGTGTTTCTACAAAGCATTCTGTATAGATTTTATAACCAAAATAAACGTGCTGGCAATAGAAAACTAGAAGCCTGTTACCGGAAATTATTTTTGCAAACTGCACTTATTCAGTGGCAATAACACATTTTAACATCTGCTGTTACCTTGCTGAAGTGTCTGGATTTAGCTGTTACTAGGAACTTAATAAGCCCAGAGCCTTCATCAACTGCTTTCCAAATCACCGTATCATATGAGGAATTCTTTAGGGGATCGAAGCCATGGCGTATCGTAACACACTTAGCAAATGATAAATGCAAACACACTGAAATATATATGCAGGGAAGGGGAAAATACATCTACTGGGCTGGATACTTATTGGACTGTGAAAGCAGTCTAAATATCAAATAAAGACCTAGAAAGTATCTGGTATAAAAGAAATAATCTCTGTCTGTGAAAGCAGATGGACTAGATGACGGTTACAAAATGTCTACAGAAATGGGCTAGATTCATCAATATCCTCCAGCTGTTTTACTATGATGGTAAAAAGCAGCAATAGTAGTTAAATCAAGCTTACAACTGGTTTGCATTGTTCGACTGAGTCAAAGCATCTAAAGCAGAATGGTATTCCTAACAGTCTGTGTCTGCAAACAGCAGCTTGCTCCTTGTGTCGCATTGTCCATCGCGAAAGTTCCAAAGATTTGTTCTTTTATAAATTGTGCCCAATACCCGCAAACAAAGGCAAACAAGTTTCACTTCTTTCTTAAACTGTTCATTGCAGCTCTGATCTGAGAGAGGTGTTCCTGGATTTTGATGCATCTGCTTGGTGCCCTAGTGCCTCATTAGGATGAGTCTCAGGAGACTTTCTGTTTTGTTGTAAGGGAGTCTTGGTTCTTTTGTTCTTGCATCCTAGTGGTGCCACTTGTGCTGTTCCTTATGTGTTTTGAAACTGTCTGTCTTCTGTTTTCTTCACCTCTCCTATGCTTCATCAGCCATTTTTAATAGATATATCAATAACAAGCTGAACTAATTTCATTTAGAGACTTTACCACATCCTCCATGGAGTGTTAGCTCTTGTTTTATGTTTCTTCCACTTCCCGCAGCCTTCACTACAGTTTATGTTATCACTGAGTTACTTACATGCAGTTAACGCATTCTTTATTACAAAGTGATCTTCTCCTCGTGCCCTTGCATGGCAGCTCTCTGCCCCAAGCTCTTTTGGGACCTGCATGACAAAGACTTCTCCCACTGACTATACAAAGAGTGTCTGCAACGCTTTTGAGGAATCTCGTCTATAATAATTTTTATAAGTAGTTCATAGGTAGTGTAGAACGTGTGTGTTTTCACTTTCTGTCTTCTGTTGCCTGTCTGTCTTGTATTAACTTCCAACTTCAGCTTTCAAATCATGAAAATCTAGCTGTTTACAGCAGCCTTTTTAGTAGAACTTTTAGGGCAGACAGTCTACTCTCTTTTGTGTAAGGCCCTGAAAGCACATTATATCAGAACTGTGTTGTCTTAGCACTTCTCTGCTCATGGCAGAGATTCTGATGTCCTGCGGTTACGAAGAGAGTACTGTGGATGTCTTTTCAAGAGGGAAGGAAGGAGTGCTGTCCTCTAAACCTTGACCGGCTCAGTTGCTGCTTTCAAGACCAGTGCTGTCAGTCTGGAAAAGAGTCATCAGAGAAACAGAATGTTCAAACGGGAGAAAAAACTTGGCTCCAACCTGCTCAGTTTGCTCAGTGTGGTTGGGATGGTCTCCTTTGGACAGGCAGCTTCGGAATGATGCTGGGAGAAAAATCTATAACGTGTATGACCGTGCTGAAGTATGAATTAACCCAGGCAGAACAAATGGGTTTCATTACGGAAACTCCTAAAATGTAAAAGGATACAAGTCTGCATATGAATTACAAAATAATGACATACCTAATAAAAAAAGTTTATTGCTGTACTGCAAGGATAAATGTGAAATAGTAGCTGTAGCACATTATGCACACTCTAGTAGGACAAACGTGTGACTACGGCTCTAAATACAAGCTGAAGTAGTTTTCAAATATTTACCAGTGCTCATAGGTCTACGGTGGTGTTTCATAACAGTGTTGTGTCATGCCTCTAAACAGAGCATGTAACTGGTTATCTTCTTCTAAATTTCAGTTCCCTGAAGAGCCAAAGTTGCTACTGATTTATGAAGACCAGCTTGATTTCCTTTGTATAAATAATTAGCAAACTGTTTCTAGATTACTGAATTTATACTTCTGACAGTTTATATTTCCAAACATCAGTCTTTCCTTGAAAGGTACCAATGTGTTTCAACTGTTTTAACTGACTGTAACTGTTGTAACTGACCTTTTCGCCTTCTGATTCTCTCCCCTGCTACACTGATTGGGACTGGGCGAGCGGCTGTGTGGAGCTTAGTTGCTGGCTGGAGTTAAATCGTGATAGAGATTTAAGACATATAGCAGGAAAATGTCAAAGCTTTCAGAAGGCAGGTACAATGCAAAGCTCTGTTTGCAATGTGTTAAACATTCTAGTGAACTTGAATCCACAGTCATCTCTGGCAGCTTTTAAGTTGAAATAAGCAAATGAATGTGAAATCACCTGAAATTAATGCCTTTTTGAATATCTCTTTTGACTACTGTAATTTTTTTAGAGGCCACAGGCTTTAGCAAAGGAAATTGAATCCCTTAAAGCATTAAAAAAAAAAAAGAGGATAAAGAAAATAATTTTAATGAAACTTTAAAAAGTTGTGATTAGTATCAAATCAAAGTTAATTTTATCTATCAGTCGTTAGAGCAGAGGGGCAAAAAAATAAAAATCCTATCTTATAGATACAACAATAGATTTAATTAGGAACAGACATTCTCAGCTTGGCAATGGGAATGAATTTCTGGGTGCAAAGAATTGTGTTGGGGAACAGTGCTTTACATGAACGCATGACTAAAGGCTAACCCATGACTCTCTACATAGCGCAAAAAGGAGTTTTTTGGACAACTCTTATTTTCCACAAGAAGCTCCAGGAAGACAAAGCCTTTGAAAACATGAAGAAGGTATTCACCCATCCTTCATACTGGGTTTCTGGGGGTCCACTTTAATGTAGCTTTCCCAACTAGCCCACTACTCAGAGCAGCAAAGGTATGGACAGAGACCTACTCCTCCATTCCCATTTCCTACTGCTAAATGTATAAGGTTACCACATTTTGCAGAAATGTCTGCAAGATTATACAACAGTTGCAGGAAGAAAAACACTGTCACCTTACTCCCCACTCTCTTTTGTCCCTTCACATTAACCTATTACAGGATACCACTGGTCACGAATTTGAAGACTGCAAACTCACAAATCTGATCGTCTTGTCCATCCTGAAGGTTATACTCTGTGGTATCATCAGGTCGGGTGCTGACTGAGGATGTCTCTGTTTCATCATTAATCATTTCATCTGATTTCTGGATGTTTGGCATCTGGCCTTGAGTGCTGATGCCTGTCAATGGTCTTGTAAAAGAAAAGACCACAAGTCTGCCTCATACTTCCATGATTTTTGTAGGCAATGCTCACTCCACACCTTTCCAGCACTGTCTGCATATCTATGCACCAGTGCACATTTTTGTTCAGAGCAGGGAGACTTAGACCTGAAAGCACATTGATGTGACAAGTCCTCCTGTAATATTAGCACCAAAGACACGGATTTCAATATCAGCATATGCCAGGGAAAGACATGACTAATTAACTCCAAGTGAATCAGAGTTGCAAGTTTACCCAGCTGGTATAAAATATGTTGTGAACCTTTGTCATAGATTGTGATATTACTAGCAATTTGGTATGTCTTCAGGTATGCTTAATTCAGAGGGACAAGTGGCTATTGTGAAGAGAACAATGCAGTACATGCCTGAGCAACACTTTACCTAGGAAATAATACATAGATTAGGTTAGAAATATAACTAAGTTAATTCATTATTCAGTTTACTCATTCTCTGAAATCACTGACTTTTGAAGAGAAGGTTAAAATCAAACTAGAAGGTAAAATACTTCAATTATTTAAATACTAATAACATAAAGTGGTTATTGTAGCAACAGACACTGGTCTCAATAAATGAACATTTTGCCAGAAACTGAGAAATCAAGCTCTGCTATCACATTTTTAAAAGCATTTCTATGATTTAGGGATCAAAATTTTTTTCTCTGAAGTTACTGAAGCTTCAAAGTAATTTAGATGTGTTTGATAATTTGAGCATTCAAATTTGCACGTTGGGCCTGTTGGGCTGCAGAATCTGATTGTGGGCAAGCAAATAAAAGGTCAATCAAGTTGAACAAAACTGAACAAATTAACATCCATGAAAGAGCTTTTGACCAGATCAACAAGCACCTAATTACTGTGAAAGACGATGAGAAACAGAGTCCTAAACCTTTCAACCCCCCCTACTTATAAAGAGGCTTGTGTTGTCCATGCCTGGTAAGAGTCAAAAAGAGCTACATCAGAAAGAATTATATGATGATTAATATGACAAAAAGCTAAAGACAAGGTGGTGCATACACTTTTACAGATATGGCAGAAATATACTTTCTGGAAGATTTTAATTAATCATATAATAAAATCAAATTACATGTACACAGACAGTCAATGACAGTCACTCAGCAGTTCCCCTGTTCTTGACTTTCTATGTCTTTGCAAATATAATGAAGTTTTCTAATGCAGCTGTACAATCAACGAAAATCATAATTGGGAACAGCACAGTTCAGAATTTTACCAATAACTTCATTTCATGAATTTATTTAATGAATGCACAAATGTATTAAAATGGAAGCTGCTGGACAGTGTCCCAGATACGTAAGTGAGATTTTTCATGCCGTACAGTCATTTCTGAATTTGAAGAATTTTGAATGTGAATAATTTCTTAATGTCTTGGTTTCAGCTGTGATAAGGTTTTCTCCCCAGTTGTTGCCGTGTTTTGGATTTAGTGTGAGAAGAATACTGATAATGTTGATGTTTTTAGTTGTAGCTAAGAAATCAAGGACTTTATTCACTTTCCCATATCCAGCTAATTAGCAGTTGTACAAGAGCTGGGAAGGAGCATAGCAAGGCATCTAACCCAAGCTGGCCAGTGGAAACATTCCATACCATAGACGTCCTGCTCAGTATATAAATGGGAGTTGACTGGGGGGAAGGAACCATTTTCTCGTGAGCTTGATCTTTTCCATGCATTCAAACTTCATCCGTGAGTTCGGTCTTTTTCCATGAGTTTGATGAGTTCTGCAAAATATGTGAGTCTGGTGAAATCAGAGAAATCTGCAACCTCTGGTAAATCTGCAAGTTCCATAATCGGTGCTCAGGCACTGGCTGCACAATCAGTCATTGGGCAGTGAGAAAAAAATCATACTGTGTATCATTTGTTTTGCATATTCTTTTTTATTATTATTCATTCCTTTGTTGTCATATTAAACTGCTTTTATCTCAACCCATGAGTTTTACGTTCTGTCCATTCTCCTCCCCATCCCACTGGGGGGTTGTGAGTGAGAGGCTGTCTGGTGCTTAGTTGTCACCTGCAAA
>Ga0181612_159276_pt1 | contig 25322 bp, 11 predicted proteins | sample HoacroProtozoa21_FD_119630 | JGI IMG/M metagenome (GOLD analysis project Ga0181612, IMG submission 119630) | Hoatzin crop microbial communities from Cojedes, Venezuel. Combined Assembly of Gp0051906, Gp0051904, Gp0051908
ACCTCCCTGGCAGTGGTCAAGGCCAGGCTGCATGGGGCTTTGAGCAACCTGATTTAGTGGAAGGTGTCCCTGCCCATGGCAGGGTGGTTGGAACTAGGTGATCTATAAGGTCCATTCCAACCCAAATCATTCTATGACTCCATGTCTCTACAAAATCTCACATCTGTAACCAGAGGCATGGCAGAGAAGAAAACCTGCTTTATATGACATCCTCTTTCTACAGGAGAAGAAAAAAGCCCTGTAAGACACCACGGCACTCCGTTGTCTGCCACATTAATTGTTAGAGCAGGAAACATCACAAGGAAATATGGAATGCCAGAAGCAGCAGAGGCATTCTTGAAAAAGCTGGAAAGTGAATTGCATTACAAGTTGGAATCCAATAAAGATGAACTCACTGGACTTGGAGAAATACCTTAAGACTCTTAGTCAGTAATGAAAAAAGTTAATTAAAAAAAGATTTAAAGGAATAAGGAGTCTCTAGAGGAAAAGACAGGAAATAAAAAGACAAAAAGCAGTAATATACAACAGAAAATAAAGGAAAGCATTCCACATGAAAGACAGTTTCTACAGTCAGTGTAATTCATGGTAATATTATAATTATAGTGATATATTACACCATAGAAATATCTCTTCCTCTCAGGTGACTATGAAAGGTTTCTAGCCTGCTACTTCAGATGTAGATATTTTTGTTTTGTGTCTAGAGTTAGGGGAGATAAATGCCATGCTGGGTCTTCAGCACCCTTAAATATTTATGAACACTGGACTCTAGTCAGATTCTGCAGCCCTAGGATTTCTTTACTCTACTTTACTTTTTACTCTTTACTCTTTCTTTACTTTTCTGTAAAAAAAAACTTCAGAAAGATGGTCTGAATAGCACTGTATTAGGCATTAGTATTACTCTGTAGATGTCATACATTACTGTCATACATACAGATGATCTGAGATCAAATCTTTAGTCTAAATGAGAGGACAGACCTGAATCTTGTTCTCCCATAACTAGAGTCTGTGCCCTCACTGTTGGCATATCTATGGACTTGCTCATTCCCTCTCCCATTTTGACTAGAAACATCATCATGGATATGAAAAAAGCATTTTCCAATTCTTTTCTGTTGAGGTCATATCAAAACTAGCACAACCTCGCAAAAAATTGCTTTTGGCAAAAAAAAAAAGTCACACAACAGAAAAAGCTTCATTGAAAAATCCATTCTTAGACCCATGATGACATTTATAAGACAAACAATGCAAAGACTTCTAAGAGGAAACATAGCCAAGAGGCGAGGAATCTGTTTATGTCTATAAGTTCCTGGGGACAGTCCAATGCAATGAAGTCTGCCGAGCCAAAGCGTGGAGGCCCACATATGCCCAGGAGTGGACTACTTGGTGTTATGGCATCAGATGGCAGCTTCAGCAGCAACTCTGTCCTATGCTGGAAAGGGAGGTAATCACTTCAAATCCTAAATCTCACTGAAGTTTGTGTGACTGCACTTGTTATGTGCCGTGAAATAAAAATTTGGCTCCCAGAGAGGAGAAATTGCTGCATTGCTAATGCAGAAACTGGGCAGATCTGTGATCTCAGCGTTGCACTTACACCTCGGAGGTGCTCTGATAGAGCAAACGTGCCCAGGTCCACTCTGTCTCTGAAGAAATCCTGTGTTTACCTCTGAAAATAGCTGTTGTACAAATAATGGTATGTAGTCTTTGTTAGCTATGTTGCTATTAATATGTGCTTTTCTGACATTATGCAACATTTTTCCTTCAGCTTTGTGACATCTCTCTTCTTTCCTGATAGGGTTTAATTTCTCCCACTAATTAACCTCTTTTTGGGGAACAAAATTATTTATTTCATTAAAATACAATGCACTGCTGTGGAGGAGTGAAGAATCAACTAATGGGGAATTATATAGCATGCTGGTTATGTGGGAACATGGTAGACTTTGACTGTGATACTTCCAATCTCAGACTTAGAGATGGAGAGAACTAGCTTGTTTAAATCTCCAAATCAAATAAATAGTAATAGCTCCTCCTGTTGTCTTCCAAAGTGAATGCTTAGAACATCTAAGGTTCAGGACTTAACTGTTACTCCTTCTTGAGTTTGTTGTTACAGCAAAACTGTAATGATGTGAGGAAAGCATAAATTATGGCATGGAGGCCAGACAAGGTAACAGCTGAGACAGAAGCAGGAATGTGAGCCTTGGTAATTGCTCTTCAGCCTGATGGAAAGAATTTTAATCACATGTCTAAAACTTTGGAAATTTGCAGCGTGAATCTTGATTTAAACCATATAATATTTTTTCTTCTATTCCAACAACTTTAAGAAAATTCTATACATTTGGAGCGTGGTAGGGTATTTTTTCCAGTTTTTGTTTTGCATCTGTTGTCTATGTGCAAGACGATAACCCCAGGCAAACTTTGAGGAGAACAGGAGGTCCTTTGTCATTCTATTTAGCCTTAGATTTATAGAAAAATCCTTTCTAGCTTCTCTATTCCTGTGAAACTGGCCAAATGAGCGTATGGTAATTACGCACTTAAAAACAGAGCCTGGTTTGTTTACAGATCTTCTGGCTCTTAAGTTTAAAGAAATATTAAGGAAAAATATATTAATTCCAGGTTTTAAATAAGATGATGACTTTTCTTATGCTGGGACAAAAACTATAACAAGCAAATGAGAAAATAAAACCTGTGATTTCCAAATGGAGTGTTACAAGGTACTGTAATAAGACACCTGAGAGAAATGCTTTGAAAAACACCTGTTTTCCAACACTTGTTGGAGAATATGAATGTAGCATCTGCTTCCGAGTGCCTCATTTATGCTGAGTATTTTCAGCCTCACAGAAAGACAAGGTGAAAAGACATAGTCACAGTTTTCCTAAAAGGAGAGCACAGGCATGCTTGTCCTGTGGGAACAATAATGGCAGACTGAAATGATTCAATTAATTGTCAGTTTGTATCAGCTGAAGGCTTGTTGACACTTAATTGTTTTTCTCTGGTTAACTTGAACTATTCCGTGTTGAAATACCTAATATTCTAAAACAATATTTTTGTTGCCAATTCACTGTTTTCACGTACAATAATAAACCCGCGATGGAAGTAGCTTTCAGTGATAGGTGACACTTTCCACAAGTGTAAAATTTGTTTATAAAAGGTGGCTGAGCATGTGCGAAGTCCTATACTGAACCCCTGCTGCTGCCAGGTCATGCTGGCTCGATTAAACTAAGCTATTTAATGCCATTTTGTAGCCACAGTCCATTAGGTATGAGTTCAGGTACCTGAATCAGATCTCATGCCTCAGCTTAAGCCTGAGGTTATGGATTTCAGTTCTCACATGCAGTCATGTCAGTGCTCAGCTTTCTAGGTAGCTATATCTGAACAAAACTGAGATTGAGCCTGTGCCACAATAAAGGCACTCTAGATGTATATAGGCATGTGGAGAAAAGCGCCATGTTTTACAGGAGACTTCACTAAATGAATATCTACTACAAGGAGATGATGGACTGTACATTTGTTCAAGATCCCATTGCCAACTTGTTGCATTTTGTTGACCTCATGCACACCTCAATGTTTGCCACCCTTGACATGGGACACACAAAGCTAGTCACTGAAATCCAAAATCTGAATGGAGCACTACAGGTTCAGGGGATCACAATCAGGAGGTCTTGCATGAGCTGTGAGGGCAACAATGCCTGGGAGGAGAGTCACCTGCAGAAGCTACTGTAGGCAGAGTGACATGAAGACCTTGGTGCTGTGCTATCAGGTGTCCGCCACTGTGGGATGTGCTTTGCTGTTTTTTATCTTCTTCACTTTTTCTCCCCAACATTTTTTTTGTAAAATAGATGCTGCGTGCAGGGACAGCATACTGGAGTGTCCCTGCAGTGATTAACCTCTTTCAGTGGCACTGCCTTTAGAAAAAAGTGCTATATGCACCCTGAGGGAGCAATAAAGAGTTGGAAGAAGGGAAAGAAGGAAATAGAGAGGAAAAAAAGAGAGAAAGACAAAGATACGGTAGGGTTATCACATATACACATATATAGCTGAGGAAGATAATGAAAGAGTAAAGAGGGTCCCTGGAAAGCATGGTACGTACTGTGATGGGACACCGTGAAACAGCCTATATAAACCTCTCCTGTTTCATTTGTGTTTAAGGTTTTAACTTGGCACATAGTTGTGTGTGTTAAATAATACTTTTTACTGGTCACAGTTGTGTGTTCAATCCTTTTCTACTATTCACAGCATTTAATTTGGCAACCTCATTTTTATTTATGAAAAATTAATTGAAAGAGTCTTTGTATTCATGGGTTCCAGTCTTGAACGATCTGTTAAAATGCCCACCTTCACTTCACTAATTTATTAAAAAATTCATTAAAATGCCTGCTTTCACTGAAACTTCAGATGATTGATTTTAATCTGCAAATGTACAGTGTAAAAATCCCCATACACAGTACAGTAAAATCCCCACATGAAGCATGACAGAAATTTTATAACATTCTACCTACCCCTTAATACACGTTAATCAGAATTAAATCAAACACGGAAAGTTGTGCATATTGTTCACAAGTGGCCTTTAAACTTTAGAGGAGGGGTGGAATACATTCCTCATTTTATTCCTACCATTAAATGTAGCATCTCAGAGTAAACTCTTTACTGGCTCATCAGTCCAGCCATCTGCATGCTGCCTTGTTTAATTTCACAAAAGTTGAACAAATCTCAGCAAAGAACTGTTGTAAAAACTTGGGTTGTCTTAACAACCTCTTCCTTTCCACCTCTTATGTCCTTACTTCCTGTCATCTCAGTCCATCACCAAAACCTGTTTGCATCCAACATTACAAAACTGCCCACCAGGGTTTCTTACATGCTGCCTCAACAATGACGGTATAGTGGATGGGATGAAACATGAGATATGCACAGCTTGGCCTCCAGCTCTCCGAATCGCTTTGCCTTCAGGTCAGCCTCCCAGAACAAGTAATATGCAAAATGCCAGATGCAAATACAAGATGTGTACAACACAACTGCAGAGCAAGGGGGCTTTGAAGGCTTGACCAGAAAAAGGAGGTCTGATTTCAAAATGTCCCAGTTCTGGGTGGATGTGAATGACTCCAAGTGAAAGAACGTTAGCCATGGGACAACACTGCATGCACCATGCATGGAAATATCCTTGTGAGTCACTCAGTGGAGTGAAAAAGCTGGACCATATTTCAATTATAAACATGTGCTAAGAATGGAGATGTCTCCTTCAGATGAGTGCCTGAATAATTTACAGCTGCTCTCTCAGTGAGACTCCCCTGAAATGTTTCCTTATATAAATATTAGTTTTTGTAAACTTAGGGGTTGAAAACCATCTGTCCAACTCTAAACTTCTTTGCTTGGCAGTGATGGTAATGTAGCACTTATTATAAAGGGCGATGCCTTTTATGGTAAGAAACACAGGTGTGAGGTGTGAAGGCTTGACTTTCAATGCCTGTTTCTGCTTTTGTCTTCATTAGCTGCTGGTAGATGCTATAAAGACTTGAAAATATCAAGCCATACAATATGATGATGAAACTGTTTGTGGTAGAAAGTTTTGTTTTGAGGAATGCATAAGGGAGTATTCTTAGGAGGAACAAAGTAGACAGGATTAAAAAAATCTTTGGTCTGAGAAATGGCCAGACTAAATACAGATCTGTGGTGTGTGAATGAACAACTGATTGTATTCTCTTTCTCGGTGGTGAAATAACAGTTCTGTATTTTGGAGGAAAGAAGCTTCCATGTTATCAAATAGACATAAGCCACAGAAATAATGAGTATCCTTAGATACAGACCAGAACAGTAGGAATCAAAGAGTAAAGGACAAAAAATTAATATTTATATAATTTTCAGCAAAAAATGAAAAATTATATGCTTACTTTGTGTGCTCATATACTGTGACTATGTCTGATAACTGGAGAAATAATTCATTTAAATGGTTAATGATCATTATTCTCACGCATCATTGAAAAACATGTACAGTGATCTATAATAATTTTTCATACATATGAAGTTTATGACCCTTTAACAAACTTTTCAATAAATTATTCCTAGTATGGATTTCCACAGAGTATAAAAACTTCCCAGCTGTAGTTTTTAAAACCCAGCAGCCTTTCAGCATTGGGAGAATGGTGTAATTTTCTGACTTCTCCAAGCTGTGAGTGTGAAGCATCGTTCTTTCTGGGAAGCTGGGGGAAGAATTATTCCCACTGGATAGGATTGAGCAATGCTTTTGAATAGTCAGTTCATCAAAAATGCAATTTGGAGGATACTAAAATGATTTGTGACATATCAAGCCATAATTTCAGCCAAAAAATTAAAAAAATTGGGGAGGGAAAGGGGAAAGAGGAGCTGGAAAAGTTGAAAAGCAAACCACAAATTTTTATTTTAAGGCTTATCAACAGGTTAGGAAATAAAGAGTGTAAAATAAACAAAAATAAAAAAGTCAAAGAAGAGCTACAGAACCCCAAACAATTCAGTTCAGTCTAACAAAATTTCTTGCTGTTGCTCAGCTGATAAACAGAAAATTCAGATATTCGTGTCGTCCTGCTCCCAAGGGGTTCGCAGCAAGCAGCGTTTTGAGGCAGTTTGTTACCTTGCACAGCCAGCCCATCCCATGTGCTGGGCAGAAATTGTAGACCTGTGGTAACACTTTGTACCATCACCTCCTTTTAACTTCACCTCAGTTGCCTCATTCCTTTTGTTTTATTATGGGCCAGGATTGCACCTGTGACTTGCCTTTGCGGAAGGACAAACCTTTTGCAAAAACTGCAGTGCTCCCATTCTTCTCTTTCCCAAAAGCTGTTCCAGAGTCTATCAAAACCTGTGCCTTCGGGGTTGGAGGATTAATCTAATCAGTGCTACCACCTTTATGGACCTGGACATGGAGAGTCACACCCTGGACATTGTAATGCTACCCTGAAAATATATTTCTGTACAGAGGAAAAAAGGATGTTGGCTTTTTCCACAAAAGAACTGAAACAACTTACTGTGCAAACTTGGCTAGTGAGTGTAGTTTTCTTGGCAAATATGTGGTTTTGAAGATTTGGACTGTTTTTCTACATAGTTACTGATGTCTGTACGGCAGCCTGAGACATGTTTGCACCACTAACTGTAGAAACTGCTTTTAACTTTTACTGTGCTTCTTCCTTTGGTGGCTTGAAACATGCAAATATACTCACTCACCAACCCTCTTCTGTGCTGGATTTGACAGAAACTAGTTCTCACTTCCCCCCATCTTTATATGGGCAAGGTCTTCTTCTTTATGCTAAAAAGAAATTCAGATTTGTAATACAACTTCATTTTCATATAGTGGCCTATTTGTGGCGTGGGTAAATCCTTGTTCTGTAGATCAGCAGCGCTTCATGGTTTCACCTTCCCCCTCAATTGTCCATGTCGAATGTGATGGTATGGGATGTCTGGGTTCAGACTGCTCTTTTTGTGCAAACATATAATTTGACAGATCATTGCAGATATCGTGCTTCAGGGTACTGTGAAGAATTTCCTGGTAGCTAAATTCTATTATGATATTTTGCAACTCAACCAAAATTTATGCCCAGCAAAACATTGATATAAAAACCTATTTTGCTGATGTCCACATGCTACTAATGGTTCTTGCTTTTACTGATGTACTGCAGGTTCTTTTATCCTGTGTCTGCCTGGAAGCTTATTTGTGAATAACAGCTCATTCAGTTGTTTATGTAAATATAAAGTTCAAATTCACTTTAGAAAGCAGTTGGTTCAGAACTAAACAGAGCTAATAAGAGCTATGATGGTTTATATTAAATTATATTGTTACCAACATATCAGGTCCTGAATTTGAATGTGAGGTTGCATGTGTATAGAGACATATTGCATACTAATTTCCTCCAGATATGCCCTTAGAGGGATAATAAATCTTTCAATCCATCCAGAACCTTTACTTTAAATGCCTGCAATTTTTCATCTTGATGGCAGTGGGTATAATCCAAAGCCCAGTGAAGTCAACAGGAGTCAGTTCGTCAAGTGTTTGGAATGTAGGCCAAGGATCTGTCTTGCTATTTTTTTTAAGGCAAGTTATTCATATGATAACCAAGCAAGTCCATCATCATTATTTTGTTCAAGTCTCTTACTGGAACCCAATTCCTATTATGAGACCATTATGGTTAGGTTTTGTTTAAGCAGGAGAATACAATCTCTACAATGTGCCTTTGGTGTGAGCTCAAGGTGGCATTTATGTAGACAGAAATCTCACCACAGTCTTGTGAGCATTTTGTGGGTATATGGAATGGATGGCATGCAATAGGTGAGAAAAAGTACCTCTAGCTGCCCATCCTGCAGTCTCACAGGCTTTTTCTGTTCCGAAAATTATTAGCCTCTATAAGGGATATTTCCATTGCATATGCTTGAGACCTGTTGAATGGACAGAGAAGACTTATGGAAAATTTTCTTTAGAAAATTCTTCCTAGCATATTACTGAAATATAGTAGTCCCTACAACAAATTTTCTGAATGCTATACAACAAGGTTGGCTTTGTTTGTATATGGTTGCCATTTGCACAGAAAGTCTTTGTTAGTTGTCAGCTACTCTGAGTGAAGAGTGTATGGTATTTCACAAAATCCCAAAGTGACATGCTGAATGAATACTGCTGAACTGAGACAGGACAATCACCTTAAAGCTGTGGCAGAGCTCCACAGAGAAAAGATTTACTAGGTCACCTAGTCTGTGTTCTTCTCCCTCCCAACAGGGAATATAAGACATCGTGCAATCCTATTTTAAGTGTCCAAAGCAACAGATTTAAGCAGCTTCTGCAGCTTCAGAATCTTCTTTCATTTATTAGTTTAAGCTCATCCCGTTGTGCCTAGTTAATTCTTGCTGTAGCATCTAGCATCATCTTGCTTCCCTGGCTACTTCTTTGTTTCAGCATATGTATCTGCCAAATTTTGAAGTGCAGCTGATATTTATTTAGCAAGGAAAATAATTTTGAGATTATGACCCCTTAGCCTATCCACACTCTTGTTCTCTAACAGCTGGATTTTGTTGCAGTCCCATGTTATTCCCCTCTCTCCGCCCTTGTCCTTGTCCTTTCTCTGCGTCTCAGACTCACTTGTAGTTTGTGTTACTTTCAAGCAAGGGGAAGTAGTCCTCCATGACTTGATACCATCAGATCAGGATCTGCCTAAAAATATATGCTATCCAGATACTATGTTGTATAGTCTCCCCCGATAACTAGATTTGATGGAGAAATCTCTAAGTGAAGTTTTGTTACGAACAATAATCATGAATGTTCCTTCAGACTATAATGCTGCTGTGCCTCGTGCATTTCTGTGGCACATTAAAAAATGAAATGGATTGAGTTTCTTGGCCAAAGAGCAATATTTATTAAAAATATTAAAATTAACAAATGAGTACAGTAACATGAGTTCTAGAAATGCCTTCAAGCACTTGATGCTGTTGCTACTCATGCTCTCCTAAATCAAAAGAAAGCCATTGCTGTTCTGAACTGCATGCTGAGCCTTACTCCCTCCACAAAAGAGTCCAGACACTGTCATGTAACCTTTTTTGCTGTCCAATTTTATTTGTCATAAGTGATCACCAGATAGAAGAGACATTAGCTAGGTTTGAAAATATTTTTTTTTCACACTGTAAGTGCTAGGGCTTTCGAACTGAGTTTTCAACAAGGACTGATCATATCTCATCTTGCCTGTCTTCCTAACTGCCATCAGGATGTTTTTGTTCCAGTTGGCTTTGGGGCTTGTTCTATCATAGCTTAGCATGAGAACATTTGGTTTTGTGTTGAAAGACGTTGATGCTTTAAAGTTTCGTGAGGACAGCAATAGCAGCCGCCTCTGCTTCCCTGCCAGGAGACACATGCCCAGCAGGTGCCCAGACCCTGAAATGTATCTTGGGGTTAGAGAGATATCCAAAAACTTTCCAAACATCAGGACAGAGAATTACTGGGTGGTTTAGCCATTTCAGTCACAGATACTTTCTAGAGGGCCCCTTTCATGTTTACACAGCTTATGTGACTTTCCCTGAGTGAAGAAAAATGGCTTGTACATCCTTCTGTTACCTGAAAATATATTCATTCCTTTAAGCTCAAAAGTATATTCTGATACGCAGTGTAGTTTACATATAATGATCTGCCTATAATTGTATCTTGACCCTGTGGTATTATAAATTCAAATTTCTGCCTGGCGTCCTGCAGCACTTTCAGTCACCGATTTCCTTAACCGGACACTCATTGCTGCTGTCCTTATTATCAAGGTCTGTAGTGTTCCACTGACTTCCAAGATACTTTACAGTAACTCTTAGCTCTGCTCTCGTCAGGTCATCTGTATTTTTCTGGACTTTCTCCTCTCACTGACTGTATATTTTGGCAAACCTTTTGTATTTCTTAAGTGTTCTGAAGTTCTTTCCACACATTACTTCCTGCTGTCTCTCTAGTTTACCACTGCAGGAATGGTGACCGATCATTGAGCTAGATTTATTTTTTATGTGTTTTTTCTTTTCCTCTTTTGTATTACTTTTGTAGGAGAAAGAGTTAAATAGTTTTTGCTGTTTTGGCACAAGGGCCACATCTTTTCAGCACTGATTCTGTAGATGATATTTTGTGTATGGCATATCCGATCATAATTTTCATGAACTGAGCTTTTGTCTTTGGAAGGTTAGAAGAGAAGCAGCTATGCCAGTCTGCTAATTAAGCCAAGGGCAAGTGTCTGTAATAGCTGACCTAAGTGCCATGTTGTGCTGCATATTGTTATGCTCTGAGAATATTCTTTATTCAGAGAGTCAGGGTAGGTGAATCAATAAGGGTAATACATATTAAAAGATATACCCTGCAGGAAAACATTTTAGATAGTTGTAGGTAGATTACAAATCAGCAGGATACAAATGGAGCAAAAGACAGTCTGTAGGATCTAATGTCATTTTGCAGTTACCTAACTAACCAAATTAAATAAAAATAGGCCATGTAGTGTTTAGGTACTATTTTGCCAAATGTTCAGCCTGGTACAGGGTCCTTGACACAAAGGTCTTGCATGGGATCATGAATGTGACAGAGGCTAGGGTGGGATTTTACAGAATGCCAGGGCTCTTTCACAGTAGCAGCCAGTGTCTTTGCTTTGACCATGTGACAGCATGTCCTGCACTCAGTTTTCTACAAGGTACTGGATGTAGCCTGAGAGTAGCAGCACAGGGTAGCAATGAGCTGCTCATTTATTAGGGTAAGAAGAAGAAGTCCAGCACAGCACCCTCTCCTCTCTGCTCCATCTTTCCATGTTTCTGCTCAAGATTCCATGACTCCTGTTTATTCAGAGAAGGACCCTTGCTCTCCAAGTAATTTAAAAAAAAAATACGTAGAGAGGAATGCGATTACAGTAAATGTAATTCATCAGAAGTGATAGGGAGAGAGCTGACTACCCAGCATGGTAAAAGGCCACTGCATTTTCTTAGTTATACAATATCCTAGGATAACAGAAAGTGTTTCCGGAGTATCTCAAGAATCTGGAGTATTCTGTCTTTTAGAATTCTTTATTTTCAACTGTTTTCCAATTTGCCTTTCCTCCACCTCTGAGCGAAAAATAAAAATAGATTAGAGACATCTTTGCTTTCCATGGGGGTTGGAACTGGAACATGTCAGCATGCTTTTTACCCACTCCCAGCATTTCTTTCATTCTTTCCACAAGTCCAGCACTTTCTCCGCTTTTCAGAATCCTTCAGACTAAAGCTACACGATGGTAGGTATTTTCGTACTTCAGGGCTTAAAAATAGAAGCAGCTTTAATGAATCCAACATGCTCAAAGAGCAAACATTACTTTTTCTGATATCCTTAAGGGAAGTATACTAACCTAAAGTTTGGTCAGTGTACTATTTGTAAATAACCACGCGAGTTGTTTTGCATGGAGTAGTTCACTTTCTGGTCAAAAATCTTAATGTATTTGTGAAAGAATATCTACTAACTTCCAAGTCACTTTTGAAAGACTGTATTATTGCCAGTTTATGTACATGTCCTACTCATGTTAAAAAATAAGTCACATGAGTCACAACAACCATGTCAGTGGTTATAAAGAACTGCCTGATAGGGGGTTGTTTCTGACACAGTCTGAGCCTGAAAATGCAAGGGCGGCACACTGTTGAGAAAGGGAAACGTGAACCAATAGGAGCTGTGTTTTCTGAATTAGGGACTTTGGAAATAAGGTGCTGTTGGACATCACCATATGCCCAAGAGTCAGAGCTCAGAAGAAGTAAACGTAATTGAAACATTTAAGAGCTGGTGTTAAACTAAATCCAGCTGTCTCTGTGGAGAAGTCTATTTTGAAATTAAAGGTCTACAGATTTTCAGTATCACTCAGTTCCAAAACTTCCAAAAGGGTTGTTGATGTAATAAATATATTAAAACAATATGGAAATGTCTTAAGGCCTACTGTTCAATGAGAAACTTTCTTGAAGAACAGAATGCATAGAAATGATTGCTGCATTTTCAGTTTAACAAAGGTGAGGTTGAACAAATCCTTCTCGATGTTATCTTGTTATCTGGGTTGTTTTCAAAGCAACCATAGCAAACTGCATATTGGCCTAAAGGAGAAATATATCCTTTCTAGCAGATTACATTGAAAAGCAGTTGCTTATTGCTCTTGTAATAAGATTTGTGTCCCTGTCCCTTGCTCAGAGGTGTGTTGAGAGCAGTACTCTGTAACATAAATGCTGAAGAAAGTATAGACCAGAGTCTGCTTTAGTCTGCAATTATGCCAACGCAGTAGACCTGTGAAAAGTCTCACTCTCATTTTCATATTTCCTCCAAAAGGTGGCTTAAAAATAAGCAAAACCAACAAAAGACATTCTTTATCATGTTTGTATGAAGCCCCCAATTCCTTTAATTAACCGCTGTATAGATCAGGGTACATACAAATAAGATGTGTGGTCAGCCAAGGCTTGGAGTCTACACAGAGACATTATTCCTGTGATGCGTAGTAGCCCAAAAGTGTCTTGTGTGAATATGATATGTTTACATGCTTGTCCAGTGACTTAGCACTCAGCTAGACTGGAGCTTGCTTAGAAGATAGTCAGTTGTCCATATCATAATCAAAACAAATAAAAACAGTATCTGGCATTGACTAGATAATTACAAAGATAAGTTCATGTCTTTTCCTTAACACACCAGTATCTTCTCTGACCTTCATGCAATGCGTAACCTGAGCAGGTAACAAAAAGTTTCCACTTTTTATTTCAAAATTTGGAAAAAGTGTGGTTACGCTACTTTGAGTCTGACACTGGATGCCGTAGTTTGGGAAAAGCAAAAGATAATAACAGTGGGAAAATTAGACAACCACTTCCTTTATAACTTGTGATAAGTATGCATTAAAATAAAACTGTCATAATAATTAATCCTGAATATATTTATCCCAATTAAATATTGATTATGTGCTACATTCCTTACCCATTACTCCTGGAATTTGAAAGAGTATTTATATCAAAATATAACATTAGAATCCTTCCTTCAGCTATAACACATTTTAAATAATTTTCTGAATTAAAACTTCCTCTACTTTGCCACTGCAAGTTTATTAAACAATGTGTATTCATACAGGAGAGAACTGGCAAGGGAGTTTTCCATACAAAAGGTCTTTTGTGTTCTGTTTTTAATATGTATTTGTACCTTAGTGACAGCAATAAAATTGTATACATGGTCAAATGCAGAGGTTCAGCCAGCAATTTCTCTGGGGGGTGGACCGTTTTCTTGTACTTGAGAAATTGATGATGGTACCCCACATCTCTCACCAACAATGATACAATGCTGGTCTGCAAGCATGTGAAGGAGAAGGTGCTCAGCTCCTTGATCTGCACTGATAGAACTTCAGACCAAGTATCTCTATGACCATAGGCACCACTGATCTTTAGAAAAAAAGTAGTTTGGTAATAAGATAATTAATTGTATAGAGACAGTTTCCAATACACCTTCCTAACTGCAGATGAATAACACTCCTAACCAAAGGTTGCATCCAGATTATCATACTTAATAGCTGTTAATCAACTTATTTTCTGTGAGTATGACAAATATTCTTGTGAGCTCACTCACACTTTCAGCCCTTAATAATCTAGTGGCAGTGGATCCTTGAAATTTTATCTTGCCTGGAGAATGTATTTTCTTTTACTGGTTTTATCTCTGCTGCGTAAATTTTTTTTTGTATAACTTTAGTGTTGGGAGAAATTCTTAATTATTCCTGTTTCCTTTCCTATTCCCCTAGCATGCATAATTTGCTATTATGATGTTTGTCACTGATTTCTTGCCCAAGTGGGAGAAACTGCTCCATACTCATCATCATGCTCATAACCTTGTGCTCTATCTTTCTAGTTTTATTCTCTTGCATACTGCAAGCAGTAAACAAGATACGAGTACATGACAATATTATACAGTAGATTATCAATGATTTCTGGTTTATTTTCCATCTCTTTCCTAATAATTTTGGACACTATTCTCCTTATACTACATGATTTCTGGTTTATTTTCCATCTCTTTCCTAATAATTTCGGACACTATTCTCCTTATACTACCTTCTTTAAATTTCATGGTTTTACTGTTTAATTTTAACCTACTTAAAAATTAATTTAAACATATTACAGAATTAATATGGTGGTCTCTCTCAATACTCTTCCTTCTTAAAGTTAGAAAATTTAAAGATGCAGATCAGGAATGTTTATGTATAGGATTATTCTGCGTTCAGGGTATTGAATAAGAAATTACCCACTGTCCAGCTACCACAGATTGTAATACATGCATTGGTCAGTGCTGTGACTAAGACTGCATAGAGAACTGTCCCTCCATGGAGGTGTGAAACCAGAAATCTGTCATAGGACCAAATTGTCAGATGTCAAGACACTGAATGGAGCAGCTTTTTGTTGGAGTTATTGGCTAGGAGTAATTGTTGACCAATATGTGACACAAGGAATAAAATAAACTAAGAAAATAAGTGGAGAAGGGAGCAAGTAGTCTGTAATGCAGAAACACAGCTGGAGCACATCATTATCTGCAAGCAACATGTGTCAGTCAAAAAGAAATAACAACCAGGAAGTGGATTTAGTTAATGACATATATGACATTTTAAGTGCCTTAAGGCAGTAGAAGAAGTCAATTGTAATACTGAATGCTAATGTGCTTCTCGAATACCTTAAATAAGAATGACAGGTTTTCAAAGAGTGGGCCAAAGAAGATGAACAACTGAAGAGGCTTTGATGGATCTGAGGTGGAAAATCAGTGTTTCTTACACTACTAGAAGCAGAGTCCCCGCAAAAAAGCTCAGATCATGGCTATGACCTTGATCAAACCACAAGACGGATTTCTGGAAACTGAAAATTGTTAATTTCTTACAAAGCAACTCAGGATACTGAAGAAAAGATAAATCATGATCCAGAGTGATGTTTATGGAGTGCAGATGATGCTCTTGAATATTAAGAAATTGCACAGAATTTAAAATATTTCCATTGAAGGGACCTGAAGCAGGAAGCTAGCAGCCTCAAAAAGCAGCACATGAACATGTACATCCTGTGGCCAGCAACAATCACCACTGTAATTGATAGTTTTTGGAAGAAGATGTAAGAATTGCAGTGGATTTTATCATGTTGCCAGAGGTTGCAAGTACCAGGAGAATATGAATATACAGCAAGGACAAAGAGAATGACTACAGAGCCATTAGCTCAGAGCTGTTCTTTGTTGCAGTAATGGCCAAGGTAGCAGCAGAAGATGAATGAACTGTCAGCCTGAAAACAAATGGAACATTTTTTAATTTTAAGCTGGACACGGGTGCTCAAGCCAAGGTGGTACCCAGAACAGCGATATTAACTCTGAGAAAAAAAAAAACAAACCCAAAACAGGTAAAGCTTGGGTTTACAGCAGTGAATGTACGTCTGCTGACAGTGTCCGAGTGTTAAACATAAAGAACAATTGGAAAGATACATGAATTACGACAGTACATCAGAATGAATGCATATCTATTGTTTTAAAGCATGCCCCCTCTGTTCTTAAAAAGGGGAGTATAGGGGGGTTGGATGCGATGATCTTTAAAGGTCCCTTCCAACCCAAACCATTCTGCGAGTCTATGATTCTAAGACAAAGGACCAATGCAATCGCACACCATCTGTCTTCCAGAGGTGAGAAATGCAGAGCTAGGTTGGAAGTGCCACATCACTCTACAGCCCCGTTGAAAGTTTCAAGGCAAATACTCAAAGATCTAAATGCACATATTTCCTGGAGAGTCCAGAGACCAAAAGAAAAAAGCAAAAAAAAAGAAAGAAAAGAAAGAAAGAATGAATCCGAAATTTATACATAGATCCACTGCCTACAAGATAAGATACTAGACAGACTAGGAAGCTATTAAATATTTTTCTGCAACTGGATTCCACAGGTGTTCTCAGAAAAAAACAATAGGGTGGAGAAAGAGACTATGGCATGGTGAATTCATCACCAAAATAAGGCAACCCTAGCAAAAGTGAAGAGACTATTTGCCAGCACATCAACATGATGGCAGAACTGGGCTCATTTCTCCTCTGCTTGTTTAAATTAACATGTAGGAAGGGACCGCCATAGTTACATAAGAAAATTGGAGATGAAGCTGCTGCTCCCTCCTGATGTCTAAAAATATGGTCAAATAGGGAAGATGCTGGGTTAGTTAATATACAGGTATTATATTATATTATATCTGTATTTCTGACAATCAGTGTTTTTGAAAACCTGTGTGGTCTGAGGTTGACCATGATGCAGTGCATGCGGAAGGGCTGCAGAGTGTAGCTCCAAGGAAGCAGGAGAGAGTCCAGGAGTGCTTTCAGAGGCATGTTTACAAAATATGCATAGACATTTAGTAGTTAAGTGAATTAAATAATCAGCAGTAAGAGTGAGTAGATTCAGGGCAAGACTCAATTTCTTGAATATAAATCCAATAGCAAAAATATATGTATAAAGATCTTACACATCGAGTTTATATACATTATTTATCCTAACAATAGGATATTTGCATATGCTTCAGATTTAGAAATCCTTAAATGCATATATTTATGTAGTAGAATATATCAAGTTTATATTTGTATAAATATAATTGTTCATCTAAGTAGTCTTTATGGCATTTTTATTGTTTAACCTTATTGTTAAATATTTATATTATAATGTATGTGTGTATATATATATGGAATTCAGTTGTAGATATGGAAGAGATTTCTCAAGGAACAAAGAAATAGAGAAAAGAAGATGTTTAGTGTGGAGAAGAAACAGGTTTGGGAAAAAGAAGGGGAGTCAGTAAGATGTAAAAGCTGAAATAATATGTTCTCCAAGAGCTTAAAACGAGGCTCCCCAATTATTTTGAAATAGATCCTGAGTCAGCACTCTCAGAGAGGTTTCCTGTTATTACTGCTCCAAGTAAAAAAAAAGGGACAAAAAAGATACCAGGTCTAAAAATGCGAGTAACTTAGAAAAACAGTAATTTGCCAGACCCATCAGCTCCGTACATTACAGCATCACTGAAGAGTTTAATGACATACATGGATCTTAGTCTGTTTCTAAACTGTGATAATGCCCACTTGCAAGTGCTTTGTACTTTCTTTATACACCTCTATAATTATAATTGTACTTTATACTACATGGCTGGATCTAAATATAAAGGCAAATCAGGTCCTGCTTCTAGTATTTACATAAATATGGTTTCTGCCCTTCTGAACTTCTCTGCACTGCATGTTTCAGGTTGAAATCAGATGACTGAAGCAGGGATCACGTCGGCCCAGGTGATAATAATGGGCACGCAAGAAGGCGCACAGTCCCCCGTTTAGTCAGTTAATGAGAAGGTGCTATATATCTCTTGTTAGAGGCTGAAAAATAAATTATGTTGACAGAGGATTATTTCCCCACATTTGTTCCTTGGGTACTGTGACTATTTTAGGCAGGGCTAATGTGTTGGATTGTAACTCAAATTTGCAGGCAAGTTCATTACCCACCATTTAATCTTTAGAATTATCTACACAAAAACTACCTCACAAAGGGAGCTTAGGATAAATGAATGAACTGGGTTTTTTTATTTTATTGTATTTGGTAGACTAATTGCTCCATAAAATCACAACCTGGATAAGTAGGTAGAAATTTGGGCTGAATTTATGAAAGATAATGAATAATTTCAGATGTACTGTTCCCACTGTGAATATAACTAAATTTATATAATTGAGTGGATTGAAAACCACACTTTGGGGCATGTACATGGTCATTGTTCAGTATTCAAATGTACATTATAATATATCTGTGTCAGTATCAAATTATAGAGAATGAGTCAGAAAAGACATGTTTAAGTATAGAGATTTGGTGTACATACCAGCAAAAGTCAGGTGTCATCTTAAGAGTGGGATATTTGAATACATTTCAGATTTCTCTGTACATATTTTAAGATTCATATTAAATAAATTATATGAAAATATTTTAAAGGCATCAGCAGCCACTGAGCATAAGCAGGATTTTTTTTCTAAAACGACAGTGAGAAATAAAGCAGGCAGAGGAAGAAAAAAACAGTGAGAAACTGCGACATTCAACAGAAGCTTCACAGCAGAATGGGTTCAGTCAGTGGTTGAAGGTATAATATTGTTTTCTTTACCATAATAAGCTTTGTTTCATGTTATTACAATAAAAAGACTCTTCACCATTGCCCTAAGACACAGTACATGTTCATTCCCAGAATCTTGTAAGCAAGTTTTGTCATTAGTCTTTTTAAAGCATACATGAGGAGTTTTCAAAGTCAAGGATAATAAAAACTATAAAATTTCTTCACATGAGATCAAAGTGTGAGCCAGATTTATCTATAGGCATCATTCCAAACATATTTTCATTTTAGAGAAGGAAGACCCACCTTTCTGCCTATAACTTTGTAGATAGCTTATTTGTTAGAAGATTTATGCATTAGTATTGAAATGTACTTGGTCCAGTCAGTGCTATAAATCATTCCCAGATGATTTTTAAGGACATATTTTAACATCCAAGAAGAATAAGGTTTTCCAGCTCTAAGAGATCTCAGTTCTGCAGCACTTACTGAGAAGGGTCATTTCAGCAAAGTCACAGTAAAATGCTGCAAGTTTTGATTCAAATGGACTAATTGACACAGGCTAAATTCTCACCAGTTCCATGCAGTAGGAGTAAACAAAATTTGTTGCAGCAGATTCATGTGAAGATAGAAAGATAAACTGCTTTGACCTTAGTGAAGGGCAGCTCTGGCATCCGGCTGTGAGACTTTGTCTGCTGTTGCCGTAGGGCACTATGAGGCTGGGGCACCTCGGAGCCGGCACTCAGATGTGGTTCTTCCTCAGCTGGTAGCAGAACAAGGCACATCTACTGCTTTCTAGGCCCTGTGTCAGGGTTTTTCCCTTCAGAAATTTTGTAAACAAGCTGTTAGGTAAGATGCTTACCAGGACTGGGCCACATTTGTCAGCTGTCAAGGCAGAAGATGTCTTCAGGTCTATAACAGTCATCTCGGTACTGAGGTTTTTTTTGATTTTTCCAGGTCTCCAAGAAAGCTGCAGAAAAGCTTCATCATAAACTATTTCTTTTACTGGACTTCGAATCTAACAAGGTGCTCTACAAACAGAGAGACAATGCTGCAGAGCAGGTGTAGATAAGTTGGAGAAGATTCACTCTGGGGGGTCCTGTGAGCCCCCTCATGCATCACATACTGGGGCAAAGACTGTTCGCTTTGATTCTGTCACCGTCAGAGCATGCCCAATGACTTTCTGTATGTGGAGCATCCCAATAACAGCCCCTAAACAGCAATAGCCTCAACTACCAGGTACATTTTTTGACTACGAAGCGTGATAGGTATCATTATTCACAAAATAGATAGCAGATAATCCAGCAGAAATTGGGGAAGGGACAAACAAGTAATTTAAATATTTAGTGTGTTTAGCATCCCACCCTACCTCAAACAACTAAAGAAACCATGGAGCGATTGCCTTTTGGAGTATGACAGTGGGGTTTCCAATTAAAGGATAAAATAAAGAACAAGGCACATTAAATGTTCAAACTGTTGCCGTAGATCTGTCTTTGTGCAAATTGTATCAAAGGCACTTAGTAATGATACTGAAAAAATGATTGAGGCTGGTTAGAAGAAAATGATTGCAGACCTATATTGCATAGTTTTATTAGGCTCTGACAGATTCACAATGTTTGTGAAACTGGACAACATTTTTAAAAAATTGCTTCAACAACAGAGGTAAAAACTCTGACAGACCATCCAACTACACTGTTTTTGTGAGAAAAAAAGTCAAATTAATTTTTGAACTAGATGTTTAGATGGAAATGCTTATTTTATATTGTTTTAGAACACGACATGAAAACTCCAACACTGGAACAGTGATACTTCAAACATTTACATCAGTTTGGGTTTTTTCATTGTTTTGTTTTAATACAGTGTCAACAAGATAACTACTTTTCACAAATTTCTGTTTTGATTTTACCCTTATAGCTTAAGGGATAATTAGGAGACAACTTCCTGGGGGAAGTTTGTCTTGTATTGCTGTGTTTTCTTTTACCCGTTTTCATATTCTATTTGCTATTGGCAAGAGAGTACACAATGAGTCAAACCACTGATCATATCCAGGGCTGTCAGTCTTGGTGCATACCCAGATGGATAGTTCGTATGACCACATCTTAAAGACCAAATTTCCATGTACAATTGTGCCGACACAGTTGTCAAGACGTAGATATACTACTACGAACTATTAACTGTGCTAAAGGTACTGAAGGAACAAACACCCCTCCCTGAAATGCTTTAGAGACAGGCAAGGGAAAGAAAAAGGGGACGAAAAAGTAAAAGTCGGAAACTTAGTGTAAAATAAAGGAAGCAAAAATGCAATAGAATGTAGGAAAGCACAGCCACCAAAATATGAAAAATCATACAACAATGTGGACTTTATCAAGCACCTTTTAAAAATTTCTCAGGTAAGAGATGGAGATCAAAGTACAGACTTAAACCACAGCCAAGTAATAGTCTTTGATTGACTTCCACAAGACTTCCTGGCAGTGTGAAAGTAAAGGATAGCTAGACTACAATACAATTCTTCATTTCCCAGCATTAAATTCTTCTGGGGAATGAGCTCAGGCATAATGTGCTTTCACGAACTAAATAAACCAATTGCTTTTCCAATATAAATGGAGGAATGCATCACATTGACTGTGGTAGAGACACTCTCTGTACAGTGTGCAATTTCTGTAGCTTGCTTTGGTCTGTTCACACAGAAGCACTGTTCTTTTCTTTAGTTTTTCAAAACTTTCAAGAGTACAGACTCTATGGGCTCCCTCTACCTTAGACTACTGCTAATCCAAGGAAGATATTCCTTCCTTCTACAACTAGAAATTTCTTTTTACGTTAAATGTTCCCTTCAGCTTTCTATGATATCTGGGTTTGTAATTCATTGCTCAGAGACTACTGATACTTGAAGCCAACAGATAGACAGCTTTTGTGTGAATTCCAAAAAGACCTTCAGTCTACTGGAGCCAGGATAGGAACTGTAGAAGTCTATTCAAGATAATAAATGTCAGCACATGTTTCTTCTCCTCGACATCCTCAATTTTATTTGAAATTAAGGCAGACACTTCCAAGAAGTTAAGAATTTTCCCAGACGGCTTTTTCAATAAAGCACTTTTTCTCTTTCCTGTCTCAGTGGATTTCTTCTTTGCTGCCTGGTCCCCCATTTAACCCTCAGGTAGAGAAAAGTGTGTGCTTGCTGTTTTGACACACCCAAGCTTCTTGTGTTTCTGAAAGATTCCCCTAAATTCTAGAGTATTTTATGTATTGTGTTTCCTAAACCCAGTATTAGCACCTGGTTTCTGTATTTACACTTTCTCAGTTTTCTTCTACCTGTTTTCTGGTCTGGTGTAATGCAAGTGAACTGGCTATCAGTAAGGTGTAGCCAAGGAATAGGCAACTCCTGGATGTGAGATCATTGCATCTCAGTCACAGCCATCAAGGAATTTTCCCTCTGTCCTTGGTTGAGGAGACAGGTGATACAAAATATTGCTCTCCCTACATACACCAAGACACCCAAAGATACTGCAATTGTACAAGAGCTAGTAAGCTATGTATGCATAAAAATGTAGGAAATATTTTTCTGGGCAGCTTAAATGTAGCTCTTTGCTACTCACATAAAACAGGTGAATATCCAGAGATGACTGCTACTGGACTCACCCATCCCCCTTTCCTAAGTCATCTCGCCATAGCAGGCTGTTAAGTTCATCAGGCATGATTTCCCCTTTGTAAGTCCATACTGACTGCTCCCAACCACCCTTGTGCTTAAGATGTGTAGAGAAGTTTTTCTGAATTTTTTGCTCTGTCACCTTCCATGGACCCAGTGAGGCTGGCTGGTCTGTAATTCCCCAGATCCTCCTTCTTTCCCTTTCTGAAGATAGGAGTGACGTTTGCTTTCTTCCAGTCCCACAAAACCTCTCCTAACTGCTAGGATATTTCAAAGATAATTGGAAGTGGCCTTGCCTTGACATCCACCAACTATGTGTGTATCACCTCAGGTTCCATGGTCCTGTGCGCGTTCAATTTGTTTGTGTTCCCTAATCTGATCTTATTACACCAAGGGCAAGTCTTCCTTGACTAGACTTTTCCCCTGGTCTCAGGGGACCTGGAATTCCTGAAGGCAAATCTCACCTGTAAAGACTAAGGCTTTCCAAAACCCATCCCTGCACACTCAGACAACGTCTATATGTTCCCCTTATGTGACCAAATCCTGCTTCCACCTCTTCTGTGCTAGTTTTTCATATGTGAGTTCAGTCAGGAGCTCCTTGCTCATTCGTTCAGGCCTCCTGCTAACCTTTCACTTCTGCTCATTAGCATTGACAATTTCTGAGCTTCAAGGATGTCATCCTTGGTAAACAATCAGCTCATCTGGACCGCTCCTCTCTCCCGTACTGTCTCCCGTGGGGTTGTTCCAAGCAGGTCCCTGAACAGGCTAAGTCTGCTTGTTCTGTTGTTTAGTTATTTGCCTTGTTCGCTTCCCTCAGGAAACTGATCTCCACCATCACTTGGTCGCTGCAGCCACAGTGGCCTCCAGCCTTCACAACCCCAACCAATTCTTCCTTGTTTGTAAATATCAGGTCTATCAGAGTACCTCTCCTCATTGGCTTCTTGATCATCTGTGTTGAGATGATAACAATGTACTCAAGAAACCTAATGGTAGATACTGAGGTGGTTAAAGACCCCCAAGAAGACCAAGGCCTGTGAACATGAACCTTCTTCCAGCTGTCGAAAGAAGGTTTCATCTAATTCTTCCTGATCAGGGCGTCTGTAGGAGAAACCCAGAACTATGATGTCACCTATGTTGTCTTCCTTCTAATTCCAACATGAGCTCTCAGAGGCTCATCATCCATGCCTATCCAGAGCTCCAGGCAGTCCTGCTTCTCTCTCCTGCAAAGGGCAATTCTCCCTGCTTGCCTTCCCAGCCTGTCCTTCCTAATTCTCTTTGATCAGTTCACACTGACATCAACCAAGGTCCCACATCTGCTAGATAATGAGATCACTTAAACTGCTTACTCCGCTAGGAAAAGGCCAGATATAATATACAATGGCATGATTTGAACACTAATGTGCCTAGCTTTGGAGAAAATAGCTCATTTTTTACAATTGGCAAAACCTTCTAATTGCTATCAGGGAGTAATTCCCGAGAATTTCAAGAATGATGTCTAGTCCTGTATCAGGATGCAGATTGTATAAAATAAGGATGCGTTAAAAAGCCAAGCAAACAACTAAACATATCTGAATGAGGCAGCTCATATTACTCAAGTAAAAGAGGGCAACAATGTAAGTTAACGCAATCCCAAATCAATATTTCTTCACCATGAAATTAATTACCAAGACATATGGCTGGAATTTGAACAAGGATTTTCAAAACGTTACCTGTAATAATAGAAAATGTTCTTGGCAAATGTAATGCTATTTACAGAAGCCTGTTTACCTGCTCCTTACTATGATAACAATTAGGATATAAGACATTTTCAAGTACAAACCACTTCCAAAATCAGATTTTTGTCCACATTTCCTGTCACGGGCTTAGGAGAATTAGATTTTGATTTAGTTCCTTGCTCTACCACTAGCTTTATTTGTGACATTGAGTAAATCACCAGATTTCTCTTGCACTGTAATGAAACATCCTCATTCTTCCTCTGTTTAGGTCACAAATTCTTTACAGTAGGAACAGTCTCTTATTAGGTGAATATACTCTGTGCAGATCAGTGCAGTCAGGATCAGATCAGAGGGCTCTCAGTTTGCAGTAATGCATCTGAGATTTTGCTCATCCATAAAAATAGTGAATTCCTTGGGGCACTTCAAAATAATTTTTTTTGCAAGTTGGCAAATACAAAAAAATGTGATAAAATGGTGATCTGGAAAAAATAATTTATATTCCTAATAACAATCTGGCACAGCATCCTAATGAGTCATTTTGTTAGTTTTGTTCTATTATTTAAATCATTTGGAGCTATCTGGTTATAGCAGGCTTTGTGCATCCTTCTCCTTTCAGTGAAGAAGTGCTCCTCACAGGCAACTGAATAACATAGGTTTATAAGTCACCTGATACATGAGGACAAACCCTAGGTTATTTTACTATTTATGCCCCTATGTAGAACTTCACTGGGTGATGTACCAGCAGTAGATGATTCTAAGTAAAAAGAGGGAAAAATACCTATGAAAAATTAAAACATTCCCCTTTTAAAATAATGCTCCATTTCTGACTTCTTCCTTCCCCAGACAGTACAAAGAGGGATGAACCCGTTTATCTCCTGATAATAAAGCTTTCCTAGGGTTGGTCTGCACAAGAAATCTAAGGAAAATAAATCTGAATTAAGTAACACATATTTGGAAATAAAATGTCTCTGCACAGAGCTTTAAAGAGTTTTGACTAATTGGCTTTGAATTCAAAGAAAATTAATGCAAATTAACTGAAGATACAAAGTTAATCTATGTGTAAAAACAGCCCTGGTGAACTGCTGTGCCAAGCTGCAGAGGGTTTCTTCCAAATGGGCAATCAGAACACACAAACAGTAGAGCCAAATACCAAAAGAGTCTCCAGCGTATAAACAACCAGCATGGTATTTTGGAACCTCAAAGCAAGCTCTGTATCAGAGAAGAGTCCTCCATGAAAAACTTCCTTTGGGAGAAAATGGATTCGAGCAGAGTGGACAGATTTCTTTCAGTAGGAAGAAAAGGGCCTTTTCCAAGTATGCAATTATTCTGAATCAGATCTGGAAAGAACCTGGGGGATTTAAGAGGCCATTTCTGTTCAGATACACAGATGCGCTAACAGACATTTTATGTTGTTAAAACCTTCAG
>Ga0181612_104677_pt1 | contig 25321 bp, 16 predicted proteins | sample HoacroProtozoa21_FD_119630 | JGI IMG/M metagenome (GOLD analysis project Ga0181612, IMG submission 119630) | Hoatzin crop microbial communities from Cojedes, Venezuel. Combined Assembly of Gp0051906, Gp0051904, Gp0051908
CACATGTGAGTGCATGCGTATCTTTGTAGGGAGTGACAGGGCGAAGTTTGCAAATGCCATACATGGTTTGCTTTTAATAAATATTGTCTGTTAAATACAAGTTCTGAAAATTTTTTGTATGTTTTTTTTTCCCGTAAAATAGACTAAGAATAAAAACATTTTGGACTGGAAAAGATCAGAAAAGCCATTAGTGCAACAGCCATGAACTGAAAAACAACCAAGCCAAGAGCCCTTTTTATAATGTTTATGGTTGTTTTGACTGCCATAAGTGTCTGATCACCACTTTCTAAGAGGAGACCCCCAGTTCTGGAAGAGAAAATTTTAGGGCTATTTTCTTTTTTTTTTAATGGGAAAAACAATAAACAGCATTATAGAAAAAAAAAAAATTACATTATTTCCAGACTCAGTGAAGTTCTGGTAGTTCTGGTCTTTAATTAATATGGTAGGGAGTTCACTTTGGCTTGTTTCCAGTGACTCATATTTGCCAACATTCCCTTTCTCACTTAAATCAAGTTGCAAGTCTTACGCTGTGGGTATAATGGTTGCCACATTTCCCTGTGCAATCAGTATACTGTCAGTTCTCGTTGTGTTGTGAAGTGTTTCAGGATTCCTTGAATGTGAAAGACACTATATAATTTCTTTTCCATCTGAGCAAATAAAAGCTGTTTTGAAAAATGAAGTAATACATTCCTCATAATAATAAATGCAGTAATACGAACTTTTACTCAAATAAACAACCTTATCTGATGTTTTATGTTGTCAAATGGACTTTTGTATAACAAGTTAGTTAGCAGTTATTGCGCCTTGCCAAAATACCTTATGTGGTGCTAAGTAAAGATGTAGTGCTTTCTTTATTGAGATCTTTAAACACACATGTTTTCTGTGAATAAGTGGTGCATTTTTGTTTAACAGAATGCACATCAAGAGGATCTCCTCAACAAGAAATGCAGTTCTGAGTTGCTTTGGTTAAATTTACAGCCACTGGAAACCAGAAAAGTTGGTGTAATTTTTACACCAGTTGACTACAAAAGAGTAGCTTCCCTTATTTTAATCAGGTAAGCCAGGTTCCGGTTGTAAGTGAGAAACAGACAACTCAATGTAAAAATGAATTTGCAAAATCTTCGAGTAAAGACAAATGGTCAAAGTTTGAAAGTCAGAATAGCTCCAGTTTAATAAAAATTGTTTAAAAGGTCTTTGTGCCTTGTGTCTCCGTCATTAAGAAATAGAGCCTTTTTTTCCTGATGTGTGATCAGTGGGTTGTAAATGTATAAGAATGTACTGAGGCAATGTTAAGAGAGCAGCACATTGGGTGCCTTTGCTATTTTCAACTTCACTCCGTAAAGACAGGCTTCAGGCATCCCCTGAGTCTAGTATGCAGCCACACATTGGTTATCTCTGGATGAAAAGAGAATTTGTGGAAGAAACAACCATTTTTTCTGTTCAGCACTGTTGAAGCTTTGTGACTGGCGGCAGCGGTCATAAAGCTTCTTCCTTCACTTGTGTCAAATTCACTGGTGACCGTTTCCCCAGTGATCCTGTCTGTATTTAGGGGAAACCTGCCCAGGTGTGGCCAGTGATTCTGTTACTGAGACACTCTTGTCTTGGATTGGCACCTAGATAGCAAAGACGTGATTTTGCAAACTTCATTTGTGTTTTAATGGCTGATTCTTTGATTTTTGTATTACGGCAGAAACAACTTGACTGTTCTGGACGTGGTCAATGTAGAAGGCTTTGGAGCTAAAGAATTGCTTAAAGTAGGAGGAAGACTACCTGGTGCAGGAGGGTCTCTTCGATTCAAAGTGCCAGAAGCTACACTAATGGACTGCAGACGACGTGAGTAAGAAGAAATAGGTCTCTGATTTTGTAGCTGGCTGCGTTACTCCGTAGTGGTACTGATACAGTATGGTAATGTTCAGTAAACAGAATGATGAAATAGGACAAGCTGAAGAGCTTGGTCATGAGAGGTGTAGATTCTGTTTTTTCAAAACACTGACTTCGGATAGGTGCAGATTCTAGAAATACACTACTGCAAAAGAGTCTGTATTAAAATGTTGGTCACTTCTGAATCTTTTATTAGACTGAAAGTAAAAATAGCAATGTATTTATAAACATAAGAAAATAATTTTTAAGCACTGTAAAATAATTACTTTCTTTTTTCCTTTAAGAACTGAAAGACAGCAAGCAAATTCTGTCCATTACGAAGAACTTCAAAGTAGAGAATATTGGGCCTCTTCCTATAACAATTTCGTCAATGAAAATCAATGGTTACAGTTGCCAAGGATATGGATTTGAAGTGTTAGACTGTCAGGAATTTTTCCTGGCTCAGAACTCATCACGAGAGATAAGCATTGGGTAAGCACTGACAAATTTACTGACAGATTAACTTAAGTGGAAATCTGAAATATTTTATTTCAGTAACAGACACTCCAGTAGCACACCCGCATGCAGAATTTGGTGAGCTTTGAGTATAAATTTCATAAGCATTTTCCCTTTTCACTAAGGGTAATACTAACAAATTTACATTATTATAATGTTTCTTTATAAGACTCCATTATTTAAAAAATCAGCATGCATGCTTTTATCAGTGCATTTTGAAGTAATAAATTAGAGCAAAAGAGTTGCCACAATAAAAGAGGAAGAAATGCTTTGCCACTGGCTTTTTTCAATTTGATGGCTGTTCTCTAGCTTGTTCCAAGTAGCCTGATCACAATCTAGTCATGTTTTCCTAACGTTGCACATGTTCTAAAACTGATTCAGTCAGAATCTCAGCAGTCCTATTGACTGAAAGTCATGACTTAAACGTAGGTAGGGTTAATGTTACTGCATTACAATAACTGCAATTTCATGTACAACAACTGTCACCTCTACTGACTGAAAAGGCAAGCCGTGCCTTCTAGCAATACCCATGGCAGTCAAATAGAATAATGGTATGGGTCAGGGAAATAAGCGGAAGAGACAAGTCTGATGTTTCCTCCTGCTTTCCCTATCTTTCCAGCCTTGTTCTAGACTTCCCCTAGTACATGGCCCTTTCCAGAGTAATGCTGCCTGCATGCTTGGCAACTGTGCTTTTGGTAAAGAGTGTTTTGGTTAACATGAGTTGGTCGTACACCTCCTCCAGGAGAGGAAAATAAGTAACAGTAACGCGAGTATTGTGAAGCGTCACAATAAAAACAAGTGTTTAGATGACCTCAAAGTGTTACCTCTGTTAGGTGCTAATGCCATCTGCGTAGTCTAAGCAGACAGTGGTCACTTACTGTCTTTTTTTCATATTACTAAATCAGAAGTTATTTGGTATTTTCTGGTAGTAGTATGACTTCAGGAAATGAAATTCAGCCCAACAACGGAAAAATAACACCAGCTCTGTCTGCTTTCCTGACAGATTCACTCCTGACTTCACATCTTCGTGGGTAATCCGGGAGCTTACGCTGGTGACTGCTGCTGATTTGGAGTTCCACTTTACGCTCAATGTGACTCTTCCTCACCATCTGTTACCGCTGTGCGCAGATGTGGTGCCGGGACCCAGCTGGGAAGAGTCTTTCTGGAGGCTCACTGTCCTCTTTGTAAGGTAATGAAGGTGATTTGATGAATTATAAAGATTTTTGTTGTGATACAATTTAAATTTGGTACAATTAACACACAGGAGAGAAAGAGAGGATGTTTTGCAGCTTCAGTTTTAGTTCAGAAATATGGATGCATTTGTAGCTCATTTTATGCCAGCATTTTCTGTAGGAAAATGAAAGAGATAATATTAAATAAATATCAGAATAATGGCATAACTATCATGAAAGAATAGAAGGTACTTGGAAGACTGATAGTGATCATGCTATGATACGTTGCCGTTGTGTTGTAGTGAGACTTACTTCTAACTGATCTTCAAATCAAGTATTAGCTTTTCTTAGAATGGATTTTATCTTTATTAGATTTTTTTCTCTTTGTAAAACTCATGTCTGAGTTATTTTATTGGGAGAATAACTAGCAAGGGCTATAAGGAAAAAGGAAAGAAAAGACTGTTACATCTGTAATTTATTTTAAACTGTATTTTGAATTTTCTTGACTGTCTTCTTACTTAGAATTTACTAACAAAGTATTTGAAAAGTGCATCTTGTTAGAAGCTTTCTAAGTCTTTCACTGAATACTTCTGAGAATTATAGTTACCAGTATCTGTTGTTTTCTTTGACAGTTTGTCCCTGCTTGGAGTGATTCTGATAGCCTTCCAGCAAGCCCAGTATATTCTAGCAGAGTTCATGAAATCAAGACAGAGGCCAAATCCTAGTTCTTCACCACAGCAGAACAGCAACTCTGTTGACATAATCAGCTCTGATTCCTACAAGTAAAAAATAGTTTGTTCTTCTTTCAAATTGCTTTCTTTGTACCCTGTTTATTGTAGAGTGATGCTTTCTGTCTGCATTTTGATATTGCTGTGGGCTGGTTTAGAGGAGATAGTGTTCCAGGCAACCTCTTTCAGAGAGCTTTCAGTGTTGTGGTGTATATTTGTCTCCACAAAAGAGCAATGGAAGAACTCAAGGGTCTATTAATCTTGTATATTGTCAGTAGTACATAGGGTAAAAATTGAGTGATGGAAGTAAAGGATACAACATATGCGGGAGCCATTGAAAGAATGGAGAATACATGAATAGTCCTGAAATCTGACACTCTTGGGTGGTCAGTTAGGCACTTACTCAAGCATATAAGCGTGTTTAAAGTCTGAGCACATACTTAGAGTCTTGCTCAACTCCCACTGAAATCAGAATGTGCTTAGCTGGCATGATAAACTGACAACCTAATGCAGTTTCATGCTTGTGAATATTCCCCCCTTTCTTTTGTTACAAAAATATCCCATAAAACAATTAATGATAGCTTCATACATAAAAACAAATCTCACATAGTTTATTTTTTCTCCAGGGGAAGCTGCAAGACATTTATGGATTCCTATAGTTCCTCAGATAAAGGTAAAGGGAAGGGCTTCCTGTCAGTAGGCACTTCTTCCAGCCGAAGTCAGAATGCAGCAAAGAGAAGTCCTGCGACCTACAGCCACTCTCAGAAGAAACACAAATGTTCAGTTTACTACAGTAAGCAGAAACCAAACACAGCAGCTGGCAGTGCCATTGCAACTACGGAGGAGAAGCAAAATCAGATTGTGGAGAACCAGATCTCAGCACCGAAAGAGGACATTTGCACTGATGTTGTCACTGAGAACTGGGTAACTCTAAAATATACAAATGGCATAAATGTTAACAAGAATTTAACTCTTCCAGAAAACTTTCTGGGTAAAGAAGAAAGTGCACTGAAAAGTACAGTTCTCATTAAAAATACTTCTTCAGAGTGTGATCTGAGGGAAGATCTTCAAACATGTATGTTTCCTAAGGAAACTAACCTTAAAGCTTCAGAAAATCTAGCTGAGCTCAAAGAACAGGAGTTCTGTCCTGTGAAGATGACCAAGAAGCTACCTGAAAGTCACTTGTCCAGAAATTCACCTCAGCAACAGCCGGAACTGCAAGAAATTTCTAGGAAAAATAGTGGTAATTTTTTTTCAATTTCTGTCAGTCAAAATTACTGGGTGAAATGTTCTGTTGAGTTCACAGTGATCAGGATTTTGTCTTCTGCATGGGATAAGGAGATGTGGTATTTCTTATGTGTTCACTGTGATTTATCTGTTTACATTCCTAAGGAAACAGCTTGCATTAAAAGTTGTTTCATAAATCAGAAATTTGGCTTTGTTTACAGATGTCAAGCTTGTGCTGTAGCATTTTAATTGTTAAAATAATTGATGTCTTAGATCTACTTATAAGACACAAACTGCCATTGTCAAACATTCACAAAAATCCCAGTTTGCGATTTTCAGGTTCACTGAAAACTGGATGCTTGATTTTTAGAGTCACCAAGCAAGCATGCTCAGTACTGGATATTCAGAACTCCTTTGATAAAACCACCTAAAATAAAAAAAGCTGACATCAGAGTATTGTGAAATTATATTTAGTAGGAATCTGTAGATCAGCATTTCTCTTAGTAACTGCATAGCTGTATTTTTAATTTTTATTTATTTTTTTTTAAATATTGTGGAACTAAGCTGTCTGGGAAGTCTTAACCTCTTGGCTTCACAACTCAAAATTTTAACAACAGTCCAAGAGCACCTGGGGGAAATTGAGAGAGGGTAGGAGACCGTGTCCTCTGGAAGCATGGCTTTACACAGGAACTCGGCAAAGTAGTTAAATGTTGAAGACTGGCATTGCTGTAGCTGTGGCAGAGTTTGAGTGAGTGAGCCATCGCAGAGGGAGTTCAGGCCCTCCTGTAGTGTGTAGCTGTTGCCCTGGGCCAGTTACTTGCCCGTTGTGTGATGATTTGTGAGATACAGTGAGTACACATGTGTTGTCTTGGGTAGAGGCAGGGCAATTTCGTTCATATGTACAAAGCTCTGTGAGATTGTTCATGTGCTCCTAAACTGCAGGGTGTTTTTTGGGTCTTTGCTTTGAACTAAGAAATCATTGGGGGTTGGAGGGGTGGGAATCAGTAATTACATCTTCACTGTACTTACATACACATGAAAGTAACTTTGAGTACAGGCTGTGGAAATCTAGCTTCTACATAAACCAATTAGGAGATACTATAGAATTATTTTCACTGACAAATTTTCCACCTTGTGAGAGTGTTTCAGGAGTACTGACAGTTACTTGTATTCAGCAGTGAAACACTGCAGGTCATCTGCCATGTTGTGTATTAGCAGTTGTTTTCTGCACTGTCAGGGTTTTGAGTGCTTCTTTGTCTCAAGAACTTTGATAGGATAAGTGAAGTCTGAAAAGTACCACGTTGCAGTGTTTGTAGCTTGGTTATAGTTGCAGACCTGGTTTTATGCAAACAGGAGTCTTCAGACCTCAGGTGCTTGCATGTTGGTATGCTGCAGAGCAACGGAGGGTTTTTCAGAGCTCTGGAAGCCTCCCTTGCCTGGTGTCTCCCTTGATGTTTCATTCATGTGGGCTCCTTTCACCACCGTCGTGACTGCCTGCTCCAGAGAGGAGAGGGTGGCTGACTCGGAGTGAGGATGTTGTAGTTGGTTAGTCAGTAGAAAACCATAAAAACGTTTGGGTATGCTTTTCCCATTTGAGAAGACCAGTTCAATGCGATAAGCGATGGCTTTCTGTGTGCACTTCTCCTGCAGAGCAGCCACGAGTCTCAGTAGCAGATCACTATGGATATATTGCAGGTATCTGAGATACCTGGAACTGAGCAGAGCTGGAGTTAATTCTGTCCTGTCCAGCATTGGCAGGGCCCAGGCGGAGGACTGTGGGCAACTCAGCTAGCTGTTGAGGGAGGCTTCCTCTCTTTTTCTTCATCTGTTGGCTTTTATTACACGAGAATGTCTTCTTCCTCACAAGGCTCTCAAGAAAATGTTTAATGCTGAACCCGTCCTAAAGAAAGGATGACTTCCCTTTGTCTTTATAGTGAATGCAGAGGACACTTCAGAGGTGTAAAGCTCCAAATAAAGGCTGTTCTTACTTTGATCTACCGATTTTTTAGGAGTCTTCTGCCCGCCCAGGTTGCAGGGGTTTTCCGTTTTTTTTTTAGCCCGATGTTCTCTGGCTGAGAATTCTGCCTCACGGACCCAGTGGTTGGGACCCGAATAGCTCAAGTTCAGATGAGATGAGCAGGGCTTGGATAACTTATGTATCTGCTAGGAGTGATGTGCCCAGGAGCATGAGTCAATACAGAGCTACGTTTTGCAACTGCTGTAGGATTTTTTTAGACAGCATTAGCTTTTGATTTTGAAATTTTCAGCATCATCAGCCTAGATAGAGGTGAGTCTCCTAGTGTTTTGGAAAGCAGCACAAGTCTGTTGTTAAAGAAAGGTAGAAGGTACCATGGTTATGATTGGGAGCCCATTCTCTTCCCCAGCGACCTGATGTTACTGTTTAATTGTAGGGAATAGCCAGCAAGTGCCTCTCAGGAATGAAACAGAAAACTGTGAGACTTTAAAAAAGCAGATCAACTTAAAGCCTTCCATGGAGAAAAAGATTAATAAAGGACCTAAGGAAGAGACTCCATGCTGCACAAAAGAGGAGATTACTTCTTCTGAGGTTTGTATCGTGGTCTTTCTGCTTTTCAAATTTAGAACGATCTTTTGTTGTTTATGTATATATGTATACACATGTAGTGTATGTATGTGTGTGTAGGGACTGTTACGTACAGTCAGTGAAGTATGCAGATGTGCTGTCCTACATCCATTGCATACTAATGCTGCTTTATAGAATGATGAGCAGTTTGGGTAAAAATTAAAACAGTCCTTGTGTTGTGATATGGGCCATATTACAACCTCAGATACTCTTCGTTATTGTCAGAGCAGGCACAAGCTTACTGGAATCTAATGCCAGCTGTCAGGCCACAGTAATCATGTGGGGCATACTCTGGGTGGAAAGTGTCCTAGATGGGCATGTCAGCCTTTGGTTGCAGACCTGATCTCCAGATGCAGGGCTTTGCATCAGAAATTTGTGTTTGAGAATGCAGCAGGCAGAAGCCCCTTACCAGATTGTGAATCTGCTGAGACGCGTCGTTCTTCACCCCTGGTTTCTGAGCACGATAAACACAGCAGACTGCACCTTTCTTGCAGGCTGTGTAAAACACTTAAAGAACTTCATCAGGTAGTTAGTAAACCCAAGAATTTGGATTATGTTTGTGTCCCATCTGCTGGATATGAATCCCAGGGCAAAAAGTTGTGAGGAGGAGTTGCTTACCAATCTTGAAGAATGTGTATCAGAAAAGACAGGGCCTAGTCTTGTTTTGGAAACTCTTGTTACAAACTTCTTTCTGTGTGTGGCTGATGGGGCTCAGTTTGTTTCTTGCATTTTTTAAAATGGCCATTATTTGTTGGTTAACTTACCCCATAATTTCCTCAGCTGTAATTCAAATAAATGCCTCCCCCCACCCCCCCCAGCTGCTGAGGAAAGGGAGGATTTATTGCTGCTGAACTTGCACACAAACTGATCGTAAATCTGGCAGATGTTTTTTGGTTTTAGCACATTGGGAATTTTATTGACTGCTTTCCTTTTTCTCCACTTATTTTTTTATTTCCTTGGAAGTCAGGGCTGGATACTGTGAGAGGGGAAATACTAACACTGGGAATTCAAAAATTTCTCTCTCATCATCTGTTAGGGTCTTGAAGGACAGAGTCTTGGAAAGGCTGGTCAAGTTGATGGTGCTGGAAAGAGGATGTGCTGTGGAAAGGCACTAAATCATGAAGTAACTATGCATTTGGGTCGAGTCATTCTGCCGAGAGACATTTAGCTAGAAAAATCCAGTGGAGTTCATTTACTGAGGTAACTTCATCTTATAATGTATGTATTGTCTCAGCTCGTATTTTTACCTTCAGCAAGAAGATGCATATAGGAAGAAGAAACCTCAGGAGAAGAAGGAAGGAAATGTACCAAATATGAATTGGAATAGAAATAGAACATCTAGAAAGAATAAGAAGAAGAATGTTAATATATCTACAAGGTATGTATTGCATCACCAAATCATGAAGAAATCCAGAGTTGCTGTAACATTTCCGCAGTTTTTCTCTGAGTTTTGCATAGTACATTAAGCAGGATCTCTTTATCTATTTAAATAAACACACTTTAATCCTGACCTGAGCCTTTATTTTTAAGAATGTGCAGTACTAAGTATCACCAGGGGAAAAAAAAAATAAAAAAAATCTCCATTTGTAAATCTGCATGCATGTAGACACTCCATTCTGCGTAGCAGTGGTCGCTCTCCGTTATTGTCTGGAATTTGCTGTCTCTGAAGTTTGGGTTGTTAGCTTCCTTTCCATTGTGTATTGTGTGGATAAATCCAGTCCTGTATTCTCTTCAGCGAAAAAAGGAAAACAAAGTTGGTGACATGATTCCACCTTCAGGAGAATCATCTGCTATATTGAGTGACGAGGGAATGTTGTCTTCCAGCAGTATTGAAAGAGGAAGAAAAATAATACTACAAAAGAGACAGCAGCTTGCATTTTTGCCGTAGTGATTCAAAAGATTAGAACAGCACTAGGCTCAAAAAACTATATGAGAACACCTTGGGAAGTTGCCCCCCCCCCGGTTTGTTTAAATGCATTTCTAAAGTCAGCTGTAAACTACTGTTAATTATTTTTTCGTATTTTTTAAATTTAACTTACTTGGATTGTTGTTAAAAAATACCAGTTATAAACTGCTGCTAGAATAGAAACACTTCTGAGGAGAAAATCCTCCTTCCCCTCCCTCAGCCCTTTGAATTAAGGTCACAATCCTACAAAGCCATCATAGACTTAATTTTTATTGCAAGTGGTCCTCTTGAGGTCAGTGGACTTAACAAGGAGATTGTAAATCTGAAGGGGCTGTTACAACTCATTATAAACAAATTACTGTTCGTTGTGTGGGAAGTCAGCACGTGTAAATCTTTACAGGATGCACACCTTTGCAGGCAGGAAGGATAAAAAAAATGGAAGTGAAATACTGAAATCCTTGAGCTGATTGAGCAGTTACCGCTTTCTGAGTTAAGATGTAACCATTTCCTTCCTGTAGAGACTTGACAGCTGGATTTTATTCATGTTCCCTTAATACTCTCTGATTACGATATTGGATCCAGATATTTCAAGTTTTACTAGCAAAAACTCAAGATTACTTCAGATGATGGTTTTATTCTAGTTACAATTATGCCAGTGAAGTAGACGTAGGGCACATTTTTCTGTGTATTTAGATCTTTGTACAGTGCTAGACTCTGCTTCTCGCTATAACATCTGATTGCCTTCTGCGAGTGCATTAGAGAACGGAGTTTAATGAAACATGCCGTTTTGCTGCTCCCCCTGAGAAGTAGTAGTCTGCATGGCGGAATATTGCATTTTCGGAAAAGTTTTTTAGGTCTCTGTAAAGTTGGGGACTAAGACTCCTAAACCTGTTCCTTGCCCCCACCCTGCTTGACAGCTGTGTGAGTTGGAGTGTTCAGTGCCTGAAAAGGAAAAAGGCAGCTGCAATGTAAAATGCGAACATGTTTCTTTGGGTGTGGTTGTATTAGGGTCCCTGAGCAGAGTGAGATGAAGCATATGTGCAGTGAATTTGAAAGACCGGATCTGAGAGCGAATATTGGAATAAGAGCCTGGTGTCCTCAGGGTAACGGGGAAAATTGTAAAGCAGACCAGAAAGCCGGGAGCTTGTCTATACAGGGAGAAACAGGTACGCAATCTTAATTGTCTTAAATGGGGGAAGAAATGTGATGTGGTTTTGGTAGCAGTAGAGCTGTCTTCCTTCCTTGAGAGACCTTGTGCTTCTCTCCCTTTTGAACCCTGACATGAAGGCAGCAGGACTGGCTCGATGCAGTACCTGAAATAATACCCGCTCGCTTCTGAAAGGCTCTGCAGGCTTGGTTGGTGGTGCAAATCAGAAGATGAATCTGTCTGAAGCCATAATCCATCAGTCCCGGGTGAAGGACTGACAGTCTGCTTGTGTGTTCAAACGAAAGCTGGTATGATCGGAAGCAGCGGCTGTATTGCTGGCACATTTACCTTGAGGCTATCAGTAAATATTGTTTTCTGTCCTATTATCAAGAAATTCAGAAAATCCATGTAAACTCATGTTCCAGATGACTTTTCACCGAATCTGCAGCTGAAAGGCTCTCTGAAATGTGTTGTGTTGTTTTGCTTTTGCAACTTCTTTAGAAAGCTTTTATCAACGGTCCAGAAAGAAGTGTTTGGAGAAGTTTTGTTCTGATTCAAGCTCAGATTGTGGAAGTTCATCGGGAAGTGTTCGTGCCAGTCGTGGGAGCTGGGGTAGCTGGAGCAGTACCAGCAGTTCGGATGGAGATAAAAAGCCCATGATTACTGCCAGGCATTTCCTTCCATCCAGTAAGTTCTGCAGATACCACCTCTGCACTGCAGTGGTCAGAGTTTCAGCCTTCCTTCTGGATGGAGAGGGGTACTGTGGCGTGGGGCGTGTAACTTGCCTTCTGTTGGGCACCTCTTAGAAACACGAGGAGAGATTTAAAGAACTTGTTACTTGAAAAAAAGTACCACACATTTTGCAGAGATGAAGATGAGCTGTCAGGCTCCTCACTGAGGAAGCTGCACATTAAGTTTTCATGGAAAGATGAAAGAACTGAGAGTCACTAGTCAAAGCAACTTCTGCCTTCGAATTTATGTTGCATCCCATTATTCTCATGAAAATACAATCTTCTTGCTATAGCTGTTTAAGAAATCCACAATTGAGGAACGCGTGACAGCAGTTCAGATCTGAGGATGCTGGGACTGGGTAGCGGTGTTTGAGGCATAAGTAGCCAGGAGACCTGAGCCGCTTGATTAGTATCAGAAATGGGAACTGTCGTTCGTTACTGCAGTTTGTTGAATGCCCGAATATCCTTACAATAATTGAAAGCCTAAGCCCTGTCACTGCCATCACTATTCAGATTGATGTAGCACTAGAAGTACATTGTAAAGAAAGTGCTGAAGTGACAAAAGTAAAACAAGCTTTGAAAAAAGCTGCTTTGAATACTTTAAAAATGTGCATGTACTTACCTGTGTATTTGTGTATGTATAAACCTTCACATTACTGATAGTATGTGATGTATCTGAACCTGCAATCCAATAGGTAATGAATTGTCTGCATGTAACTTTTCTGTTTGTTACAATTGTAATGCCTCTTAAAAAAAAAAGAAAGTAAGTAAGGAACCTCTCCATTAAGGGTGTGATAATCACTTACGAGTCATAAAATAGGTTTAAGACCATGTGGACATAGATAGCACGCTTTGAAATTAATGCAGTTAGTGATACTCCGATCTGAGAGAAAACACCAATGATGAGTCTGTTTGTGTGTATGTATATTCTGTGCGTACCTCTTTTTTTTAGGATCTTTGATTTTTCACAGTCATTCTTTTCTTTAGGAGAGAATATTTCACAAAATGATTTTCCATCTGAAACTCCTATCACTTTAAATCTGTCTCATAACATCTGCAATACCAGGTAAAAAATTTGAATCTATACCTGTAAGACATTAAAGAAACACACCAACTTGAAATCTTGTCTCTTTTGATAAATTATACCTACTTGTTGCCTTGTCGTTTTTTGTGATCATCTAATTGTACTTCTTGGGAGATGAACAATTTCTTCAGTACGTTAAAAGATCTATGCAAAGTGGATTATACTGGGGAAATACAATAAATATCTCCAAATGTAAAATAAAATTGGGGAAAAAATTTCCCCTCTCATTTCTTCCAGATCTTAGCAACTTCCTACATTTCCATTAGCACTTAGTTATAGTAAATTAATAATGGTTTAAAAAAACAGGTGGGAGTGAGACTTTCAAGTTGGTGTTATTCTTTTAATGGGAATAATGTTCTCGTAGGATATACAGCATGAAAATTGATTCCCCCTTCCCACACATTCCTTTCTACCTGTTTACTGTAGTAGAGATAGCATCTACAATTTTTATTACTATGAGTCCTCATTTCACTTCTCATTCATGACTCTCTATTACTCTCTATTTTCACTAGCAGAAGTAATTTAATACTTTTCTTCTGGGATTCTGGTGCTTGAAAATGCTCCTTTTCCATTCATACTGACTAGTTTCTTTGCTGGGATTCGACAAATACGGAGTTGATGTCCATGTGTCTTCATGCACATAAAACTAAACTTGCCTGGAAGTTGTTGGGAGCATTGAAACATTATGAGAGACCCTGCTCATCTTCATGTGCTATAGCCTGTTCTTCACTTTTAGAGAAGAGCTGTTGAATTAATTTGCAATAGGTTGATACTTCAGTAATGGAAGTGGGGTAATTAAGATGTATTAATTTTATTAATTTTGCATGTGTAATAAGTAGCTGGCTTTTAATTGGAAAAAATGTTAAAATTGCACAGTGGTGATTCAAAATCAGAAAAATTAGGAAAGAAAGTGGGAAAGCAATAGCAATCATGGTGTTCATTAGAATATTTTTTACATGTCTGTATATTTCCTTTGAAATACTTTGGATTGTGAAACAGAACAGTGCCTCGACTTGAAAAATGAAATTTTCTTTTCATTCAGCAGAGACATGAACAGCATCCCCCAGTATCCTGAAACCTTATGTCCCAGTTTCGCTGACATAGCTGCAGATCCTGACAAAAGTAAAGGTCAGTTACTTTATTAACCACTCAAGCTGTTTTTTGCACACTATGTCAAGCAGTTTCAGTGATGTTGCTGATAACACTTGTATACACCAACTTGACAGACATGTTGTTATTAGAACTTGACTCTCTTCTAAACAAGTTAAAAGTTAGCAGATGAAATCTTGCAACCTTGACAATTTTTGCTGCATCTTTGTGTGAAGACAGCTTTTAGATTTTCTTTGTTTTTTCATCCTCTTTGCTTTGAACAGATTTATGTCCAAAAGTTATGGGGTTGGGAGAACAAGAGCAGTGGTTGCTGTGTTAAAAGGAAGCTCGGCATCAAAACAAATATGACTGTGTTTCTCCCTAAATTTTCACAGTTGAGACTTGCTCTCTGTGAAAGCAATGATGAATGAGGTTGGGTTGGGCTGTTAAAACTCTCGAGTTTTCATTGTTTGTATCTCAAAGGGAAGTAATACTAACTTGCTGCGTGGGATTCTTAAAAGCAACAGGCTACGTGGTGAGGTGGAGTTTGAAAGCTGGTTAGGACACGTGATTCTGTGGGCAGCAGACCTGTCTGCCCGTGGCTTTCCCTTGTGCTGTAGGTTTAACCTACGTCGGGTAGGATACAAATGCTGATAAAACTTTTTCCGCAGTAGCAATATTCATAGTATCTATTGTGTGAAATGGTGAAATTGAGCCAACTTTGCAACTGTTGTCTCATGGAAACTGCTAATTTGGATTTTTTGCCTTTCTCCAGCTGCCTGTTCTCAAAGACTTGATAGGAACCAAGTATCTGTAGGCAGTCAGGGCACTCAGTCCATAGACAGCGGCACCGTGAATATCTGCCCTAGGGGTTAAATATGACCGTAACGAGTTCATGTATTGTTTGGTCGTGAATGGCTCTAGTCTGCCAAGAACCCGACCCTGTTCCTGCTGCATTTGTGCAGCTGGACTGCAGAGATGGTTACTGACTGATGGGTGGGGGCGAGGGGTCGCTGGTGGGGATTGCATCCCTGCCGTCCGTCCTGCTGTGAGGAAGGAAGGGGGCCGCTTCGGGAGCGCCAGTGGCTGATGACTTAATGTCTCTCTGTAGGAATATCTTGCCTGTTTTGTTGAATTTCAGATTCTCGGTTCAAGTCTTTATATTTTTTAACAAATAGAAATTTTGAGATTTGTTTGAAGATGGACATCCATCACAAAAAAGTAGATTGGTTAGTAGCTCTGGATTTTTTTATCTAGGCCTTACTGTGGATCTGAGTATCAAGTGTCACTGTGATATTCAGAGTTTGTGGAGCCTCCTTTGTGTTGTTCTGCATTTCACTCCCTTTTCCCTTTTTAGGTCTTTACCCAACAGGAGACTTGTGGCCTGCCCAGCCAGTCTGCCTGACAAACAGTTTAAACTACAACCTTGAGAATAATATACCGTGCATGATCCAAGAAACCCCCTCTGTCCACAACAGGCAAGTTAGGTTTTATATAAACAGTATGGATAACATTTTATTCAGGTTTCTGTGATGCAGAGGACTGCACCTGAGCTTTTCTGACAATATTTTAAGGCAGATGATAGTTAAAGTAAAATTCTTCCTCTCACATCAGTCTTGGTTGTAGTTGTTTGTGCTCTTCCATTAGTACATCATGATCAATTTTGCTAAGACAAATTCACTGGTGTTCCTGGTCATATATAGATATTCCAGACCTTCTTTCAAATTTAATTAAACACTTGTTGGAAGGCTTTTGATTTCTTCCACTTCTTTTGCATGGCCAGGCAGAGGGCCCGGCTTTTAGGTTCATTGCCCTCTTGCTAAATACAGAGCTTGTGTATATCGTGGGGTGTGTTACGCAGCGTGTACTCGTGTTAAATGGCATGAGCAGACGTTGTTAAATAAAGGCAAATAGTCCAGTTTGAAGGTGGTGTAAGGATACAAGCTGGTCTGACTGTTTCAGGCTCTGTGTAGATTTGGGTTGATCTTCTGTCATAATGAACTGGAGTAATTCTTGTACTTCAGACTCTCCACACTACAAATTTTACTAATGAAAGATGCTCCACAAACTAGTGAGAAGAAATGCTCTGCCACCACATAGCAGTGAAATATGGCCAATTCTTCAAGTCCTAGCCTGTCATCCAAAATGACAGAATGGTAGCGCAGAAGTCCCCAGGTGATGATGATCTTGTGACCCTAACCAGCCTGCTAACCTCGATTCTAACCATCATGTCAGTGAACTGCAGCCCTAATGATTGGGAGTCTGTCCGACTCTAAAGTCAGATGAAATATATGGTGATTTGTGGCAGATTCTGTATTATACTACTTTGCTTTTCATACACCCATCTCAGCTTGGACTTTATATGAAAAAATGCATGTAATTATTCATATGTAGTGATGATAACTTATGATAACTTCTTGCCTGAATAGTAAAACTGAATTAGCGCATGAAATCCTTTTTGTCCAGACTTGGACTTTTTCAAGCTCACTGCATAGCAGGGCTTGTTTCACTTCTGACATGTCTTTAACAATCACTTTTGAAAAGTCTTGTTGAAATTCTGAAATTATTTTAATTAAAACAAGTATAATCCCTACAAATTAACATGTAGTTTAGAAAACATATTGTTTAACAGGACTTTACACATGTGATAGGGAAAGTAGAAATTCCCAGCTTAATTGCTATTCTAGCTTGAGAATGCGTTACGTTTTCTGCTATTTGAAATCACATTATTTCACTTTGTATCAACCATTTCTATGGTTGTGGGAAAGAAATACAAGCAATTTTTTTTTTTTTTACAGACTAAGAAGTTGAACCTAGTTAAGTGTTGCAGGATTCTGGTAGCTGTCATTACAAGTTGTTCATCCTCCCACAGGAAAAAGAGCTCAGTGAGAGAATTGCTGTGATTATGTAGTGGCGCAGAGTAGATACTGGCAGAACTGGCAAGCAGAATGTGAAAAGCCTCACCATCAGTTACAGGCATTTTGCATCCAACAGCTTTACGTTAAATAAGGATTTCTAAATAATTTTCAGAAGTTCTGCGAATTGTTTCTGACAGCAGATTTTTCTTTTTCTTGGGACAGCTTCATCGACTGGAATGCAGCTTGTGACAGCCAGTTTTCCAACATGTATTGTCCACTAGAGATGAATGAATATGGTGCTTTCCCAGAAGGTAAGATGAAATAAAGCTTGTGAAATGCCACTGAGCATGGGTTTTTCTCTCACCTTTTGTAGAACAAAAGGCTGAGCTTGTCTATAAACATCTGGCCATTCGTTGCTTAAGCGGACTTTACGGTTTCCAGCTGACTGGGTGCTCTGTAGTAATAAACAATGTCTGCATGTGGTGGATGAGGAAGTCCGATCTTCACATGGAGTTACTAAGCCTGAAAAGCCAGTGTACAGGACTCTGAGAGGGAATAGAGAGAAATGCTGGTGACCACAGTATTACACAAATCTTTTTGCACAATTTTCTTTGTTTCCCCTGTGGCAGGCTTCTGCCTTCCAGTGTGTGAAACAGAAGGCCTCTTGTGGCCAATTACCTTTCCAGGCTAGAGTTTCTTGGCTTGGGAAGCACACTGGCAGCAACCTAGAATTCTTTAGCATTACCTAAGCAATAATTAAAGGTCAGGCTACAGTATCACAGGCAGCAGGGTGATCCCTCGGGTGCCTAGAGCTGAGGCATGTTGGCAGTGAAGCCTGGGTAGGCTCTGCCATGCACGTTCTGTGGCTCATAAAGACTCTGTTCTCCAGTAGAGAGGTTGCCAACTCTTTATCCCTTCCTCCTGATAGCAATTTGTTAGTGGGTCCCTAATACAGAGTGGTAGTCTTGTTAACAGAAATTGTTACGCTTCGCTGCCGTGCTGCCCTGAAGCCACTGAAGGCTTAGGTCGGTTCCAGCCTGGCTCACTCCGAGAAGGCTCAGTGTTCCTCTGCAGAAATGTTAGTAGCGTTTATATTGCAAAAGCTTTATTTTGTCTTCCTGCTTTTATAAACTGCAGAAAACATGAACTACCCCAGTGGCTTCCCGGGTACTGCAGCAGTGCAGAATACAGCCTTCATAGACCAGAACTGTCCCTCCACCTGGAACGTGCCTCCCAACATGCCGCCTGCTTGGGAGCCCGCCAGTTACGTCAGCTCCACAGTGAGTGTTGGCACTGCGAGGCGCTGCCCTCGTGTGCCTCTTCAGAGCCTTCCCAGTGCATTCCTGCCCTTCCCCTACCTGTCGCTCGCATGTTCTTTGTGAATCCCCTAAGTAGCCCGACGTAGGCATGTGCACTGGTAGCATGGCTTTTTCCCAGCTGTTGGTCAAGGTTGTTACTGGTCCTTGTCTGTGAAATTTTAAGAGGGGTTCTTTTGCCTGGAAGTTGACTAAAATCATCTTGCGTGTGGAAAACCGTTTTGGACTTATGTAGTCTACTGAGACTTTTTCCTATCAAAATCGACCTTTCCAGATGAGGGGAAAACACAAAAAGTGCTGACAGCAAAGCCCAAAGAGATTTGGAAATTGTATAGCTGAATGGACAGCTGCTCTCAGTGACTTTGACAGGTTTTTTTGCTAGGAAATCCAAGTGATTTAAGATGGATTTGTGCAGATTTCTGAATGCTGACTTTGACTTGTTATGCTCTAGACCAGCCGTGTTTATGTCATGCCGTAGTGCAATATAGTGACTTCAGTTCAAGGTGGTCTTTAAATTGTAACCACCTTCTCTTCTGCTCATATTTCAAAATCTTCTGGTTTAGAACTTTATTTTTTTATTTACAGTGGGTTTATTTTGAATAAAACTAACAAAGCAAGAAATATTTCCAACTGCAAAAGTGAAAATTCTGCTGTGTTAAGAAGCGGCTAAACTGGTGAAGACTGTTGCCTAAAATATACGTGGCTTTATTTCATATTTTATTCAGGAATGCCAGGAAACACAGAAGGTAGAGATTGGAAAATACATTAGATAATTCAGTTCATTTCCCTGGTGAGCTTTTCCCCACAATACATTTCAGTGTTTCATTCAGTTTTAAAAGTCCCAAGACTTCCATGACCTTCTCCGAGAGACTTCCTTGCAGACTAACACATCTTGCCCTCCAGGAGGTTCTTTATAAGTTTTCGAAATTTTGTAACTAAATTCCCCAGCTCCTAATTATAGTCTCTTTTCCATACTGAATATCCCTCTCTGCTCCTGGCATGCGTAGTCTTTCAGTACCGACACGTGCTTCAACCTTTTTCTTGTCATTTCTTAGGCATCCTTCTCTCTTAACTCTCAAAACATGCATGGTGCTCTTCACCTGTCTTCCGTTTCTCCCTTATGTTTCTAAACAGCCTGACCAGAACTGCATAGTGTGTTCCTGGTACAGTAGTATTGATGCCGCGCAGGGAGGAGCTCATGTGGCTTCATTTAGTGAAGTGCCTTTGCGCACACACACATGCACACTTAATGCTGCTGTACTATTTTCGGCATCCCATGTTGCTTTGTGAACGCGTGTGCAGTTTTCTACCTGTGTGTTTCTGAAGTTCTCTGCATAAATGCTGCTTCCTCCCATTTAGTGCTACATTTCCACATTTTCTTTGGCAAAGGGTTCACCTTGCAGTTTCCCGTGATCATTGTCTCTTGCCCTGCAGCCCTACCTCTCAAGCACCCGAAGCTTGTCTCCAATGTCTGGACTTTTTGGTTCCATCTGGGCACCTCAGAGTGATGTTTATGAAAGCTGCTGCCCCGTCAGTGCCACGACCCAACACTCGACCCACGTGGAGAACCAGGCAGTGATGTGTAAGCAGGAATACTACCCGAGGTTTAACCCCTTCCGTGCCTACATGAACTTGGACATATGGACTACAGCAGCCAATCGAAATGCAAATTTCCCACTTTCGAGGGACTCGGGTTACTGTGGAAACATGTGAAAGGAATTTGATTTAAAAATGTGAATAAAGATGCTTGCAATTTTGATTACTAGAGTAAGCTGGTTGTTGAATAGATTATGATGTTGGTGGATATTTTGGCACTTTTGTATTGAAAATAAATTTTTTTTACTGAAGTCTGAGCATTCAGTGCATTTTAAAAAGCAAAGCATATTCAGGAGACTGTTATTGTCAGGTGAAGGCTACAAATTTACAACTCAAACTTTTTCAAGAACAAGGACGGTACTAAGTTCTTAAAATCATCCATGAACCTGTACTGCACACGTTTTCTCTGAAGTTTACGTTCTGCGGTGTAAATTCAGAGTGGTTTGGCATTTGTAGGTACAACTTTGAACCCGAAAGTGATGGCATCTGTACCAAACAGTAACAGTGGGGACCTACCGGTCGGTGCAGAGCAGAGATTTTCCAAGTGGTGCCACTTCTGCTGCTGGCGCAGTTATTTGTGGGTGTAAACTGCTGGCAGTAGAAAAAAGGCTGAATTGTGGCTTGTTTATCGGGCTTCAAAAGGCAGGCTGTCACTGGGACGGCGACGTGCTTGCACAGTGTGGGTGAGTGGGCGTTTCCGTCGGAGATTTTCTTGCGAGTGACTCCTGATGTTTTGCGTTTATATTTTTGGCCTTCATGTTGCAGTAGCATTTTTGGTGCATTTAATTGCCCTGGTTTAAAATGCCAGAGCTTGAACTGGAACAAATATTTCACGCCGCTCTCCAGAAGAGAACAGCATTGTGTTAGCTGGTGTTGTGAGGCTGAATCTGGGTAGTGGGAAAGGCAAGCGGGGAGGTGCTGCCACCCAGTTCACGGCTGAATCTTCCCATCCCGGAAGCCGTCTCCACCAGCCATTCCCACCGAGCCCGTTGTTCTGGCGGGGCAGAGCGTGTCTGGGCATCTTCGCTCTTCGGTGGCAGAAGAAGGGGAAGGCATCCCTTAGATTCAGAGGCGTCCTCAACGAGGGGATGTGTTAAGCCTGGAGAAAGAGGGAGGAAAGGGGGACCCAGTAGCAGCCCCGTGGAGGAGAGCTGTGAGGACGGCAGCACCAAGGCCTGCGTGGTGGCTGCAGGCGTTGTGGCGAGGGGCAGCGGTCGCAGGTTGCCACGCGGGAGGTTCGGGTGGAGCTGCCAGAGAACGGCTGGCCCCGAGGGGCGGACAGGTCTCCGTGCCTGAAGGTGTCGATGCCGCGGCTGGAGGAAGCCGTGTGTGGCCTGCTCCAGCGCTGGCGGCGGTCCTGCTCCTCGTGGGGGGTTGGGCCAGAGACCACCAGGGTCCCGTCACCCTTTTGAGGATTCTGAGAACATGAGCAAGTTCCTTACTTTTTGCTGGTTTAACTTTCTTCATCGTGCCCTTTGAACTCTGACTGGAAGACAAGAACTCTGTTTGACAACAAGATGTTCAGGCTTTCATAAGAATGTGTTTTTGTTTTATTCGAAGGCAGAGCAGAAAAGGCACTGCAGAATAGCTGGCAGCCTGCGTGCAAGGCTGCTCGGCAGTCTGAGCTCCCAGACATACATTCTGGCCCTGCCAGTCCCGCCGTGTTGCTGAGCTATCGGACCAGCTCCTCTGACTTGCTGGTTTCAGCCAGAAACGCCATCCCAGCTCTTGAAATGTTTCGCCAGAAACAGTGCGTTTCTGCAAAGGGTTTGGTTCAGTAATGGACTGTTCCTGCAAAGCTTTGTTGAAAGGTAAGATACCCCACCAGCTACGCTGTCCCATGCCCTGAGTTAGCTCAGGAGGAGGTGGCGACTGGGTGGGATAATCAAGAGCCGCTACATTTACCTGCTTTGGCTGCTGATGCGGAAGGTGCTCCTCAGCCTTCCTTGGGTTTCGGTGTCAGAAAGACGGGATCGTTGCTGAATGCGTCTCAGAACCGTGGTGTTTTAATGGCTTGGTCAGGAGATGGTGCCAGGAGTCTTTGGCTGCTTTCCATGATGTGTCGTGCTGGGCGGGAATCTGCTTGACGGTGGAGTGGAATTGTAATTGCTTGTGATTCTGAAGGAAAGTTCACATGTTTGTATGAACTTTGATGCTCCTGAAATCAGTATTAAGCCATGAGAAGCAGTCACAACCACTGACGTGCTTTCTGTGCATCGCTTGCCTATGGCAGGAGACTGCAGGAGGAATAGAGTGGGAGTGCCAACACTAATAAATATGGATGAAAAAAAGGTGATCATTTTATTTTGAAATGCGACGAAGTTTAATCCCTGGATGACGTTGCTTGTTCTATGGCATGTTCATTCCATGTTGGATGTGCAGAAGACGGAGAGAAGAGAGGACGTGCAGAGCTGTGCTTAGTTAGCTTACCCAGCTCACGTTGTTAATTCTGTTAATTGTTTTAAGGAGATCTGTATTTTCCATGCACTGAAGTGAAGCCTCTCCTCAAGTACCAGTGTAAGAAGATGCTTTTCTTATATCTGCAACAAACTGTAACAACAACAACAACAACAAAACCCCAAAGAGTTCTGATCAGCACCGAGTCCCTGTTGTAAGTCACTTGTATGTTCCACACAGAATAAATCACTGAAAAAGAGAGAAAAAGCTCCATGCAATGAACGAAGCAAAGACACTGGGGAGCTCGGGGAGAGTAAAAAAAGTTAGAAATCTTTGGAAAAGAAAACCTCTGTGAAAAAAGTCGGTCAGAGTTGTTAAAGTGCCAGCAAAAGACAAGAGAAATGAGCCACAAACAACTTCAGAAATATTGCTAAGAAAGGAAACAATCATTCCCTTTAATCAAACCAGAACAGATCAAGAAGTAATTCGCCTGGGAGCTGTGTAGTATTAGGCAAAGTATTTCATATAACTTTTCATAACAATAACTAAGGAATGTAACAAGCTCATTAAGGTTACCAGGAATAATTGCTGCCATCAGGAGACATCTGTAGCTTAATTAGAAATCCCTTGAATGCAAGTGGATTTGAGCTCAGTTAAAAATTCCTCCTACAGTAAAGGGGAAGATGAGATAAATAATTCCACTGCAAATTTCTTTGTGCCAAAATGATTGTAATTCTACTAGAGTGAAACTGGAGAAGTTGCTCTGAAGACATCTCGTTGTGAGCAAAACAGTTTCTGATTTCTTGCCTTGTGCCGGGAATTCCCTGTAGCAGGATTGGGAGCTTCACTGATCTCTCTGAAACTGGGACTGGTTGTTTTGAGAACTTCAGCAGAAGTTGTTCTTAATTAACCCAAGAAGTACTTGAGATTGCAAAGGGAAAAACAAAAATATCAGTATAGAAGCAGAATAGTTCACTACTAGGGCTGGTTATGGGGGAGGGGAACATCACGAGCGGTTCCTAGCTTTCAGTGTTTGATTTCTGTCCCAGTGCAAATGCTACATAGACTCACAACATTCGGTGTTTTCCAGAAGAGAGAGCTGGGGGAAGTGACATCCACCCCTGCCCCCCGCTCCCAGCAGGTTTGTGGCTGCTTAGGTGTGCATTGGGAATGGGGATAGGAATGGGGGTGCCACTCTGTCGCTGTCTGTGGGCAGGACACACGGGACATCTTGGCCAAGCCCACCTGGTTTGTCCAGAATTTCCATCCTGGAGCCGGGGAATATTCCAGGCCCATTCCATGGAGGTTTGTAGGTACTATGAGAGACAGCGCTTGGATAAAGCCAGCGTCTGCTGCAGAGGGGTTCGGCTGCCCCAGCCTTGCCAGGTTGCAGCAAGCCCCTCGCAGCATTGAGCCGGGGAGCTGAGGGCAGAGGAGCATCCAGCCCAGCTTCTCAGTCGGAGAGGGCAGCGCTCCACTGGGACCCGGTTTCTTGGTAAGTGGGGCTGCTACAGTGTTGAGCTTGCTTCTGGAGGGAGGGAACTGGACTGCCCAGCAGCCTGGCTGCCACCAATCTGGCCTGGGAGCTGGGTTTGAGCAGCTTGGGAGCAACCGACTGGTCAGACCGTGCTGCCAATACCGCATGTGAGGGTGAAAGCATGTGCAGGTCACCGAAGGCAGGCTTGCCTGGGGAGCACAGCTGTTGCTTGCTCTCCTGAAAGCTCTGACAGCAGCTGAGAAGAGATCCGATTGCCCGGGGGCAAATGAGCTCATTAAAGAGAGCTGCTAACTATCTTAATCCGCAAAGAGGGCGGAAGGGGAGGTGCTCACCACCTGTGCTGGGGCCGGCGGTGCCTTCAGCCCCATGGCACCCAGCTTCTCTGCCCCAGGAGAAGCCTTGGGGAGCCGCGGCCTCGGCAACTCCGCAGGGTCCTGCCGAGCCAGCATCGCCATCCTGCCGGGCGAGCTCTTCGCGGCGGTAGGTCGGGCGTTGCTTCCCAGCATTTGCTTTCTTCCCTTCCCGCCTCAGGCAACACCCCTTGTTTGTTTTTCTTAGTCATCGAATCACCTCCATCTTTGGCCCTCTCCACTTCTTCTGCTGTCAGGAATTTGCAGAAAAGGTGTGCAGCGGCACCTCCCCGTCGCCATGGGCACGTTTTACTTCTGCCTTTGATTGCCCCATCCCGTTGCTCGCTCCGCCTGTCCGCTTCTGAGGGGGAAACGGCTCGGCGCAGGGCTTATTACGTCCTCTTCTGCAGCACCCTTGGGTGGTCTGAGGGCTCGCTGTCTCCCCAGGACCACTGTGCTGCTGCGGCCGTCCTCGGTCCCAGCGGCAATGGAGTGCTCAGCCTGCCTTTCTGGCTGGCGGGAGGCTGGCAGAGGTGGGCGTCCTGGCTGGAGAAGGAGGTCCATGGCGTTTGTTGGGGCAGTTGCCTGGTCCTGCACTGGAGGAGGCTCTGCTGGGTGAGACCCCGGGGTGCTCTGCGAGCTGGGGGACGTGGTGTGGTGGGAGATCCGTGCTCTGCCTCATCATGGGTGAGTGACAGGAGCGGGGTTGGGTGGGGATTTATTGCTCCAGCCTTACAAGGTGGTCTTACAGCTGAGGTTCTGGGAGTTCACACCCACCTCTGCAGCTCGTCACTAATATATGGAGACAGGTGCTGCTGAAAGCTTAATGTCACTTCCCTCCGTCTCTGGAGTGGGTTTCCCTGCAAAAGCCATCTGTCCGTGCCTGCCTGACAAAAATGCCTCCTGTGTCACCATGGGTTGCGCACCATGCGGCTCACTGTTTCTGTGACCTCTGCTGTGTTTCATTTCATGCTGCTTTCTTCAGCAGCAGCAGCACAACCCCTCAAACCTCTTCTAGCTCTGGGGTCACTCTGAAGGGCGGCAGTTTCTGGCTGCTCCCCTTGCTGTGCGCTGGAGCTGCTCCCGGGGCTGTTTGGGGTTTTAGCGGTGTTTGGAGGTGGCAGCAGTGGTTTGGTGTTTCCACCCGACCCCATGCACCCCTCTGGCGTTTCTGTTGCTCCGAGGCTGCCAGCAACCCGTGTGCGCCGGCCCCCCGCCCCCCCCGCCGCCGCGCCCCCCCCCCC
>Ga0181612_101069_pt1 | contig 25315 bp, 16 predicted proteins | sample HoacroProtozoa21_FD_119630 | JGI IMG/M metagenome (GOLD analysis project Ga0181612, IMG submission 119630) | Hoatzin crop microbial communities from Cojedes, Venezuel. Combined Assembly of Gp0051906, Gp0051904, Gp0051908
CTTCCCCCCCTCCACCACCACCCCCCCCCAAGCCCCCCCTCCTCTCCCCCCCCCCCCTCCCTGCCATTCACTCCCCCCCCAGCCATACCCGCTGCCCGCACCGGTGCCCCACACCACACCAGCACAGCCCTAGCAGCTCCCTCCCAGCCCTGCTGCAGGCGGGTGACCTGGCATTGGGGAAGGGGCTCCTTCAGAAGGTGAGAAAGGAGGATCTGAGGTCTGTAGCATGAGACAGAATAGCTTTTATCCCCTCAGCAGACTGCAGTGGGGCTTTCAAACCATACATCTGCTGACAGAGTACTGCGTGTGTGCTGTTGGCTCGTTGCACCAGGGTGAAAGATGGCTGTCAGGCTCCCTTAAGGAGGTGAAGAAGATTTTACGGGTCTTTTGTGGTAAGAGGAGTGAGATACAACTCCTCAAGGTGGATGTGATAGCTATTAGGGCTTACCAGGGTAAGGATGGCTGCCCCAGCCTCAGCTGGCTGAGAGCAGGAGGGGCAGGCTCCAGCGCGGGGGTTTCGGGAAGGGGCGTTGCGGGCCCTCCTCTCCCCTGCACCTCCGCTCCTACGGGAGTGGGAATGGGCATGAAAGCCCCATGTTTTTAGGGCATTTTAACAACTGGCCCCACTACTCCCTCTGTGCACAGCCCTGCAGGCTGTATCCCCCGGCAGCAAGAGCAGGGTAAGGGTAAGGGAGGAGCAGGGAGGTAAACCCACGCAGGGAGGGAGGAGCAAGGCAGGGAAGGAGGAAAGGAAGAGCCACTGTCATGGGGTGGCTCAGGAGCCTCCTCAGGGCGCAAGAATTGTTCCTGGGTCTCCCAAAATGACTGAGGAGGGATTTTAGGCATTTGTAGCCTCCTATCCCTGAGGATACAGAGGTGCAGGGGTCCTGCAGGAAAGGAATCAAGAGGATGCAGGTTTGTTCCTTAGATGAAGCAGACGCAAGTGCCGCACAAGAGCTGAGAAAGTGAGTCTCAGTTGTTTTTGCTCTATTGCTCAGGGCACGTTAAGTGAAAAGTTGTATCTGTTCTTCATTTAAGGAAAGACTCTTCACCTCCTGCATGACACTTTGACTCCTGCAAGCTTTTCTACTCTTCTGTGTTTATAAGTTCTCGGCTAATGTATCCTAAAACAAGTTGTTCCCTTTACAATGCATGTACTCTTCCTTAAAGTCTATGCTGAAGAATTACCCCAGCAGACTTTCTGTTCTGGAGATGCCGTTAGCACACTGCGTTTTCCCTAAGCTCTTTGGCTCAGCAACTTTATGCCATATGCGCCAACTGCAAGTATTAATAAGGAGCAGGCAGAGTCCTTTGTCTCCCTTGGCAGCTTATTCGACACCAAGCCAATATTAGCAGATGTACAACTAGCCACTGTAAAAAAAAGGTTTCTTTTTTCTTAGTGCTTCTCGTGATATGTGGAGTGAGAAATTCACTGCAGTGTTTAGGAAGGAGCCAGGGTACTTGCTTTATGGCTGTGAGCTCCATTACTGAGAAGACTCGGAGCCAGCACTAAGACTCGGAGCACACTCGCTGGTGTGGGTGCTCTGCTCCAGGGCTGACAGTGGAGAGAAGGCAGCAGGCAGGGGCGAGGGGCTGCATGGCAGGACACAGCAGAAGGATTTGTGCTCTTTCACCTAGGCACACATGACATGCAGCTTGACTCTTGTTCTCAAAATACTGTTGTCAGGGCACCAACGTTTGGCTCTCCACCTTCACACGGCCTCCTGAGTTACAAGCACAGAGCTACCTTGTGGTTCAGGAGACGATTTCTCCCTAACCAAGCAAACCCAGGTGCATAACTACTAATTAAGGTACCTATAAAGGCAGAAATGGAAATTGTGATTGAATTCATCAATGCTCTGCTATGGTATTATTATCTAACTTCAATGACTTCAGTCTTTACTCAGGAAAGCTTCCCTACTAACGTGTGCCAATACATACACCAGCTGGTGTCCGTCTCTTTAGAGAAACACACTTAAAACAGATATTTAAAATATTGGAACAAGATCTACTTCTTTTTTTCTTTTGGTAAAATACTGATGTGGATCACAAACAAAGATTTTGATTTACACTTCTGCATTTGTGACCCCTTACCAAAGTAGCCACTCTAGGATGGGAAAGGGATTGAAGACATCAGGATCTAACCACTGGCTCTTGGGGTGGAAAAAGGAAATGGTGGTAAATGCTAGCATCGTTTTTATAGTACAATAGAGCTTAGTTTTATATTGGTATCTGAATAGGGTTTATTCAAAAAAGCCTTTCAAAGTGATGCTAAAGAACTGGGAAGCAGACATGAAAACCAGCGTAATTAAGACAAATGGGTATGTAGCCTCAAAGGAATTAAGGAATCCATTAAGGCTGGACTGTCAGCTCAGAGGAGCTGCATTGGCTGAAATCACTCCAGCTTCCATAATAATCACAGAATAGCTGAAGTTGGAAAGTACCTCCAGACATCTAGTACTAGCCTCCCACTCAGAGCATGGTCAGCTATGGCTTGAGGCTGTGTCCAGTTGGGTTTAGAGTAGCTCCAAGAATGGAGATTGCACAATCTCTCTGTGCAGGCTTTTCCTTTGTATGACCACACTCACTGTGAAAAAGTTTATTTTTGAGTGGGATTGCCTGTATTTTTGTTTGTTGCCACCGCCTTTTGTCCTTTCAGTGGGCACAAATCAGAAAAGTCTGGCTCTGTCTTTCAACCATCCTCACTTTGTTAAACACAGTTCTGCTTTCTGACTGTAGGTGTCCAGGTATTAATCGTTTCACACAAGAGGTGGCTGAGTTAACAATACAAGTTCACAGCTTGTATTCAAAATAACCTTATGATAGATGTCAAAAAACAGTTCCAGATTCTTGTTACTCAGTGGAGGTTTTTTTGCTAATCAGAAATTTGATTCACATCGTATCAGACATATACTGGTATAAGTGAAATTTGATATCTAATTCTTAGTCTCTAGTTTTGTGGGTTTAATTTTTTTCCCCAGTGCATCCAAAAAAAAAAAAATTGCTGCAATAAGGTAAGAGTTATCGGAAGTAGGTAAAGCTGACAGATGAAGAGGGAATTTTTTCTGTAGCTGCGATTCTCGGATGTTTGATAAGCAATGTGCTAAACATAAAGAAGCCAAGAAAAGTGTGCATTTTGTAACATAAAAAAGAGACCATTACCAACTGTTTGCAATTAAAAAATAATTCCCTGACTCTCCAAAAGCAAATATTCTTCTTATTGGATGCAGTGATGCCCATATGAAAACGATTTTATTCACTCATTGAAGAAATGGAACTGAAGGTAATTAATTAGAGAATTTCAAAAAGCCACAGCTTCTGGCTCAAAACCACCTTCACTTCTTGTTCTTGACAGGATCTTGCAATTCAGAGAAATACTGGTAAAAAACTGATTGCTTACCCAGAGCATCTATGAGACTGAAGTAAGGCATTTGTACAAGAATGAAGAAGAAACAGAGTCAGTTAGGTGCCTACTTAAAGTCAGAAGCAAAAACGATGCCAAAAATAAACTGTATGGGATAAAGAGTTGCAAGTGCTCACATCCATCATTTTGACAGTTTGGCCAGATGAGGAGAAACCTCTCAGGATTAAGGTTTTACAAAAATAAGATGAATATGCAAAAGAACATCACATACAGAGGTGGTCATACTATAAAATCTAAATCCTATTCTTGACTCTGTATCAGGGATGGTCTGGAGTAGAATGACACCTCTGGAAAGGCAGAGGTACATGCAGTACTTGTAATGAGGGACCACGTGCGGAGAGCAATGCAGCCCAAGGAGAACAAAGAACAGTGGAAATACACCTCATTACCAGCAGAGAAAAGTACATATGGATCTGCGCACCCATATAGTAGGAGTGCACTCTGCTTTCTGGAGCAAACCTGAACAGTAGCTCCTTGTAAGTGGATCCTAACCAGTTGCTCCTTCTCCAAAATGAGTTAGTGTCAAACATGTGTGCCTGGAGTTAGAATATTTCTTGTAAATCACTTAACTACTCCTCTCTCAACATTTAGGATGGGGCGCAGCAACCTCAGACTTCTGTTGCTGAAACGTCCAGGTTGGAGGAACTTAAATTGGTGATTCTTGATCTCGCTTGCATTGTTGGTTTGTGTTGGTTCTCAAAAGTGTAAACCACCAGTAAAGAAAAATCTGTAAGATGTGACCAGCAAGGACATGCAGAGCCACATTATCCATACCAATCTAAACTCTGAACAAAAGTTCTTAAACAACTGAAGTGTACAGCAAACACAGCAGAACCATGTCTGCCAAAGGACAACAAGCACAGCAAAACCCATTACAGCTCCATCTGGCATTGCCACAACAATGTGTCTCATTTCCCAAGCTTCCCTGAGAGAGGGGATTCCTCCCTAAACTCTGTGGAAAGACAGCAATAAGAAACTGAACAAACTTCATCTCATAATTAAAGTTCAGTTTCTGTAAATCTAGAATCAATAACAAAGTAGCCCTCCCAGGTTTTGTTTAAATCTGTTCTCCTCTCCCACTATGTTACCATGGGGGTGTGAAAGGAGATCAGGCACTGGTGTGACACAGCTCCGGGCTGAGCTGTGAGACGAGTAGTGGAACAAGAGCTGAGACATTCAGGCTGTCAAGCGCTTACAGCAAGTCCTGCTGAAAAATTTCTATGAACCAATAGACTAACTATACTGTCTGGCCTGGTCTGGGCACAGCTGTGTATCACCCTGACAACCTTTGCAGAAGTATTATCAGGCTTTGTATAGCCTTGGCTGTACATATCCTGCAGAAGCAACATCACCCTGAATCTGGGAATGCACAGTAGATACAGAGGTACAACTCCATGCACCAGATTAGGCAGAAGAGGGACACTGAACACGGCTCTCTTGCACAACGTTGCTTTCTCAAGTAACTGCCTCAGTGACAGGCTGCTGACAGCTTTCATTTTTCCCATATGTTTTCACAAGGACATTCAGGACATCTAGTTTGCATGATAATGTAGACCACCCCCAAGGGAAAAAAATCTTGATTATTTTTTAAAACCTGAATTTTTCTTTTCCAGCAGCAGGCCTCATTCTTATTCCCTCCACTTATTCCTAAACACAAGTCAGAAATCATGCCAATCAATGGATTCACACAAAGAAACAGACTTTCAGAAAGTTGTGGATATTTACCAGGGGTGTTAGTTTTCCTTGTCTAGTCAGAAGCTCATGCCTCAGGACAATATCATACTGTAGTAAAGCACAGTATTAGAAACACTGTGTGGTGAGTAACCAGCAGAATTACTAGAACACCCCACGCTGAAAGAAACATTTTTTAATATTTTACATAATTCTTCATGTAAAACTTCTATTTGACTGTTGGTAAATCTGTAATTACTATGCATTACATTATCTGGAAATTAATATAACCAAAATCTATCAGCCTTTGGAACAAAGGCTGTGTACTCCTTTCTCTGAGGTGCTCTTCTGAAAGCACAATGACGCACTACCCTTTTTCTCACCATTTAATTTGTTCAGGTGCTCTGTGAATCCCTGCTCATATCCTTTCGTACTTAGTGACAGATCCTGTCATCTCTTCTTATTCTTCAGACAGGCAAAAATCGCTGGTGGTTTTAAAAGTGATTTGCCTACCCCCTCTCCAAAAAAAGACAGTAAATTGCAAATGATTAAAAATATACATCTTCATTCATATTAACCAGTAAGTGAAATATAAGGGCAAATCATCGAGGCTGTAAAGCAGAAAACTATACTAATTCCTGCTGAAATTTATCTCATTGTTTTAGTGCTCTGTAAATTGTTTCTACTTTAAAAATCAGATCGCACTCTATCTGAATAACAACAACTTTTCCAAACACTTTGTCTTAACTTGCTCTGAAGTGTATATAACTCTACATACACTGTTACTTTAAGCTTAGATTGTGAGGTACAAGCATAAGAGAGCTCTTTTGTTGCCTTTATCTCCATCTCCCTAGCTCTAATACATGTTATCTCCTTACTGGATATAATTGCTTTCCTCATTTCAGCAGAGCTGTAGTTTATGCTGTACCATTCCTGTCACCAATTTCCTTTTCATGAGCTGAAAATCTCATTGAAAATATTTTTTGAAAGGGAAACCTGCCAGACAGTAGCTTGATAGAAATTTCCAGTGAAAAATGAACCTTGTGCAGATATTTTGAGAGTTAAGCTAACTGCTCTTCTTTCTTCCCTGTTCCGAAGTTTAGGAAGCTTCAGCTGAGTTATTTCATAACATTTCTTACAGGTATGCTAAAGTAATCAGAAGAGGGTATGCTTTGTTTCACCTTCAAAAGGAGCCAGCACTGGTATTGCTCAAGTCTCGGTTCGAATTCTGACAGGCGCTTGGTGTATTTGGATAGTGTGTTATCCAGATGTAAGTGCCAGCTGCTAGGTGTTAACCTCAGGTGGGAAAACCTAGGAGGATGTCTGATCTCCTGATGTTGAAAAGACATGTGATGGGGTGGGAGCAGGTTGGTGAGTATGAGTAGTTGCACTTGGTGGTGACCTGAAGGAACTGTTGCAGATACTGACTTTACTTATAGAGAAGAAGCATTTACTCTTACACATTGTTTTCAGCTCCTTCAAGCAGTCAGCTGCAGTCCCTCTTTCCCTGAAGAATCCTTTTTTGTAGTCCCCATACCTAAGATTTAAGGGGTTTTTTTCCCATGAGCAGCACTGGTGGAGCAGTATCAAGTGTTTTGCCTTTCTGCTGATAGCTTTAGTGCTCAGGTTTTTGTGAAAGCTTCAGCTGACAGAAGTTTCAGAAGCTTTCAGCTTAAGAATACAGATCCTTGAGCTCCCTGAAGCCTGTCACAATCTGTGGGACTCTTCTCATGGGCTTCACTCAGTATAAAGAGTGATCTGACAAGGAAGCTGTCGTAGGTTTTACTTTCTTTTTTTTTCCCCTTCTGTTGATCAGGCCAGGTCTCCTGGACATTCTTATTGTTAGGACAAGGGTTTTTGCTATCTCCTCAACTGGAAGGTGCATACAACACAGGAGTGTGACAACTCACTGAACTCAGCTGCAAACAGGGCAAACTTAATGGTAAATAGATACACTAGCTCTGGTAATAAACAACCCCAAATAAAGGGTAGAAATGCTTAAATACTACATGCCTTTTACTATAAAGCATTGAGTGACTTCTGATATATTTTCACAGAAAGAAAAAACATAAATCAATTCTCAAATATCTGGTTAAGAACTTTACTTAGGGTAAACCTAAAATCTGTTGTGGTTTAACTTGGCAGCCAGCAACCAAGCACCAGACAGCTGCTTGCTCACTCACTTCTCTCCCTGCAGTGGAATGGGGAGGACAAAGGACAAAAGGTAAAATTTGCAGTATGAGATAAAGACTGTTTAATAAGAAAACAAAGAAAGGAATTACAATAATAATGATGATTATGAAGATAGAAGAATATGCAAAACAAGCTATACACAACACATTTTTCAGCCAGTCAGTGAGCAGTGATCACAGAACCCGTGGATCTCCCGGAGCTCGTGGATTTCATGAATTTCGCTGAACTCTCAAATTTTGCAGAACTCGCCTAACTCATGGAAGAAGACTGAACTCACAGAGAAGTATGAACATACAAGAAGTTCGATCTCCAGGCAGGAACCCTGCCCCCCAACCAATGCCCTTTTACATAGTGAGCATGATGTCTGTGGTATGGAATATTTCCATTGGCCATCTTGCGTCTGCTGCCTGGTTGTGCTCCCTCCTAGCTCTTGTACACCTGCTTGGTAGCCTAAAGTTGGAGACTGGAAAAAGTCCTTGATTTCTTTGGAGCAACTGAAAATATCAGTGTATTACCAACATTCTTCTCATACTAAACGCAAAACACAACAGCTACTGGAAAGAAAACTAATTCTTTCCCAACTGAAACCAGGACATAATCAAACTGAAATGCCTTTCATTGTACAAGAATAATCTAACAAATTAGAATCCTTTCAGAAGCTTTGGAGAATATTAAAAATTAAGTAATCGCCTATATTGCTAATATATAGTTCTAACTATTACAAAATACTTAGTACTCTAGATTTACAGATTTACAGATTTACAGATCTTAAAGTAAGCAGCTGTCATGAGCGTCGAGTCAGAACATCCACATCACATGGCCTGAAAAATGGCCTAGTCTTGATGTAAAGAGGCTGGCAGATAGAGAGTCCATCACCTCCCCTGCTGAATTCAGTATTTAGTTATATATTCTTCTACAAATCTTGGCTTTATTTCCAATGTGAATTTCTTTGCTTTCAGCCTCCAGTTACTAGGTTCATGTACTATTTCCTGCTCAAAGAACTGTGTAAGACCCATGTACTCTTGTGTCAACTCAAAGGAAGCCTGCCTACCAGAAGAGCATATGCTGAAATTTTGATGTGCCTTAGCTCACATTATTTTTTTCCATGGCATCTTTCATCAACCTGCATGTAACTAATGCCTTTAAAGTAACAAGGGACAATAAAATCCTCCTGAGAAGGTGGAGGTGGAGGCCCAGCCGAGCTCTGCTGTCAGCAAGCTGCAACAACAAATAGATTGCTGTGTTTCTGTATTTTGGGGGCACTATGGGTCTGGCAAATTCGAGCAGTGAAACAGTGCACTTCTTTGCTGCCTCTCTCAGCCCTGGGGTACCCAAAGGAAAAGTTGATAAGGGGATGGGATTTGTCTTCCCACCCAATATTTCTTTGCACTATAGGGGCATTTCATCTTTCATAGTTTTGCTTTTCACTTATAAAGGGAGGTGAAGACTGTCAATGTACCATAACCCACATCTTCAAAGTCTAGCAAAATCAAGGAGGATGAAAAATGATTCAGAAAGGTCAGGGAGCGAGAAAAGATAAGAAAAAAATACTGAATAAAATATATAAACACAGTCCTGCACTCTGCGTTTTGTACTTGCTTTAGCTTGGTAGCTGTAGGATGAATTATTCCATTGGTGTAGTTAGTGTATGCCTGTGGGAAAACCATATACAAGCATTACTGTGTTTCTTCAGGCTAGAAATGCCAAAATGAGATATATGTAGTACTGCTCCTCCTGTAAGTAATACAAAGTCACAGTGTTATGAGTCATTTGAGATTTTTCCAAAGCACCATGTTAGGTTGCTATACAGTGCTCTCACTTTTTGGACTTCGACAGCTGCTATTTAACAAATGAAATAGTTGTTCCAATTGTGTATGCTTTGCTTTTCCTTTTGCCAAAACAACATTTGTCCTATTCCTAGTTCCTAATATTTTCATCATTAACATTTAATTTTAGAAGACGTGTTTATAAACAGTCAAAAGTCTGGTTTTAATTTTTGCGTTAAAAAAGAAACCAAAATATTGTGTTCTTCTTCCAACAACAATGCACAGTGCCAGGGTGTGCATTAATAAGACACTGTCTCTTATCTATGTGTTTTAAAATATGTCAATGCTTAAACATCCTTTAAATTCACACCCTGTTATTACTTATTGCCATATTTTCAGAGTTTTTTTTCCCAATAATAGGCATTCCTTTAAAGCCTGTTGCTATTCATGTAAATCAATCCTTTTCTGCTTGATTTTGCAGTTAGTAAAAGGAGGACTTCATTACAGAAAATGTTACAATGAATGTGCTGGTGTCCTTTGCTGACTTCCATTAGCTTTAATGAAAGTTAGAAGTTCTTTTGGACTTCACAGAAAGCAGTGTCATGTCAAACCTTGATAAGGGTAAATAAGCCAGGTTTCTGTTCCACATGCTGTCCTAAGACAGCACCCAAGTTGTCTTCCATTTTCTAATTATTCAATGAAAGTGAAAAGATGTGGCGCACTCTAGGGAGAAGAGAATAGAAACAGAAAAAAAACATTTGTCTGTATATTTTTGGCGTTCCTGTTATTGCTTGATGCTTTACTTATCTCACTACCAATTGCCAAAGAAACACAAAGTAGCATTCTCTCTTAGGACAACAAAAAATATTGCTAAATAAAACCTTCATTATGTTCTGCTTTCACACTCTAATAATCTCATGTGTCTTGTCTGTGCATGGTCCCTGTGGGAGGAAGGAGGCATTAAAGAGTGCCTTCCGTCTTTACTGCATGGAATTTGTGCAGCCTAAGTAAGAATGCAGGTGTTGATCTCTGAGATACAAGAGGACATCTCCTTCTCAGTGCCTTTGAAACCAGGCAGGAAATTTCATGGACATTTTCCTTAAGTCTCTCTTACCAATGCACCAATGATTAGAAATGGCCACATCATGAAGTGCTCGCTCTCTCTCTCTCTCTCTCTCTCTTCACTATGGTTTCACCTTCACATAGACAACAGTGTGTCTTTCAATGCCACATTGTCTGTTGCTTCCATCTTGTTAACTTCAGATTTAGTGAGACTATCAACTTTGTTAATGCTGAACTCCAGTTTCCCAAAAACTAATTTTTCCCTCTCTTTCACAAGTCTGTTTTTGTCTGCTCTGCTTTCTGCAGAGTCTAGAGAGAACATTTAGACTCTTCAGACCTTGCCTGGGCTTAGCCTTTCTGCATTTTTGCCTACAGTCTTGTCTGGAAATCATTAACTTGAAAGTTTGCTGTCCTTCTATGCAAAGACAAGAGTGTCCTTCTGTGGGAGGCAATGGCAGAGATATCTTTCACTTCTTTTGGCTAATAGGTACATCTGCCTCATTTAACAAAATTAATAAAGTTACAGTACAAGGACTGTGCTGATGACAGAATCACCAAATGTGTCCTAGTGTCAGTAAAGCATCAGACGACAGCTCAGACCAGAGGTTTGCCTGCAACTGCCCTGCCTGGAGTGCTGGTTCTCTTTTCTCTGCCCACTGACAAGGTCACCAGCTTAAGGAGAAGGAACAAGAGGGATGGGGAACAAAAGTTCATGCTCTGACGCAGTCAGGGTCATTGATGTCACTGCAGATGTATGAAATGTTGCTGGCAGTGACATAGGCTGTGGGAGGGTCACATCCTCCTCATCTCTACACTCTTCTCTGGCTCCTTCCATTCACCCTTCCTCCCATGCATTTAGACTCACTGAGAAGGATATTCTGCATATGATGTTAGGACAGCAACCATTTGCTGACGGACTCTTCCTCACCTGCAATGTCATCAGGTCCAAGGGCAATGTCCAAGGGCAGACACCCGGAATGAAGCTTGGACCCATAGGTCCCCCTCAGCTGCATGCTGAGAGCTCACGTGGTGGCTGTTAATTAGGAGTCTAAAGACAACTTTACAGCTTGCAGCAACGGGCTTCATCATGTGCGAAGAACAGGTTTTAAAAACTTCAATATAGCAGATTAACTGTCACTTATATACAGATAATCTCAGTGTAGTCACATCTGATAAAGCTGCTATCCTACACACTCTCTGCCCAAGAAATGAGACAAAGAGAAATGCCTATCTCTGTCCAGATACAAGGAATACAGAGTCCGATATATTCTTTCCTGCATCACACCCAAGCTAGACAATATAACCAAAAGTAAAAATACGAATATTTCTAGATCTGCAGGCTAAATTCTGAGAAAAAATTCTCAGCCTTGGAAGTGGAAATGCTGATGCCTGATGTGATATATATCCTGTGAAAGAAATGATGTGTTTGAACACTTCACATTTCTGTGAACTAAGTGGCAAAAGGCAACTCAGCAGCAAGCTGTCCTTTGCTTGAACACTTGTTCTCTTCGCTCCCTCTATGCATGCAAGTAATTTGCATTATCCTGGAGATGAAGGTAGACTTCATAAGTTCTGGACTTCCAAGCCATTCACTGCTTTACTGAGTGTCTGTATTCCAGTCTTCTGATGTAATGAAGTGTGCTTCTCTGAGGAGACTCCTGCTCAAATTGCTTCTAGAGTGTCACCAAACTTGTGTAGTCCTTCCTGATGTTTCTATGCCTCTGACAAGTTGTTTTCCTTCTTTTACTTTATAATGAAGTATAAATTGTTCCTCATCAGATAAAACATTTCATTAGTACCAAAGAAGACTTTCATGCTGAGTGCCATTAAGAAGTACAGGTCTGCCTCAGAAGTAGTCATGTATGACCAAAGCTATGAACACGCTTAAGTATCTTGGATAAGTGAAACCAGACTAGAGGGCAAGTTTACCTTATGTAGAGAAGATGTTTAACAGAGGCAACAGACAACACCACTGTTTTGCAGCAAGGACTGTTTCACGTTTCCCAGCGTAGTTTATTTTCCACCTGATCTCTGCACGAAGGCACTATGAAATTATTTCTTTAGTCTTTATGGGGTTTAGAATTGAAGAAACAGAAGAACACACATAGTTTTAAAAGGCCAGAAATTAAACATTGAGATTTTAAAACATTTTTATTAACTGATTTTTCATTCACACTGTATAGACCAAGATGAAGAATTAAAAGCATGCTGGAGATTAAAACAATGATTGACACACTATTATATTAATTTGTTTATACTGGTGGCGTAAAGAAAGTCTTCAAAACCTGCAGGCATCGCTAGAAGCTTTATTAAAATCTTCTGGTGATTCTTATCTGTTAATCAATACCACACTAATTAATGCATACATGGAGTTCTAGTAACCTTATCATTATGCTCCTGTCATAGTAAGATTTAACTGCTTTACAGAAAGACATTAATTTTGTCAGAGAATAAAGGGCCCGGCTGTTGACCGCATTACAGTTGACTCTTGGGAGACGAAACATTCATTGGGAAGTTTGAGGCTAAGCGAGGTTTTATAAGAGTTTTAATCATCAAAGACTTTATCTGCTATAACTTTCAGCAACAACTAAGATGAAAAGGCATGGCATTCAAAAGGAAAAAATGAAAAGGAAAAAACTGAGTGCAAGTAATAATAGTTCAGGGTAGTAGTCATGACTGACAATGAGACACTTTGAAACGCTTCATCACAGATGCAGCGCAGTAGGGCTGTGGGACAGAGAGCTCATAGGAGCTGCAGAAAGAGACACTCTGGGTAACAGCTGCAAAGCTTGATAAACTGCTTCTTCAAGACTTTTCTGGTCTGTTGGGGCAGAGAGTGTCCCCAGTGTCCCTGGCCCACGTAGTCCACAACGCAGCAGCACTCCCTTGCCCTGTTCATCTGGGTTTTTCTTCCAGGAAAAATCTGTACAAATGAGCAGTACTGCAGCATGCCACAGTGTGCCTTGTGCAGGGGGTAGGTGTGCAGGGTGCACTTTGGGGCATGCATTTCTCACAGTGAACACTCAGCTTGAGCATGCCCCTTCTGCACTGTACATGTGTGTCTTCACTTCTTAATGAAATGACCTCTCTTGATACAACGACTTCACATCAGGAGATTGAAATTACTTTCCCCTTCATTTCTAAACTTTGCTGCTTGGTGTCTGTAAACCACTTCTTGAGCAGCCTATGGAAAGTACAGAGCAATGATTACAAAATGGTGTCCTTAAAACAAAGTGTATTTTTTCCCAGGTCCCTCAGCACTAGGAAAATAAGTTTAATGTAAGAGAGGTCTGTCTACAAAGCAGTTTATGGCTGCCCCTCTGACTTAGCAATGGCAAATTCCAGGCTCCATGCTGCTCTCAGTCAACCTGTCTGCCCACCACTGCTAGCACAATGTACTTCTGCACGAAAGGGCTATTTATTTGTCCTATCCCCCATCAAAAGCAAAGCAGCCTCATCAAAAGAGTCAGACTATGGGATGCCGTGTCCTGTCTGAGAGGAAGCTGCTTTATCTATACCATTATTTTACCTTTCCTACCTCGATCCCTAAGCATTCAGGAGAATTAATATCACATGCACACATGAAAGTGGTTTTCATATTTATAATTCTTAGATGTCTATTTGGAGAAAGAGGAAAAACTTTTGGCACTCATCAGGTTACTGTTGTTTGGACTACAGAGGATTCAGCCTTAGACTTGTGCAGTAAAACAAGGCAAATCCCATAGTAATCAGTAGCTCCTTTAAAAGAGGGCCCTATTAAACAATGCTTCATTACACTTCAGTTAGTCGGAAAAGCTGCTCATAGTGCTGTGTATTTGAATAGCATAACTACCTTGCAATTGCATCAAATATACTGAAGCTGATTTTCATTTAAGGCCTAGGTTTATTATATTATTTCCTGTTTTGTTGTTAAGAGTGAAAGTGTCATTGAATCTACTTTTTTACTTACCAGGGAATTAGACAAGCTGGACTGGATTTCACCAGTCCAAACCTCTCCTACTAACCTCTGACCTGAAGGCAGGATTGACTACACTTACAACGTCTCTGGCAGGCAGCAGTTCAGCCCTTTCTTAAAGATCTGCAGAGGGGAATCATAATGAAAGTGAAAGAAACACTAATGACATTAAAATTAAAATAACTGTAATTTGTTATTTCCCCTTTGACACTGAAGATTTTTACTTTGTCATAGTAAGAAATAGATTGGTTTGACACAGTTTGTTCTAGAGAAAGATGTGTTGGCTGTTGCTCATCTTCTTACAAAATTTTAGCTGCCTGCAAATAAACAGCCGATCTGCTTCAGTATTTTTTCAGAAGCTCAAGCTAAGCCTACAGCTCAATAACTCCTAGGTCCTCTTTTTTCCCTCCCAAATATAGACCTGTTCTTGCCTTTTGTATGCTGCCTGAACTCTGTAAGCTCTCAAAGATAAGCATAGATACCCAAGACTTCATTGATCAGTTCTTTAACCATGTCAGTATTTCATCAAGCCCAGCTAATGTGTAAACATTTCTCTACTTTAACAGACGGTGAGCTCTTGCCTCTTTTACTGGTTATCAGTGCCTGCTGTGCTGCAGTTAACCTTTTTACAGAGGGTAGATGCAAAAAGTAATTGAACATTTTAGCCTCCTCCATGTTATCTGTCAAAAACCTGCCCAATTTACTGAGCAGCAGAACAACTATTTGCAGGCTCTTCCTTATATTGATAGGACCCTTACAGATGCTTTTTCCTACACATGACATTCCTTGCAAGTTTTATCTTATTCTGCAACTCACCCTTTCTGATTTTACTTCTATCATGACCAACATAACCTGAATTACTTCCCATTGTAGCAGTCTCTTGGGTCTGACGTCAATGAAGAGCACAGAATTTAACCATGTCAACCCCCTTTCCCCTGCTCTGCAGCTGGGTGGTCAGCACTCACGTCCTCCTCACTGTTCACTGAAGGAACTGCCAGTTCTCTTTTCCACTCACATCATTTTCCCAGCAAACATAGAAGTGCTCTGGAGGTTTGGTTCTGGGAGATGCAATAATGTAAATTAATGGTTCAGAGTTGCCAAAGTAATGAAGGATCATCTCCTCAGCTTTCATCTTGCTGGCTTTCCTCTGGCCATGCACTTTTGTAATGGATCTTGTGCCAGCTCTGGCATTCACTCAACCCTGAACTGTTGAATAAGCCAGAAGGAAAATTGGGTAGCTTTCTGAGGTTTTACTGAGTCAAATTGACTCAAGGGGGAATTTTACTTCTGCCTGAAAGGGCAGGCTGTGTAGCCAGGGCTAGAGGGAAGGGATTGTGCAAAGGAAAGGAGTGGGGAGGACAACACACATGTGGGGAGAGGAGAAATGTGAGAAGACTGCCATTATACCATCAAACAATGCCATGAGTTGACTTCTGTCATCTTTACTTTGTTCCTAGTCTTCTTCCCTAAGAGTAGGAAAGTAAAAGTTAAGCTGAAGTAAACTTATTTAACTTTTTAAATGAGCCAGGTGTTATAAGTGAACATAAAAGTAGTGCGGGTAATCTGCAACTCTATCCTATTTTTATTTTATCTGACTGAAAGCAGTCTTTCAATCTTTCATTTACTCAGATGCAATGATTCTGCCATGACCCTCAGTTCTAACATCAAAAATGATTGCCTGATTTTCTGCAGTGGGGTTCATTACAAAGACCAGTGTTACATTCTCTGCTTTCTTCAGTAATAGCAAGTATTACTGATAACTGATGAGAGGAAGTAATCATGAGGAAACGAGATAATTTTTTTACTGTTCCACCTGAAGAAAATTAATTACTGTAATCATTCCAGGGCAGTGGAAGTGACACTGTACAACACTACATCTTCTTTTGTATCACAAAGAAATTGCAGAGCGAAAACCTGTGATTATTTGCAAAGATTCCTTTGAATGTGTTTGTAATAAAAGATAATGCTGATTGGGCCATACGAAAAAAAATTAGACTCTTTCAATACCTGTCATATTTCTAATAACATTTATTGCTATTGAACACTGTGAACTTGTTCAGCACGTCAGGAAAATCAAACATAAATGTATTCACTGTAACTTAGCCACATCATCGATACATAAACAGACGCGGGAAAAAAAACCACATTCTTTCTTACTCAGAACAGGATGAATAATCTAAAGATGAAATGTTGTTATTTGCTATGTGGGACAATCCTTATTTATTCAAAAGAATTTCTCATAAAAGTAGTGGTCAGACTGTCATCTGGTGTATTGCAGGGTAGATGCACTGTGTCCATTGGAAATGTCACGTATATCCTGTGCCACTGTCCTAAGTTATTTTCAGCTGTTTATCTCAGTCTTTTTAGTACACTTTTGAGTACAGACATACTTGACTATATTTTGTAAGCAACTGAAATGGGGGAGGTTCTATTTGTACATGAAAAGCAGTGTGACAAGAGCATCCCTTTCACTACTCAGGGATAGAATTTAGGCCTCCTTTGTGGTCATGAATGAAAATAGAAAAACCCAACAGGTTATCTCAGGCTAACTCTAAGTGTAAGATTAAGAGCAATCCTTGGTTGTAAGGGATTCTGTCAAGGAGTTACAACAGTGTGGTGCCCAAGGTACTAATACATAGATGGAGCAATCAGATTAAAAAATCATTTTCAGCAGTGTTATGCTTAACAGAAACTAGTTTGTCGGCATAGAACAGTATAATGAAACCATAGTTTATTACAAACTAAAAAAAAATACTTGGATTTTTCTTAAATGTATGACTGTTCAGCAGAGATGAACACTGTTGTGTAAACACAACCCAAAGAAGAAAAACCATAGAAAAAAAACAAACTCCAAAGAAAACACATGTGCTAAAAAGTCAATCATGCTGCAGTCTCCAAATGCAGATAACACTTTTGTCAGGATTTAAAATCTAGAAGTACAGCTAGGTTAAGAATTACGTGACAGCACCTAAAGTTGCTCAATCTTTTTTTTCTATTTGAGGTCAAAAAATTGTTGTAACGTAGTTATACCAGTATTTCTCAACGTATGGACACTGGGTGTGTTAGGTGCTAGGGACTAAAATAAAGAAGGTGTCGCTCACTGCTGCTCCCCAGGAGGCAGCAAAAGCTGGGAATCACCAGGATACACCTGGAATGAGTAACCCTAAGGACCTGCAAGTGAGACAAGCCTCCTCCTACAGCCACTGGACATCCATGCCTGGGGTCTGTGTTCTGTGATGAGGATAAAAGAGGTGCTAATTTATTGTGAATGGCACTTGAACTGACTTGTTAGAGCCTCACTGATCAAAACAACACAGCAGCTCCTCTCAGAAACACCAAGTGCGGACATTGTATCTGTAGTATACAAGCAAAAGACTTGAAATGACAAACAAGCCCCTCCAATTTGACCTGCCTTCACATTCAGAGTAACTCATCTTTAATTATGACTGTGTGTATTCTGCAGAGGTTAAGACACAACATTCTGTATAAGCTGATTAACTTTGTCTTAGATTTCATAGAATCATTCTTTAAAACGAAGAAAACAATTAAAGCTTATACAAGTAGGCAATTTATTCATGGAAACATCAAGGGACTTTGTAACAAATGAAGTGTGGCAAGGTTCATCCCTGAAACTGTGTTGGTAGTCTACTTACAGTACAAGATATGCAGGGAGTTGTAATGTACAAATTTTATAGAATACTTTCTTCAGCCTCTTCCTCTGGGTGTCCTCTGCTCTTCTGGCTTGTTTGTCATTGTTGTACTTCCAAAACAGCAATGTATTTGAAATGAAGCTAGCTGTTCAAATAAAGTTTACGCAAAAGGAGAAGTGATGTTTTCTGACAGCAAATACTCTTCTGCTGAGTCTAAGGTGGCATATAAAAGAAAATAGGTGAATTAAAAATTTTACTAGTGATTGCTTAATCATATTTTCATAGAAATGTAGACAGTGTTAGATTTTATGCTTGTTTTGATGGTAACAATGTCTAGAGATTATAAAGTACAAAGCACAGTGAGGTTTTTGATGTTTAGTGATTCTTTTGTAATAGGGAAAACAGCCAGAAGGATAAAGCACCATAGCCCCAACAATTTTGAGTTTTTGACAGAAACTTCAAAGATTGATTAAAGTTCAGTGAGGACTGCTATCTAGAAAAAAAAGGTGTACATTATGTACTGCACCATTAACATATACATCCCTGACACATCAATAAAATAGCAACACAAATAAGGAGCATGTTTTTCCCTCTGGTATCTTTTATACTTTCTCTTATGTCAATAGTGCTGGTATATATTTTATGCACTCTGCTAACTTAGAAGAGAATTCTCTGAAGAATTCATCATTCACCAGTGAACCAAAAATTGTGATATACTCTTTAAGGGAGTAGGCTATTTGTCATTCTTTGTGTGCTAACTCTTCTCCACACATTTCTTTCTTACATCTTCTGATCACTGCACCAAATCTTTCTTGCTAATGTCTTTTCAAACCTAAAGAAGTTTGTATAGCTCAACAGCCTCATTTTGAGGGAAAATTAATCTTTTATTTATCCCATAGTCTGAGCAAAAATACTTTTGACTTCAAATATCTTAATGGACTAAAAATGCTTCATATGCTGTGGTTGGCAGCAACCATCCTTTTAGAAAAGATGTCATCGATCCACAGCCAAGCAACACAATATTCCAAAGCTCAGGAAAAACTGGGCTTCACAAGGCTGAGACAGCTGAATAGAAGAGGTCACTGCTGTTAGTTCTTGAACTAAAAACCCCAACAGCTGTATATGGTTATCTTTTCATGTATACTAGCCAAGTAGATTCAGCTCCTAAAAGGACTTTGCAGGTGCTCTGTCGGGGCAGCATCACATAACAGTGTACCAGGAACATGCACTAACTCTTTCTTAAGCAGCAGCTACAACCCTTCAGCCCAGGAAGCTCACATCCACACTCAAGGCATTAGAGAACTTAGTATCCTAATTAGATGTATCAGCTGTGAGTGATTTATTTCTCAAACAGAGAAAAAAAAAATGAAGTGTCAGAAAAGTGAGGGTAGTCCACTGCTGTCTTTCAATCTGGAAACACAAGTTTTTTGCACTTCAGGCAGGCTACTGCTAAAAAAAGTTGTTGTGCACAAGCCCAGCAGAAAGGCCGGCTGTGGTGCCACAGTGTATCACAGCTGTTAGTCTCACCATGAAATAAGAGATGAAGTAGCAGAAACTATTTTGAGGAGATGGAGACAGTCCGTATTACTTTTCAGATTCAATTCACCATGCTGTTAAAGATGCTGCATATTGTATAGGGGAGGACACCTCATGTTATTTCAGGTCCAATAGTCGCTTAGCATTCTTTGTGCCATTTATTTGCGTAGATATTTGTCGCTTAATAACCTCAGACTTTTTCATGGGTGACGTACATTTTGCTATTTTGTTGCCTGCATGTGATCTGATTTTAGATATTATTCGTACATAATTTGCTTCTCTTTATAATTGGTATTAGAAATAAAAGTCTAACCTAACATGACTCCTAGTCAAAAGACCTTGATCCCAGAACTCAGAGGGCAGCAGCTGAAACAAAGAGGAGGTGGTGTGCTCCCATCTGAAGATCTGCTGAAGTGCTCCATGATAACACATCTGTTGTGCCATGTTGGAAATGAGCTGTATGTCCCAGGTCTTGAAGACTGCTGACTTTGGTTTTTTGTATTGTGTGAGATCTGGTCTCACTTGTCATCCTGTATCCAGCAGCAGACACGAGGTTGCCAGTCTCCTGATACTGCCTCAGGTTTATCTAGTCTTACAGGATCTCTCAGCACAGACTAACAAGCAAGGCCATCTCTTCAGGAATAGGTTGCACCTTGTTGGTTTTTTTAGAGGCTCGAAAAAAGTAGTTCTCACTGTAGCAGAAGAAAAGTAGCATATAAAATAAATATCAGGCTCTGCAAGATGGTAGGGCAAGGCTTTCAAACCAGTAATTTAGATGTATCTCAGGATGTATTCTCTTGCATCTCAAGATTTATTCTCTTGTATGACAAAACAATATACTTGAAACGAGTGCAAATATCACTGTCAGCTCTAGCACAGTACAAAAAAAAATTCAGAATCCTGTGCTTGGTCCTCAACCTAAGAAAAACCCCAGAGGAAGGAGGATGACTGGTCAGCTGGTGACCTTTGTCCTGTGCAGATCCTGGGCCTGATATATGACCACAAGCCACCCAGTGCCTGGCTGCTGGTGGGATGGCTTGAACACCCCAGCCTTGGCACTTGGCAGCAGGATCTGCTTCATGAACACACACCTCTGGTGCTGGTGAGAGTCAGGCTGTGACTAGTAGCTAGTGAAACATGTTCTACTTCTGGTTTTACTTTGCATAAAATAATTCTTCCCTCCTTTAAGATCTTGCACTGGTATTGCTACACTGTGGATACAGGGTCATGACAGCACTTCCTACACACCCCATGCCAAGCTGGGTAGGAACAGGCTGACTGCTTGTCCTGTAGCCTTCTCTCCTTGTCTAATTCTCAGATGAGATACAGAAATATTTGCCCTCTTACAGGTATGTTCTCTTGAGAAGCCAAATAAAATAAAATAAATTAATTCTAAACTTACTTTCTTACCTCACCCACTTCAACAAAACCATAAGAATTTGTGACAAGATGGCCAACAAGCCCCAAACTCACTGATTCAGATTTACTGGCTTTCTACAGATTATAAACCAAGCCTTCCTTACAGGCCAGCCAGTGTTTCAGAGGAATTGTAAGCAAAACATAAAGACCTCATATGGGCCACTCATTAAGGTTTGATAATACCCACACTAGAGATCAGGACCATGGTGTTTCAGTGGAGGTTGCCACACAAGCTTGTGATAGTCTCCAATCACACAAGACAGCAGTGCACCGCTACCACAGCCAGCCCCTCTCCATTATTAAGCACAGAAAAGCCTGCAAGAAACAATCAAGGATGTTTTCACCATGCCCTGTATGACCACTGCTACACTGTTACCTTGATAAATTACTTCAGTAAATGTAAAAGAAGAATTTACCTTGCAAGTCATTTTCCTATTGTAATTATGTTCCCACCTACCATTTTCAGCAGAGAAAGAAATAAGAAAACATGTACTGCAGATGTAATTAATCTTCTTAAAACCTGAAGATCTGTAAGAGAAGGAAATGTCATTCACAAAGGATAATCTAAGTAGTGTTCTCAAGAAAATGGAGACACTGAGAGCTTCCAAAGCAAATTAAAACAGATGTCTCACACTAGCAATGCTAAAAATTATTGTCCAGGCTAAGGTAGCAGGAGAAACAAAAAACAGAGCTGTACCATCACCTTAAAATCCAAAGTGGTACTGCTCATAATGCAATAATCCAAGGAAAACTAACAATTTTTTTTAGTTAAATGCATCACAGATTGACAAGAAAGATGACGGAAAAGAAGTTGCCAGAATCTATGGCATAAATGAAAATGTTCAGTTTCATTACAGTTGATGTAAAATGATCCAAGTACTAAAATCAATTGAAAATAATAAAAATTGTTAAATACGGAGTGGTGTACAAGGTCAGCTCTAACAGAGCAGTAGTTCTAAGCAGCCTTTAAAATCTGAGGATATGAGTACATGTTGGAAAGCAGCCTTTCTGAGACAGTATCACAAGCAAAGGATATGCTGTCCTCAATTCATGTACGCCCTTTTGGTTTTACTTTTGTCCGTAATACTGTCTTCTTGGTTAGATTGGCAGCTCCTGTAGTCACTGTAGTCACCTACCTCCTGTCCAGCTGGGAGGTAAAAAATATCAGGTTTGAATCCATGTCCCAGTTCAGGCAGAAAAGATTCAGTCTCGCCCTGGAGGTCACAACCACCAAACAATAAGGCAAAGAAGAGTTATAAATCAAAGATAACTGAATGATCAGCAGCCTGGAGACCAAAGTCAGAACAAGACTGACTTGATCATTGCATCTGCTTTGTTGGTGTAGGTGCAGGAGCTTACGAAGCCTAGGAAATCGGAGCCTGAGCAAAGAAGTCCTTCAACTTGCCTGGGATTGTCTGATGCTTCTGAGTGAAATGCAGCTGAGGGTCAAAGCCTATGAAAACATTTACCTCTGGAGGGTCTGTCAACAGCAATGTTTGTTAGTGATGTTTTGTGATGATGGGTTTTGTGCAGAAGTTGCAGATCCACCTTAAATGTTTGAAATCATTATTTCAGTTTAAATGAGTACCCAGAATATTGCGCGATTGTTGAGGCTCAAGGGTCCACAGAATAAGGCTTGGAGTATTATGAAAATGGCTTTGAACAAAAGACAGAAAATATTGAAACAGGTTTGGTGGGGTTTTTTTAATAGTCTAGTTGAAGGCACCAGCAGGAACCCATCTGTGACACTTCAACATTTTGGCAGTCAGTGCCAACCAGAGCCAGTAAGTCTAGATGTGAATGGTAATGAACAGCAACAAAAACAGCCAGCCTTTTTCCGGATCTCACAGTGATCTATAAGACAGCTTGGGGCAGATACCATTCTGTGCAACAGTGATTCCCATCTTCACTTTTCCAAGCAGCTTAGCGATTTTAAAGCAAAAACCTTGATCATTGTTTCTTGGCCTTGCAGTTGTCCTAAATCAGCATAGTTCAGTAGGTTTAAATGATCTATTTTACTTATCAGCAGAGATGCCTGTAGCATCTCTCTATTTCTCAGACTCCTGTGAAGATTCTTCTCTGCATAAATAGTATGGAAAAGTGTGGCTTTGTAAATAACATGAAAGGTTCTGTAACATCATTTGAAAAGACTAATGAAGCCAGGAATTAAAAGTAAATTTTTTTTGCATTTCTACAAGGTAGGTGCAGAACTCCACTTGTGAAGCAATATATTAGAGTAATGAAAAAGGAATGCATATGTATTTTTAAACATAATGTTTATTCTTCTTTTACTTGCCTGAGGTGTTTGGAGGTTTGGTTTCTTTGTTTTATTTTTCTAATTTGCATGGCAAAAGGCTATACTGCTATGGTATATGGTATTATCTTTGACTGTCTTTCACTGAAGGGCTTAGGAGAAAGGAGAGGAGCTCTGGCAGGAATTCTGCCCCGTTAACAGGTGACAGTACTTAAGTTTGGAGACCACCTACAGGAAACACGAGGAGTGCTTTAAGAGCTACCCAGACAGAAGGGAAAAAACAGAATAATTATAAGTAAATAAGCAACTAAACAAAAAAAAGAGAAACTAAATATTTTTTATGTGAGTAGATATCATAATGAAACTTATTTGTAGAAGAACATTAGTAAGACCAAGACATCTGACAAGCAAACATGTCATGCTGTATTAGAGAGATATATTTAGACAGCCTGCAGAAACAAAACAAGAGAACAATTTCTTGTGCTGGTTGTACAGGGAATAATAACATGTTTGTAATAAAGTAGAAATTACAGAGTATAACTTGCTCATAAAATTTCTTCATGACAAAAGACTGTTATAATGATTCTGACTCACTTTTCATTAAAAAAAATAATGACATTTGGGGTAGATGTGGAAAGAGAGGAAGATACAAGGCCACCTCCCAGTTAGCATACGAAGCCCAATGCAAAGACAGATACTTTGCTCATTTGTGGATGGGTTTGGTATGCCAAGGGCATCCAAAGACATGTAAGGTACTTGAGGGTCTGCTCATTGACATCCCTGAATTTAGCTTAAGCTATTCAGACACGTGGAAAATTATTTTGTGGACAGTAAGTAATAGACTATGGTGACACAACAAAGATGCTATTAGAATCTCCCAACACAGAAATCAAGATACATGTTGTATGAACCAGAGACAGGGGCTCAAATACACTTCAAGTTTTATGTCAGCTAACTTTCCAGCTGATATCTGGGAGCAGGGATAAAATGTTACTACTGTAGAACACGGTCTCATAAAAAATCTATCTGACAAAATGGTTCTTTCCTTTCTTCCTCAAAAAGATTTGATTTTCATTATCTTCAGATTTCACTGCCCTCCAAATGAGTTTTTCATAGTGCTTTTAAAGTTTAAAAACCAGTTCTGTCAAAGCCACATAAGTTTTCAACTTTAGCAAACCCAGGATCTGGTCTATACATTTTCAAAAATTTATAACAGATTTTGTTACAAGCTCACCTGTGTAACTAAATGGGAATAATCTGTACAGATCATTGACACTTGGCAGCATCTGGATGGGCATCATTAAGATTGGAGAAAAGAAACATGTCCTGCTTTAGCTCCAGCACCAACAAAGCTTGTGGCGGGAGCTGACTCTGGTCGGGTTGCCAGTGCTGGGTTCATCTACTTCTCTCTACCATGAAGTAAAAGGGAAGAAAATAGTCTTGATAACCTGTTCCTGTGCTTCTAGGAAACACTCACAATCAAAACACACACAAATTTTTAAAAGGCAAAGTAATTAGTTTGAATTCTTTCTCCTATCCGGTGTTTCTATGAACTAGCTCTCACTTTTCAAAGGCAGCAGTTTGCAACACTGAAAATACCAGCCCTGGACATTAGAATTCCAGTACTTCTAACAATCTCTCACCAGTTCAGCAGATTTCCACTGACCTCACTGGTGGATCTTTGTATTGCTTCTCTCAAAGTTCTCGGTTCCTTCATGTTATCCCTCATGCTAAATGTTCAGATTTATAGAATCATAGAATCATTTAAAGTGGAAAAGACTATTAAGATCATTCAGTCCAGCTGTAAACCTAAAACTGCCAAGTCCACCACTTAACCTTGTCCCTAAGTGCGACATTCGCACAATTTTCAAATACCCCTAGGGATGGTGAGTTCACCACTTCCCTGGGAAGCTTGTTTCAATGTTTGGCAATCCTTTCAGTGAAGCAATTTTTCCTAATATCCAATCTAAACCGCCCCTGGTGCAACTTGAGGCCTTCTCCTCTCTTCCTATCACTTGCTGCCTGGGAGAAGAGACTGATGCTCTCCTCACTACTCCTTTCAGGTAGATATAGAGAGCAATAAAGTCTCCCCTCAGCCTCCTTTTCTGAAGACTAAAGAGTTCCCTCAGCCAGTCCTCATAGGACTTTTTCTTTAGACCCTTCACCAGCTTTTTTGCCCTTCTCTGGACAAGCTCCAGAAACTCAATGTCTTTCTTGGCGTGAAGGACCCAAAACTGAACACAGTACTCAAGGTGCGGCCTCACCAGTGCCAAGTACAAAGGGACGTTCACTTCCCTACTCCTGCTGGCCACACTATTCCTGATACAAACCAGAATGCTGTTGGGCTTCTTGACCACCTGGGCACACTGTTGGCTCATGTTCAGC
>Ga0181612_161810_pt1 | contig 25314 bp, 17 predicted proteins | sample HoacroProtozoa21_FD_119630 | JGI IMG/M metagenome (GOLD analysis project Ga0181612, IMG submission 119630) | Hoatzin crop microbial communities from Cojedes, Venezuel. Combined Assembly of Gp0051906, Gp0051904, Gp0051908
AGTTTCTGCCTCTTTCTTTCCATTCTCCTCCGCACGCCGGCGGGGGGAGGGGCGGCCGCGTGGCGCTTTTGTTGCCGGCGGCAGCCGAAACCGAAACAAGGATGAAGCTGAACGTTTTGTTTTCAGTAGGTTTTTGCAGTTGCAGAAAGCTTTGATATGGAGTTAGGCTTAGCAGTAGCTAAGTTTTAACAACAGTCAGATATGTTACAGACACATAGAAAATAGAAATATAGAAAGGATTTTAATGTTACTTTAAAGGGCAGCTTTTGTATAAATAGTTATTTGCTTCCTGTGCAGACTTCTGGATTAAGTATGTTCATATGTTAACATCCTAGGATTTATAACATTCATAGAGGAAAGTAGTAATAATCGCTAAAACTCCAATTTCCAAAATATTTGTCACTTTCAATAAATCTGTTGTTATTTTGTAGCTTGAAGAAAAAGCTCGACTTGAAGCTGAAGCCAGGGAGAGGGAGCATCACCAGTTGCTTGAGGAACAGAGACGGCGAGAGGAAGAAGAAGAAGAGAGGCTGAAACAAGAATTACAGCGGCTTCAAGAACTTCAGCAGTTGCGGGCTGTAAAGAAAAAGAAGAAAGAACGAACAAGTAAAGACTGTCAGAAGGTGGACATGCTTACTCAAAACTGCCAGGCAGTGAAGGAATCTGTCCCAAACGTGCCCGAAGACATTCAGAATGGTACACTTGAGCAGTCAGAAAAGATACAAACCTCCTCCGGTTCACTGTCAAGACATGTGAATCACACAGAACAGAGGCCGGTTTCAGAGACAGGCTGTGAACTATCCAATCCTGTGAACACTAGAGACTCAAAGCTGCTTTATCAGAAAGAGGGGAGTGTAAAGCAGCATGAGCCCCTCTCTTTTCTGCTTGATATTATGCATCAACATAAAGAAGGAAACAGCAAACAGAAACTAAAGCAGATAAACAAACCGTGTGCTGAACAAGTGAAAAAGCCTGTTGAATCTCCCAAAGCAGCTGAGATGCAGACTAAAACCAGAAACCAAATAGAATCCAAAGCAAAAGCAGCAGAGCTCCCAATGCTTGCAGAACCTAAAAAAGAGGAGAAGAAATTAAACAATAACAACAAAAAACAGTTGAACCATGTAAAGGAAGAGAAAGCACCCGTAACAAGTGAATCCCCTTCACCAAGTGAACAGCAACAAAATAATAAGCTAATACTTGCAGATTCTCCTCAACCAAAAGGCAAGAATAAGAAAAACAAGAAGAAAAAAGGGGACAAAGTCAACAATTCCATTGGTAAGTGTGTAAGAAAGTTGAAGAACTTGGGGGTTTTTTTTATTGTTACCATTTAAGTCCAGAAGTTTGAAATCTTCAGTCACTCCTGCCAATGTAAATTAGAGAAACAGGAAAACTAATGTCAGAAAAACTCAGGTCATTGTAATTATAACAATTAGGAGATGCATATAGTTTTACTGAAGAGGTGTAGGGTGCCTTGAAGAATGAATAAACTAGCATATGCTGCTGGTTTTGTGTGGGGTTTTTGTCAGTTAAGAAAGCCAGTTTCTTCTATAAAGCCTATCTTGCTCAACTTAACATAAATAATTAGAATAATGGTATGCTGAAATCCATTTTGAACTTCTTTAAAAGCAAGGTTGTTGCTCATAAAGCATCAAGAGCATAGTCTAAAGTTGGCCTTACTCTTTGAGCAAGGAAAATTAGGTGATTCTGCAGCCAAAGAATGATCATTCATGCATAAATGTTCATTTTCTCTGTGGAAATAATTCCTTTCATATATTAATTACATTAACAGGTGAAGTAAATACAAAAACTAATTTAGTATTTTTTATTTAACAGTGAAAACTTAGGGTGATGTTAATTAGTTGATAATACTGAGTGTTTTCTCCACATGAATATTAGTTTGTCCTAGTAAAAGGAATTTTTTATTTATCTGTTAGAAATAATAAAACTATAGAAGACTGAGTTGACTCAAACAAGTTGCATCTGCGTAGTTTTCTTCCCAACGTATTTCTTTCTTTTCCTGAAAACATCTAACAGCTCATACCCGAGCTGCGAGGCGCGTGCAGTGCTGGCTGGTTGGCTTTGTCAGCACGCTAAACTCTCGGGCACCAGTTTATTCCTGCACATGCTTTGTCCCTCCTGGGACTGCCAGCTGGGATGGCGGTTTTGCAGTACGGGCGTTGCTTGTTCGGAGCACCCTGTTGTTCTCCAGGGATCACCCAGTAGCTGAGTGGTAACAGTGCCAAAGTTAAATGTCCGTTCACCAGAATGGTTTGATATTGCAGTTCTGGCTGCTGTTCTGTCTTGTAAGCCCATCAAGACACAAGACCTTAGTCCATAGGTGGTCTCTGCTAGTGTTTCAGAATACTTATGTTTATTAAGCTTTGTTACAAAAATGTAAACCAAATTCCTGGTTGTTGTAAGAGCTAGGTGTGGAGCCCAGCTTTGTTTTTGTGGTTTCGTGGTTGCGTTGAGTCAGCCTGACAGTCTTTCTTTTAAACTCTTTTTATGTTCAGTGTTTCTGTTCTGCGTTAATCAAGCAGTGATACAGCATTGAACTCTTTTCTCTGATACCTTAGTTCTTGTGCATACTGTGTTGTGGTGTGTTTGGGTTTGGTTTTTTTTTATTTCACTGAGAAGAACGTACTGCAGTCACTGGAGTAAGACAAAACTCTACAATTAGGAGCAGAAAATGAAGACTGGAGACATTTGAAGGAGAAACTATTGAAGGGACTGGTAGTGGTGGAGCGTGTTTGCTGTAGGAGAATGCAGGTAGCTTCCTGCATCTTTTTTTCATCCTTGTCCCTCACCATTGTTTTCTGCTGCTTAAATCAAGTATAGTTACAATTTGTGAAAAATAATGTTTAAATGTGAAGAAACACAGAGACATGTTTCTGAATATATAAAGAGATAACTGTGGTGCTCTCTGAAGAGTCTGGACTGGATTGCCACTTTGAGTAGTTCTGACTTTTGAACTACAAGAAAGATACTGTAATGTGCAACTCTTCATTTAGTTGTCATTTCTTAAATGGCCAGGGTTGATGTACCAAACTAGTGAAGACACAAAAAAAGAACTAAGATAAAAAATCAGAACTAGGGTTATTGAGCAATCATTGAAAGAGGGTGATAAAGTTTGTTGGGGTTTTTTTGGTTAACTGAGTTTTAAAATGAAGTGTTAAGGCAATGAACGTTATTGGTTTTGGTGTGTTCTCTGTTTCTTAAAGAAATTTATTCTGGCAGAGTATTTTAACTCCTTGTTATGAAGAGGCTGAAGAAAACTAGGGGTTTAGGGAAGCCCTGTGTTTATAGGGTTTTCTGGTTCTTCAGAAGTAAGTTGGACAACAAAGATGTGTAACTTTTAAACTACCAGGAATGCCTTTAGAAGAGCTTTTTCGTTCTCGTAATCTCAAGGATTCTAGAGATCCCTGGTGTGTACTAGATGTTTTCAGTTAGTTTCTTTGTCTCACCCTTTTTGAAATGTGTTCTGAAGCTGCTCCGGATCGGAGTTTGGAGTATATATGTAGTAAGAAAAGAGACTTCAATGGGAAAATGCTCAAATTGGTTTCCACAAAAATTTCCGCTTTTTGAAGTTTTTTTTTTTTTTAAAAAAAAAAAAAAGTACAAAAGAGACTGAGACAGTACAATATACTAACAGACTTTGAAGAGACTTTGTTGCTATAGCTGAAGCATAAATTCAGGCTATATTAAAATATGTTAAAAATGTTTTTTTAAAAAAATAACTCCAGATTGTAGGCAGCATGACTTAGACTCTTGCAGATGCAGCCTGATGATCATGTCCCAGAGGGAGTACAGCAGCTCTACAAATCCAGAATTCTTGAAGTATTTTTCTTTATAAATACCATTTTTAAAATGTTTCTAAAGCTGCCTTTTTAGTAATAAGGCCAACAAATTTCAGATAATTGAATGCTATTCATTAGCGATCTGATTCATTGAGCCCTTTGTATAATTTGACCATTCTCGTGTCTATTCCAGCTTTATGGCATCTTTTGCAACCCATGTGATCAGTAAATTTACGGTTGATTCATTTCTTCCATGTTCCCAGTGTAACTCCTTAAAGGCTTAGAGAGGTGCTAGAACAGGGCTTTTAAGAAGTGGCTTTCTAATTACAAGTTTGTATTAATTCAGCCTAAACATGAATAATCAATAGTTGACTAAGTTCATACAGTTCTTCAAAAACATCTTTAATGCAGCTTCTTCCTCTCTCCTTCCGCTCTCCCCATGGAATCTAACGTAGTATCAACCTTTTTCCTTTGTAGATGATGTGTTTCTACCCAAAGACATTGATCTAGACAGCGTGGAAATGGATGAAACAGAGCGAGAAGTGGAGTATTTTAAAAGGTAAAGAACAAGAAAATAGAAAAATTCTTTTCATCAAGTCTCTACTCTCAATAGGGTGAATGAAGCAGTCACTTAGATATGTAGAAGTGCAGCTGAAATTTGGAGATAAATTTATTAAACATGATTCCAAATGAAGAGTTAAAACTTTTAATTGTACCGTTTTATAATCAATTCAGTAATTGGTGTAATCTACTCCTTTACTGTCATCTGTTAGGAAGTGTGTGTAACTGTCCAATTTTTTTTATGTATATCTGTTTAGAAAAGGTATCTGAAATGCTCTGACAGGTGCTATTCTAGGGGAGAAAAACAGCTACTTAATGCTGTGAAGACACCTTTAATACATATATTTTGTATAATTTGATAGTTTCCAATGTAATACTTAGAAGGCTAGCAACATTGCTTGTTTTAATAACCCTCCATGGTTGTGAGCTGTACAGGCCTACTGAATTCATGCTTTTTACTGATAGTTTGTTAATTTGTCATCTTTTCTTCTTGCTTTGTAGTGGCATAATAGATGGATATATTAATTACACCCTAACTTCAGAATTAATTTTGCAAGCTACTTCTAACTTTAGCATAGAAAGAATAAAAGAAGTCTAGTTCTTCTAAGCTTCCTCTGTACCTTTTCTATTTCGCTCCGTCTCTCTGCTCCCCTTTTTTGGCTTTCAGTTGTTACAGAAGCTGGATAGCCTTCCAGATAGGGGTATGCACTGCCTTGGTGCTGTCAGGGAGCCTTTAGCCTAAACAAGCTACACCTTGCCTCGATAAAGTTTTTCAGCATGAATTAACTGTCACTGAAATGCCTGCACATGCCAAGCTTTTTCAAAAGTTCTTCCATAAGTTGTGTTCAGTGAAAGCTAATAAGTGGGTTTTTGTTCTAAAGGTGCTTTTTCCAGGCATGTGGGCTACTAACCTGCTGTATTATAAACAAACCTCCTTTCCCAAGGTGCTTGTCTCAAACATAACTTTGCTGTTTTCAGAAGAGAAGCAGCGGTGTCCCATGCCGCTGGTACTTCTGCTTTACATATTCCCTACCACTCATTCTTACTGTTACAAGGTTTTTGGTAAATGCAACAGTGTCAGCTCTGTTTCCAGTTAACGTTCAGCTAGCTTCTGTGCTGCTAAATATGCAGTGTTCTCTGCTACTTCATTCACTTACTGTCGATAACGCGGTGGTGTGTAAGTAACTGGTTTATGATGTATTTGAGTGATGGACAAGTGGCTTTTTTTTTTTAGGTATGATGTTTTTAAGAGGTTTTGTCTTTCTGAATGAGAGCTGCTCTTCAAAAGAGGGATAACAGCTGTGGTTTGATTTTAAGTACGTTGGTTTCACTTTATTACTTTTTTCTTTTCAGATTCTGCTTGGATTCTGCCAGACAGACAAGGCAGAGACTTTCCATCAACTGGTCCAATTTTAGCTTGAAAAAAACCACCTTTGCTGCACATTGAAATGACACAATATGGGGAGGGAACCCTGCAGGAATCAATGAACGACAGCTCCACTTATCTGTCCTGCTGTGCTGAGAGCTTATCTGGTCTTGAGCCAGTGCTGCCTTGCCTTGTCCCCAGTGCTGTGTGGATCTGCACTGAACCCTTTGGCCTGATAATTCTTGCAGACTGAAAAATTGCCACTTTCTACCTGAATTTGTTAGCTTGTGTGCTTGTAGTCTGTGAGTGAGACTTACTTGATTGTAGCTGTATGCCGTTGGAGTTGGAACAATAGCTCTCTTCCATCTCCTTCTGAATGCCTTGGCCTCAAAGACTTTAAATTGCTTAGGCTTGGGTGGAGGCCAAAATACTAGTTTGCATCATCTGCAGTGGCTCCTGTCACTTCTGCATCTAGCTATGTTTTGTCATTCTGACTCCTGACAAAGGAATGGACCTAGTCAGTTGTGCTTTCATCTGCTCCAGAATTCTCCTGACATGACTTCGTGAAAAAGAGGCTCTTATGGGACAAGTGTTTCCTCAGTTCTTTCACAATCTACTGTTTAAGAGTGTACAAGTTACGCTATTTGTGTTTTGATTTTTTTTTTCCTGACTTGTAGCCAGCTTGTGTAAGAATACTTGCAGAATGAGAAAATTTAAAAAAGAACAGTACTCACACTATCAAATCTGTTATAGAGTGTATAATTGTATTAACACTGAAGCCTAACTGGCTACTTTTTTAACATATTGTTAAGTAATATTAAAATCATGTCTTTCTTTTTGAAAGATGGAATACATTAGTATGGCAGAAGACTTGTGTCTTGCTTTTTTCTGCTGGGGGGGGGGAAGGGAAGAATATACCAAAAAATAATGGTTTTCTAAGCTATATTTCATCTTGTGTCAGAAGTGGTCAGTGAATGCTACTTAACTTTAGCATATTCCTTATTTGCCAGCTCACCTGATGGACAAAACCGCTATCTACTAGAACAAGAAAGACTCCTGTTGAATGCTGGAATTAAGTTTGTGAATTCTGTGAATTACTGTGATGCTTCTATTTCAGTAGATAATTTGTGAGAAACAAGGTAATACAAAAAATTTCAATTAAATATCAGTGCAAAACTGAAGTAGGTAGGCTCAATGCCTCTCTCATCTAAATAGTTAACAACATAGTAATGTTTTACAGGTTGCATAGTATTGCCCAACATGGAAGAAAGCTGGTAATTGAGGACTTTGATCTGTGTGAAGATATTGCACTTGCAGAAGTTTTTCTGATACTGTGCTATTTATGCAGAATAGAGAGAACAGAGGCTTTCATTTTACCTCCAAATGGCCATACTTACACAAATTATAAGGCAATCTTCCATGTATTTTTTTAAAGAAAACAAGACTTCCACTCAGCACATATTTAAAAGGACAGTACAGCTTCAAAGCCCACAAACATCCTTTTCCAGAACCATTCCAAGTTTTTCTTTCTTCTACTTGTTAACGTATTTTTCTGTGATACCCCCACTGGGCCTGGGACTGCTTTGCAAGACACAGTGCAATTACACTCCGCTTTTGGACTTGAGAAGGTTTAATGGATGATTGCTTCCATGCCTCCTGTGAGGCCCAGATGTAGCAGGAATATTGGGTTGGCTACAGACCACTGAGATATCTGCAGCTTCACATCTCTCTGGTCGGTCCTGGAGCTGCTGTCTCAGTGTGTGCCTCTGGTACAGAATGTAGCTGCTCAGCTTAAACCCAGCCATTGTAGGTAAATAAGCCCTCGGGGTCCTCTTGTAGAGGAGAGAATAACACAATACCTGTTCTCAAAGTGTAGTCCAGGGATGTGAAGAGGGCAACTTCTGTTACTCCAGATTCAAGTCGAGGAAGGGATTAATAGCTTAGCCTCACCTTCTTGTTAATGCGGTATTGTAGCATATTTACTTATTTGCTTGTACTGGAGGAACAGCATCTCAAACCTAAAAGGTAATGTCTAAGCCACTTAACACTGACTGTCTCTGCAAAACTGTGTACTGTTTGAAAGTACCTGAGGCAGCGGAGAAGAATGAACTGTTTCTTGGGATCATGGAGGCTTGCGTATATTGCAGCCTGAGTTAGGTCTTAGTTATGTAAAAGTGGAGAAGCTTATCCTGTGGAACAGTGGCTGTGGGGAAAAAAAAATGCTGTTAAAACAGCTGAAGCTGGATGTTTGTATGAAATCCAACTTCTCAGGCTTTTTGAGTTCTAAACCATAACACGAGGTGGCAGTGTGTGTCATGCCTAGTAATTTCTGATCTTCACAAATTGAGGCATGGGGTGGAAAAACTAGTTGATGTCACACTGGCAAATACTGATGCAGATCCCATCTTGTCTAGAGTAGGAATGCTTTGAAATTACTGAGATTTTTCATGGTGCTAGAAAACTAATTTCATAGCAATTGTTTTCACTAGTAAATGGGTAAGAAAGTTGGCTGTGTTCTCTACTAACAAAGCTATTCAAAGACTCATACGTGAATATGATGTGCTTCTCTTTATTTTGAAATCATGAATTAAGACAACTGAAGAAGTCCTTTTGCATTTGAGGAATATATGTATTTTTAGTATCCTTCAAAGATACTTACTTGCCTTATGCTCCATCACTGTATATCAATACAACTGACCTGATTCCACACACTACTCAGACAGCAAGAAGAATAGGTCTCTGTGGATCTACTTTTTGTTGCACCTCGATGGGAGCTTAAAGGCAATTAATATTTTTCTAAATTCATAATTAAGTGAAGATAAGCATGGACCAGTCTGAGAGCCAGGAGATTTGAAAGTACTGGCTTCAGTTCTACCACTTCTGTGGCCTTGGGCACATGAGTAAGTTACTGTTACTCCATTTATTAAATGACTTTATTAGGCTTTGCTGAATTATGAGCATGTTTCTTAATGCCTAGATAAGTAGCAATGTGAATTCTCTTTAGATGCAACACTAACTTCCTAATGGAAGCATAGATGTTTTGCACTGGTGTTGTGTAGTTCAGATGCCTTCAGTCCAGGTAAAATGAATTCAAAGGTACCATCGAGTAAAGGAGACCTCCATCGTGGCCGAGTTTTTCATGAGAATCGGAAGGGGGGGGGAAATTCCTCCTTTGAGAGTGGGCTGCTTTGATAACTGTTGTGTAACTTGTCCCTCTATTCCTACTCGTCTTAGCCCATATGAAAGGTGAATATCTAAGCTCTGGAGGTGGCTGGTGGCATATCTCCTTTAGACCTTTCTGCTGATACCAGTGCTGCTGAATCTGAGGGTACTTTTTCAGGCATTCCGTTAATGGAAGAGGGCATAATTGCACCAAGTGTTTGTATCTTAAGCAATGTTGATATTAGATGCTCTAAGACAGCTTTTAGACAGGGATGTCTCATTTCTGCTTGGCGTTCATTATTGCTGTTTTCTGAGGTAATGCAACTGAGAGTTCAGAAGTCTTCAGCACGCTTTTTTAGTGCGGCATCATTGGTACTTAAAACTGTATCTGAGGTTCAGCATGCTGGCAATGCAAATCTCACCATAGCCTGAAAAGAAGATTGATATGTTAAAAATTAATTCACATAGTAACTGTTGAGTGCGTCGGCGTTCAGTGTGCTCACTGCTGCTCAAAAAGGCTTTGAAAGTTGCTTTCTGTTTCAGTGAAAGGTTAGCTCACCTTTAGTGTGGATCCTGTTGTATCATGATGGAGAAATTAATGCTTGATGTTTATTGGGGTAAACATTTACGCTAATATTCACAATTTCAAACATCTCCCAGTACAAATGAAGGTGTGCAACTTGTAACTGAAGAAGCTATTTAAAAAAAACCCCCGATGTTGTAACATACATCTGAGCAGGATTAGGTGTGTAGTATCTTTGTTGTCTTTGGCTCTTTCTCTGTAGTTAAACCTCCAGGAAATCTGAAGACTTAAACTTTTGGTAGGGGAATTCTCTGAAGTGAAGTCACAAAAGTGTTGGTTTGGGATGTGTCCCTTCCTCTTCCTTTCCGTCATAAAGAATTTTTCAAAAAAATTCCAATTTTCCAAATTTTAAATGCCCTCCTAGTCACCAACAACTTGTCTGTCTTCTGCTGCCCCATTTGGCATTAACTGAAAATGTTAAATAATCATAAAAATGTTATATCTTGTACTGCTGCTACAGGCAGCTGATGTAAGTGAACTGTCGTTGAAAGGAGAATGTTTTTGTTGCTGAACAAGGGAGTAACAATACCAAACCTTTGGGCCCCATTTCTGTTCTTCAAAGGTCTGTGCTTAGTTTCAGCTTTGCTGCTGCATTTAGCTGTAGAGTTGGGCCTCTCCCAGCTCCGTGCTTAGAGATACAGAAGAAACTACCTATTGATGCACTCTGGATCTACGTTAACTGTTGAAAAACATGCCAGGTAATCTTATGTTTTCCTGTAACTGTACTCTTGGGTTTTTGCTGGTTTGCTTATAAAGATGGTAAGTACAAATATGATTTTAAAGTGGTTGTGTCCAGTTTCTATATCTGTGGAAGACATAAAGCAAAAGGGGAGAAGGTGTATATTGATTGTGTCTTCTCTGGTATGTTTTTCTCAGTGGTTTTAATTTATTTTTTTAAACCGCTAGTAGTTTGATTGTCTGCTTCTAGGATGGCTTGAAGCATGTTTTCACACTTCAATCACAGGTCCATAGTCTTTAACATTGCTGGTTCACCAGGTAGTATTTGATCAGAAATACATATTTTTATTGCGCTGTTACTGGCTTTTCAGAGTTGCCAGGAAAGGGGACTGTATGTTGTCTGGATGTTTGTTTAACCTAAATTTTCCTCTCAGTATATCTGTGTTACAGAAGTACAGCAATCCACAGATCTGCATAGACACAGTGTGTCAAGAGGGAGCTACTGGACAATTCTGTTCTTGAAATTGCCCAAAGACAAACCTCCACCAGTGATGAGCATTTGGGAATCTTGTGTCAACTCTCAACCACCATTCTCTTCACCAGTTTTTATGGAAGCTGAACAGAAAAGTAAAGCCAACATTTCTTTGACAATGCTGTAATACCCATAAACTGACAATTTCAGATTTGTTAACTGGCAAGGAATATATGAGAAGGTAATGTTTTTGCTGCAAATAATACATATGTCCAGCTTGCCATCTATGAAGAGAGGAGGCAGTGGACGGTTGTAATATCTGTGAAGAAGTAGTGGCACGTAGTATTACATGGAAGAATAAAAATTATTATCTGTTACTTATATTGCATAAACCAGCATGCATTCCACACCCAGTATATCACTCAACCAGCTTATACAGGTTTGATTTTTCTGAGGGAAAGAGGTCTAGACTTGTCTTCCCATTCTGTTTTCCTTTAAACAGGCTATTGACACAAATCAAGTTAGTATAATCATTTACGCTGGATTTTGGGTTGGGTTTTTTTTTTTTTGCATGCAAGCCACATGACGTCGTCTAAGGTTATTTTGCTTGTGACTGAAATACAAGATTTGAATCCAGGGCTCTGGAGTGGAAAAGCTGGGATGCTGAATTCATCAGACCCGATGACTGTATTGCTGCCTGCTGTTGCTTCAACAGACTTCATGCGGTAAACCACTCATCTGCATCAGCTCATGGGAGAGTGGTTCCATATTAACTAAAAATACATAATCAGCAAAGCCCTCTTCTTCCGAAAGGGGAGAAAAAATCAGGAATCAAGTCCCTTGAAGTCAGATATTTGAGCATATGTAGGTTGTCTCGTGCACTCTGTCTGCAAGACCTCGTTTTTGTCCATCTGTTGCTTGGCCGCTAAATGGATTCTACAGTACTGCTAAGGGCAGTTCAGTGGAGGTTTTTAGACTTTTTGTTTGGTTTGTTTTCTGTTAACTTGAGGGCAAATTAGAAGTAGCCAGTTTCTAAGGGAGGTCCTCTTGGGACAGCCTTAACGAGACGAACTGGGAAAGACAAGTTTTAAATAACATTACATCAGCCTCTTCATTTATATATGTTGATTATTTCGGAGTGTGAGCATTTTGCTCTAGTGAGTGAAGTCGCAAGGCTGGAAGCAGGACCACAGTTTTGTAGTCTTGCTGACTGAAAGATGTGATTGCTAGAACTGTTTGTGGAAGTGGGAGGGGAAGAGAGAGTACCCTGTTAGTATCTAATGTAGCAACAATACCGTTGCCTTTATTCTTTTGTGCAAGGTCACCTCTTGGATTTCTTAATTGAGTGCTCGTACTTTCTGTACAGTCTGCAGATAATGTCTTTGTCTTCTAGTTAGCAAGTAAACAGACTCTTCCATATGAAGAGAGTAATGAAAATGCTGCTTTCTACCATTTATCTTCTATGGAGCTTCTTTCTGTGCCATCCAGCTGTCTTATAAGCTTTAAAAGGTAGTATCTCCTTCCTTCCTAGACTCAGAGTGCATGTCTGAAAAGTCCATTTAAAGAATTAATGAACTTTTTCAGTAATGTAAATGTGGTGCATGTTGCTTGCCCAAGCCATTTTGTGGTCTACAGTGAAATTGTTTCAATCATTCATTCTCCCCAGCTGCCTCTGAGCCTTTGTGTCATTTACATTGGTCACACTTTACATATTTCACGAGGTGGGGAAACTTTCTGAAGCCTGGCTTGCAGAAAATCCTATGCTTCCTGTACCATGAGTTATGTTCTTTGAGTCAAGAGGCATGAAGTTGTGTACTGATTTTTTTTTTATTAAAAAAAAATCTGGGACTGCCTGTGGTCAAGTGTAATCTTGGGAGGAGCTGGCATGTCTGTGAAAATATACTGAGCAGGTAAGAACAGAATTGTAAGGCAAAAGAGTTAAGTCTGTTATGTGATGTGTTGCTCCTTATTCATCATACTACAGGGCTTTTGTTTAGCACCTAGCAAAGCAGTTCATCAGACAGTCTGCCAGAGAAAATTGTAAATACATCACTCAGCTTCTCCATACTGTGTTTTCTGCTTTGTAAAGTGGTACAAAAACATAATTGGTAGTTGAGTGCTGTTGAAAGAGTTATGTAAATGCACATGTAAAGTCATAAGAGGTTTCGGAAGTTTCAGAAATTCTCTGACCTGCAGCTGGGGACGTAACGCTAGCTAGTGAGGTAAGCAAGTGAAAATGCAAGAATTAAGCAGGTCAGTTTACTGATTGTGCGATGGCACACCAGAACTGTTACTCTCCTCCCAAATATTTCTTATTTTCAGTTCATTCAAAGATGACCAATTTTGATCATTATGGTAACTGCTCTTCTGAAATCCATTTTTAACCTGTCTTAGCAATTGGGCAATCCAAACTGGTCACAGCTGAGTTACTGGAGAGAGCTGGCATGTTCTCATGTGGTCTGAACTTTTAATCTCTTGCTTTTGTCAGTGTTAGCCAGTATAGCCTGATTGTTTTTCTCTTTCTTCGTGCAGATGCCTTTTTTTTGGACACTAAACTACACTTGTGCAATAGGAGCGTCATCTCTACATGCCTTGGAACATCTTAGGCGTAGGAGTCGTGGGCTTGAATGGATTAGGCATCGTCAGAGACGTAGATTTTGGCAATGCCTTGAAGTAGGACATGGTAATCTGTGTGATGCATGCAAGTAGAGTAAACGTGGAAGAGAAGTCTTAAAATGTTGAAGTCATTATGCATACAAAGGTATGTTTGTCCTTGGGTTGGAGTGCTTTAAATGATGTGGTGTAGTGACAGTTAAGGTCTGCCATGACCTGCTGCCAGTTCCCTCTTCTCATACCAATGGTATGTCAGCATGACACAGTATGATGTTGTGGGAGAAGCATGTATTAAAAACAGCTGGAATACAAGTACAGTTGTAGCACACAATCTCCAGGCTAGCTGCCTGATTTTGCTTGTTGCCCAGTTTCTTAAAAAAAAAACCCAAAAATGAAAAAACACCAAAAAAAACCAACACCAAAACACATATTTCAACTGGGAGATTATCATCTATACTCTGGGTTTGGTCTTGATGCTGACTGATACTTAGTAATGTTTAGTCGTTGGCAACTTAAGCAATCTTAAATGTTGCTGTAACACAGAATCACCCAAACAAAAGTAGCCCAATGAGGAAACAGCGCAGCTGTTTGAGAAATTGTGGAAGTGATAGTGTTTTGAAATGACTGGCAGGAAAAAAAAACGAACACAAAACCTAGTTCTTTTTGTGTTGCCTGGAATGCATTCTGTGTGTTAGATTGCAGGAAATAATGCAGCATAAGTGTGAAAAACAGGCATGTCAGTTATGTGTGTAAATATGGATGTCTTGTTTTAATGTGTAATGGTCTAAAATGTTACTGATCTTAAAGGTAATCTTGTTTTAAATATGTAAGGCTTAAACATTGCAGTGAGATGACTTCTTAAAATCCTACTTCCTCTTTAATTTTTTTGTTGTGATAACATTTTTATAGGCCTAAACTTTGTAAGATGTGTGATTTCGTGGCCATGCTGAGCAAGTGTGCTGCTCTGCACAACTTCAGTCATTGTGTCTTGTATGATAACCAAAATTAGGTAGCTGTGAGTAAATGAAAAAGAGAAAAATAGCCATTTTCTTTTTTTTTAAAAAAAAGGGGTTTTTTTTCATCTTAAGGTCTTTAGCAATTCCTTTTTGCGTTTTAACTTGATTTGTAAAGCATGTAAAAAGATGGTTGTGAATGTTTAGTGCAAGCTTTTGTGCCCTACAACTTTTTGGAAATGTGTTACTTTCTTTTGGTAAAGGACTCTGATTTAATCCACTTACTTTCTTAAACAGTTTTTGCCTTAACCTGTTGACAATAATTCTGGTTTATTGTTACCCATACAATTCAGTAGCTCATCACTGCATTGAGGATTGGCCTTTGCTTAGGAGGATTATTAATGAATATCTGAACTGTGGTAAAGAAGTCTCCAGGCTGACACTGGTGTACAACTGGAATAGGTGAGGCAGGAAAGACATGAGGCAACTGCGACTTTACTCCACCTTACAGAAGAAGTATTAGCGCAGAGATGAAGCAGCTTTGCCCCATCTACAGTGCAAGTCTGAAATGGAGTTGGAAACTGAACCCAGTTATCCAGAGGCCCGAGTCTGAGGCTGAATTCCAAGCCTGTCTTTTGTCATGAGGATTTACAGAAGAACTATCACTGGATGAAAAAGAGAAGCACTGTGAAACATGAACCTCTTGCTATGTGATGATTTTTGCACTAAGTGCTCTCTTCCTCATCTGTTTACTCACACCACCTCTCAGACCATCTCATCAAGCCTGCTTGCTCCTACAGACCTTGTGGCTGAGGTTTCCTGGAAACACCTGAGGAGCAATTGGGTTGAGTAAGGGGTAATGTGCTCCTGAGGCTTTTTGGCAGCAGAACTTAGAATTAGTACTGTGGGTTTTAGATTGTTTAGTTAATATGTTATCTCATGAATGCCTGCAATGCCACCATCATACTGTAGTGTTTCTTACCCTGTGTGGCCAGCTGTGTGGCTGAAAATGTATGGAGTGCCCTGTGCTGTACTCAGGCCGTGTTGCGAGTGAGGTCAGAATGAAGTAAAACTCCTAGTTGTTCTCTAAACAGCATTGGATGAGAGAAAGACAAGAGGTCTGGTGTTTCTTAGCTTATTCGTTCCTGGGGCAGTAACGGCATGTCCTGTGCTGGAGGAGGCAGTTGCTGGGATGGATAGAAGCTGTGGATTTCCTGGCCTGTTGTAATCTCTCTTGGTAGATTCTCGTAAATCGCGAAGCATGTACCTCGCAGCTGTGGCCAGATTGCAATCCAGACCATTAGTGCTCAGTTTTCTGTGGGTCGGTTTCACCTCTTGCTCCTGGCTTTAGTAAATTTGTCATCTGCCTTCCCATGTCAGGGTATCAGGTTGCTGTTTTCCATTACATGTGACCATGTTTCCTTGTGGGAATAAGAACTGTGAAGTGACCCAAAAACCAAGTATCACTTTTGTACTTCTGAAAGATGGCTTAGTTGTTATTAAATACTACTTTTTTTATACCCCTGAAGGGTGCCTGATCTTTAGAGCATGGAAAAGGCATATGGGGAGAATTTTCACCTGAAAGGTGTCATGCAGAAGTTCAACAGCAACTATTAAATGAGGTGATGGGATTATTAATTGCTAATTAGTGGTGTAGGTTACATGAACTGGCTACCTGGTGCAGTATCACCATCCTGTGCATGAGGAAGTGAATCAGCTGGCTTACATGTTTAATGCTTAAGAAACTTTAAAGCTACTGACTGGGCCCCATGTATTTCAGCTGTGGTATAGAAGTGATCTCCAGCAGTGATTGTCTACTGTGTAGAATGGCAGTGGTTTCTGCCCACTAGAAATGAATTTCCAGGAAAGCACGTGACTTATTTTGTTCACCTTACTTTTGCTAATAGAAAGAAACTGAGAGCTTTCATCAGCGGCAGCAAGTTTTGCATTGAGTGAGGATCCTTGTCTCATAGCAGATGTACTCATTTGCATGGGAGTGAGCTAATTTCCAATGATCAGCTCAGAACTGGTTAATCTAATGCAGTTACTAAACCTGCCACTTCCCGCCGAGAAGTGTAGAGAGAGTTGAAATCATCTGCTGTGCAAACACAGTGGAAGGAGACCAGGTGTATGCAAAGAGCTTGGCCAGGTGTGTGTAAGCATCTTGGTCTGGTGGGATAGCTTTATTCCAATAGAATGAAAAGTTGCCTCTTAAAGCTTTTTATTGAGAATTCACTATGAAATTTGACACTTTGCTTAAAAAAAAGTAAAAATTTCCAATGTTGTGGTTTTCAGGTGAGAAAAGGATCTTTCCTTTAACCAGCAAGACAGGTTACTGGATGCTAGATTTCTGTAAGGAGTGTGCAATGGTTTTAGATCACTTAAGAGCTGCAGATTAAAACATATCAGTTGCTGTGTTTCAGTCAAAGTGGACTTGGCCAGGATTGCAAAAGCTGTAACTTTTTTAGTGGTGATGAGACCCAAAGGTTAACCTGAAAGGTTGAAGTGCCTTTTCAGGCTAATGTTCACTTAGATGCAGTTTGGTTTGCCTTTTGTCTGTCTCACAAAGGCAGAAGCTTGGTGACGTTGGAAGCCTGGTTTTCAAAACGTAGTAGATCCAAATTTCACCTGTTGGAAACACAAAAATGATTTGTATGGATGCTGTCCTTTCAGAATGTGGAGGTTATGTCCTGCTTTTCCTCTAGGATGAGTTGCTGAAATACTTCTGCTCACTTTTATAGTGGCGTTGTTGCAGTCCCTTGTTGGAGAAGCTGCCAAGGAAAGAAAGGGCTCTGGCCATAGTGAGAGTGGTGTGGCCAGCACAGAAGTTCGTGTGCTTGGTGGCCAAGTGAGCTTCCTGTTTATGTTCACTTTCATCTTCCCCTGCTGTTTTCCATTGCCAACACTAGATGCTTTTTCATATTTAGGGTTCAGCATCAGGGATGTCTTAAAATTTATCTAAATTTTAAATAATTTCCAGGTGTTTGTTACCCCATGCTCGGTGTCTCAGTGGACATGCCTCAAAGGACAAATGAGTTCTTTGAGCAGAACCTAGCAGCTGCACTCTCGGGGGAGGCGGGAAGTGCTGAATTTTCAGGTATCAATAAAGCTGCCAATGCAGATTGATGCTATTCTTGTCAAAATAAATGGGACAACCAAAGGGCCATCAGAAAGAGTGTTATAAATTCTATATGATTCCTTAAGGCAATTAGTCAGGGGTGCTGCTAGGCAGGAACAGATGTGAAAAACAGATGACAAACAGATTCATTTTACGAGTTTGGCTGGAATTTTAATTGCACTTCTCCCCATGTTAATTAAGAAAACAAGGGTTCAGCACAGACCCGTGAAGACCAGTAGCGTGCTCTAGAGAGGACTCCTGGTGCAGCACTGTGCCCTGCTGGCAGTGCTTTGGGGAGACACGAGGTGGCGGGGGAAGGTCTGCACCCAGCCAAGGGCTGGCCACCGGTAATCGGGAAACAGACATTTTGCAGGGGTTTGGGCTTCCCTTTCAAATTTTGAACTTGACTCAATTCTGTATGACTCAGTCTGGTTTGACGCTTCAAGGAGACGGGCTTGGGCCACGTCTGTTGCAAGATGCCACGTTGCTGCCACCCTGCCTGCTGCACTCGAATGACGGCTCAATTACAGACAAGAAGTGCGGGCTGTGATTTGCACAGTGATCATGGTTTGTAGCGAGCCCTGAAACCTGGCAGGGTAGTGAAGCCGCTGCACTACCTGGCAATAGATGATCACAGAGCTCATTTTTCTGAGCTTTCTGTCTGTATTGGTAAAAGCAATCCTCTGGCTTCTAAGCAAGTTCTGGGGAAAGAGTGGAAATGAACCCATTCATTTCAAGAATTTTCAAGTGAAACGCATTGCCATTCCCATTTTTCCGTTTTCTTTAAGGATGTTCCTTCCCTTTGTTCAAAACTCCCACTGTCTTTTCCTGCTGCTTTCTCCTCACATGGTTCCCCACCCACTCCATGAAAGTGGTAGAGGAGGAAGGATGCTGTTTTCCATGTGTTTTTGGGCTGCTGCTGGCACCTCTGTAGTACTTTTAGATATCTCAAACTGTTTGATACTGCTTCTAGTAAGCTGGGTATAACCTCAGTTCCTGAGGAGCTGAAGGGTGGGGGACATGAGAACAGGATCTAGATCTCCTGTTCCTAGGTACTGCACTAAGCAGTTTTTTATGACAGTGTTGAACATGGGATGGTGAAGCGCCTGGTTTACATCCGCCTTGAGGTAGAGATCATGTTCTTGTGGCAGGTTGTTCCACTATGTGACAATAATGGTGTGAGCATTGCAATAGTAGTGTTTGTTCATGGCAGAAGAGTGTATTAGCTCTGGCATGTGGTACAGTATGTTTGTTAATATTGTCTCACGTTGGTTTTGTTGATGAGGAGCCTTGTTTCATTTTGGCTACATCATGGTTGTCTCAGGCCTTTCCCTTTTTAACCTACTCACTCTGTGTAAGTTACATTAAGGAAATATTAAATAAATGGCAATGGGCTTTCCCTGGCTGAAAATAGCTGTTGACCTTAGACTACCATAAGCTACATCTACAAAAAGCCCCTGCTGATTTTCCTGGTGGGCTCGAGGAAGCCTCTGAGCAGCTTTTTGTCAGTTAATGTTTTGAGGAGGAGTGGCGGGGATGGTGTGAATGTTATGTGTTTTGCTACACAAGACGAGGATTGCTTGAATGAGTGGACTTCCTGATTCAGAGGTAAAGAATGAATGGTCTCTCCTCATAGTTTCATTTTTATTATAAAAGGTACTGTAGCAGCTCAGTGGTGTCTGCAGCCCCACGCAAGTGCTGCCTAGACAATTGTTTCCACTGCTTGAGAAAAAGTCCATCTGACGCACCAATGGGAAGTCAACGCTTTCAGTTCATTAAAGCGAGTATCTATGAGTGTATGTCCTTAGCTGAGAATGTTTCAGCCTCCAAGAAAGGTCTGAAAAGGCCTGGACTTTAAAAGCTTCCACTGTCTGAAGGCACAGTCTGTGCCAGCTGTTCCCTCCTGCTGTAGCACCAGGACTAAGTGTGTAGTTGCTGTTTGGTTGTTGAAGCGGCCTTGCTTTATTGCTTGACCTTGCTTCATTTAAAAATAATAATAAAAACTGTTGCTTTCTGTGTTTGCAAGATAATGATGAATTTGGAATATGTAAAAGAAGTTAGCTGGCTGATGCTTCAGTGAAGGGGCCTTTAGAGAGAACTGACGACATACTCATGTTTTACTTTTTCCTAATGCTTGTCTGGTTTGTTCTCTTTCCAGAGCTAATATCCCTGTCTGTATTTGCAGACTTGCTCCTTCAGATTGGTTATTACTGTGATCCAAGTAGTTCTGGAAGGTGACCTTGTAGGGACAGGGCTGCTTTTTCCCCTATTTTGCTCTAATGGTTGCTTTGACATTACGTCAAAATAATGCCACTTCACAATGCAGCAGGATACTGATGACCTCTGGGAAAGGTTTCTTAATACATTAGCAGTTGCATCCTGCAAACCAGACTTAAAGGGAGCTCAAATACTCTTGGAGAAGTTAGCAAACACAAACAGCAGGATAGGCGACTTCTGCATGGAAGTTGGTATTGCCTGTTCCATCCTGAATGGGTTTACTGCTGAAGCGATGGACATGCTTGCTGTATGGGCTTGAGGGCTTTTTAATATTAGAGTATTATAAGATTTAGTATTCAGCCACCAGATCTCTGATGTCAACCCCGTGGTAACAGGGGGAAGCAGTGATGTTGACAGCTTTTCTGATATGGTTTAGAGGGCAGCACTATGTTTGGCCCCATCTTGTTCCCACCTGAGGTACTGGTGTCTGAAGACATAACTCTAGGGTTGTGGGCATCTGACAGTATAGCATATATGAGTAAGAACTGTTAGTGAACTTAATATAACCATTTCTAGTATGCATTGTTATATTATGTCTTCTGTCTTTAAATATAGCAGCTTTTCAGCTTTGTCACAGCTGTGGTTAAAATGATAGGCTGAGATGACACTTCTACCTTGATTTTTCTTTAGATAGGAAGAGTTTATGGTGATCTCTGGGAATTTATAATCAAGACCTCAGGTTAGAAGGGACCTTTGCAGGTCATCTAATCCAGCCTCCTGCTGTCTTTCATGATGTTTAATTGCTGAAATGCTACCTAATCCACTCTTCCTCTACTCTGGGTCATGCTTCACTTGCACAGACTCTGCCACTACCTTCAGGGAGGTCTGAGAGCAGACGTTCCCAGCCAAGTAGACATTTTATTCCTTGGCCTTTTTTTGTGCTCTTTGTCTGTGGACCAACATTTTCCTTGCTGCTGAGATACTTCTTGTGACCGTCCACGTTTCAGCTCCAGCCAAGCTTTTACCTTCCTGTCCCCCTGTGTACTCAGGCATTGTCTCCATATCCTCCTAAATAGCCTGTCCCCACTTCCACCTCCCTTACACTTCCTTTTAGGGTTTGAGCTCAGTCAGGAGTTCCCCCTCGGGCAGAGCTGGCCCCCTGCCACATTTGCTTGACTTCCTGCACATCAGAACGGGCTGTTCTGCTTTGGGTGGTTGCTCTTGGAGATCAACTGGCCCTCCTAGGCCCCTTTGCCTCAGTCTCTGATGCGATCCTGCCTACCAGGTCCCTGAACAAGCCCAGATCTGTTATTACAAAGTTCAAGATCTCTGTTCTGCTGCCTGCCTACCTCACTTCTTTTATGATTTTTGTATCACCATCTTGCAATGGCTGCAGCCAAGGCTGTGATCAGCCTTCACAACTTTAACTGGTTCATCTTGATTAATGAGTAGCAGATTGAGCAGAATGCCTCTAATTGACTTGTCTATCATTTTTTTTTAAAAAAAGAAGTTGTCCTCCAGGGTTGCTTTCTTGGATTGCTTGCACCCTTCCTTGTTACCCTCCCAGCAGATACTGGGGTGGTGAAAACCTCCAGGGAGAAACAAGGCCTGCAATCAAAAGACTTCTCTCAACTGATTACAGCTGATTTCATCCACTTTCTCTCCATTGTGGTGGTCTGTAGCAGGCATCCATCACACTATTATGCTCGTTGGCCTCCTCTTTCATCCTTATCCATGAATTTCTGACCAGTTTGTCACTTACTGCTTTGCAGAGCTCTGCACGTTCAGGTCACTTCTTTGCATAGAGCACAGCCCCAAGCTCTTGGTTTGCTCTTTTTTCCTTTCTGAAGAGCGATCATCCGTCCATCACAACACTGCAGTCATGTAAACTATCCCACCACATCTCTACTCCTAGAGACATCATAGCTTTGTGTCTGCACATGAACTTCCAGTTTTTTCTGTTTTGCAGCACTTGTGTACAGGCCCTTCAGAGAGGCCCCCTGCGATACACCTTGAGAGAGGGAGGGGGAGAGTCTTAAGAAAAGATTAGGGATGCTGGCTGCTGTGTGTTCCTTAATTTTACTTTTTCATGGAACCGCTTCTGGTGTCACAGTGTTAAATCTTTTTGCGAAGGCAAGGAGCTGCTCCACTTGTGTAGGAAATGTCAGGAATGTTGCCCCTTGCTACTGTTACATTCTGGGAAAAGACCTTTTGTAACCTCTTTCTTAGGATCAAGTGAGCGAGCACGCAGTCAGAGATGCAGGCTTTTCAAATCTGTCCGTTTCATATGCAACTTGTATGACGTAGGTTGGGTTTGTGTGCATGTAGAATGATGCTGGTCTACCTTTTATAAATTGGTCACTCTTTAAGACAGTTTGCAAATATGCTAAATCTCAGCTGATTTACTTTAATACATTCTCTCACCTACTTAATGCACGTGCACAAACACACGCATGTATTCTGTCCCTGTGATAACTTCTGTTCAGCTGTCTTCAAGCAGATTTTTGCTTTTCTTCAGTGTTTTTCTGTATGGCGGACTCTGTCCCACAGTGGATTTGAGAATTAGTTCCCCGTGAGGAAGAATGGAGGAAACCTTTTTCTTCCTCTCTCCAGTGTTGGAGAGCAGAATCAGCTGGCGTTGGTCCCGTACTTCCTCCTCCTCTTCTCAGAAGCTGGAAGACTGCAGTTCCCTCCTCCCACATCCTCATCTCTGTTCAGATGTATGCAGCTATTGATGATTAGGAGTCACTTTTTTTCATGTTCAGGGTTCTTCAGGTGAATTCCACCCAGGCTGTGATAGCTCCTAAACTGTGCCCTGACGGCATGAAGAGGAACCGTCCTAGAACAATTGCTAGGAGCTCAGTGCACACTTCCCCTGAGCACTTCTCCATAGCTGTGGAAGTTACAGTGTGCTCAATGGCTGGAGTATCTTAGTAACTTCTCTTTGGCCTGCTCTTTGAGGGGGTTCTGCCGTACACAGTTCGAGAGACTTTCAAAAGATAAAGTAGCCAGTCATTGTGGCATCGTATGTCTGTCCCTCCACCTCAGAAAAAATTCTATCCACTGTCAAATGGATTTCTCTTATGCTGGTTAAAAGTCAAGAGATGTCTGCATGTTCTGTAACGTATTATGAACTCTGTGCTTCTATAGCACAGTAGTTGTCTGCTTTGTCCCACCTATAGCTGTGCTGTGTTCTCTGCACTGTACAGCTGCTGTGGCCAGATTGCTCAGGTTTGTGTTCTTCTTGGCTGTATCTGCCTATAGCCAGGAGAGTGTGTTTTGCAAGGCTTGGCTGTGGCAAAAACCTTTCACTAAAGTAGACTGGAGACTGATGGCAGCTGTAAAACCTTGGGGTGGAGTGCCTTGCTGTGCCATTTTATTGCATGCAGCCTGTCACTAGGCAGATGTGAATATGGAAGCAGTCCATTAATAGTGGGATCATTTTCAGGAAGAGTAGACCTACTGATATGCTTTCTGTAACTTCCTCAGCTTACCACCTGTCTGTGGGTATTGTATGTCTTGGTCAAATCACAGTAATGTATTGTTCTTGCTTCTGTTGTTAAAGATTACCAGAGTCATTTTTTGGGTAACTTCATTTTTCTGCCCTGCCATGTAACGACCATTCTGTCCTTGTCTGCTTGTCCCATGTTCAATATAGGCATCGAGACTTTACACGTGAATGATTGTAGTTTCCTTTCCTCTTCTTTGGTTAATGCTTGTTTATCTGTTTTATCAAACCTGTGGCTTTTTCCTGTCTGTCGGCTCCTTAAAACATAATCTAACAAGTCATCGTGAACATTAGTGGTGAGATCTTGCAATAACAGGGTATTTGGTCCAAAGTAACTTTAAATCCCAAGGTCTCTCAAGGCAAGCTCTGGCTCCATTCAGTCTCATGTGCACACTTACCCTTCCGCACCCACTGCTAAGTTAAACTTTATCCCTCTCTGCTGCCAAGCCAGCTTCCCCCTCCGAGCTACTCTGTGCTCTCTGAGCCCCCAGCACATCAGCTGTGTGTCTCGGCTCCTGGCATGCGGGTCTCTGCAGCTTTGTCCTGCCTGATGACCCCCCCTGCAGAGGGGAAAGAAACACAGCTGCCAGAGAGCACATCTCTGCCATGGAAAGTAGCCCTGAGCCTCACTGGGAGGCCAGAGGAATAAAGAGGCAGCCCGAACCCTAACAGCCTCTCCGCTGTAGGCACAATCCACCTGAACTTCAGCCTTGGTTCACCTCATCCTCAGCTGAAGCAAATACAGAGCTCCTGTATTGGAGGAGGTGAGAAGTAGGGAGTAACAGTAAAGGGAGAAGGATTTTTCATAGGATTTCTTATTTCTCAGCAGCATGCCTCCATGTAGAGAATGCCTGGTGTGCTGATGTCTCCTTCACTGATCTAGCCCCTAGCGAAGTCCACTTATGCTTACAGTGAAGCAAGAGTCTCCTGGTGATGATACAGTTATAAATATGCAACCATAGCATATACATGAAGGAGCTGAACTGGTGCTTTGCTGGAGAGAGTAGTTTCTTAACTTTCAGTGGCCTTATACTTGCAACCCTAATAACCTTTCACTGTCGCTCATGCTAGTAAACAAATACCAAAAAAAAGTGCTCAGACAAGATTATTTTGCACTTAGATTGCATTTTTGGTATACACATTCATGCTGAGGGCATGCATGACGTTCTTAAGGTCAACAGGAGGGTAAAGACTCGCTGAAAAGCAAGACAGTAAGTCACTGTCAGAGCATGGGGCATTGCTACCTTGTCCATGGGATCCTTTTCACGTTCCAACCAGAGGCCTGTTTAAATGCAGACTAAGTAATTTTGTAGCGATAGTGAAACACTGAAGTTGCTCGTGCATCAAGCTAGCGGTGCCTGTGTGTGTCAGTATGGGCTAATCATTATTCCGAAGAAGGGTTTTCCTGTTATGAGGAAAAAAAAAATGTACTTTTCCTTTTTTCCCCCTGTAGCTTTATTGTTGCACTTGGAACAAAAGATTTTAAAAGAAAACCTTACCTTGCTACTGTAATACAGTTGCAAATACAAGATTTAAAAAAACTTCATGCGCTTTGAATGCAAAATGTGAATATATTTCTGTCAAACAGAATCTGTCACTTGATTGAAAGACTATAATGTTCAAAACAAATGTTTAAGAAATGTGCTAATTATGCTGAAAAATGCTCTGTACTTCATTTCATAAAGGATAAATCTGTCGTCTGCTACAGAAGACTTTCTCATTTAATATTTTGATTTTTGGTGTTTAAGGGAACTTTTGTCACTTAAAATTTTGAAAAATGATAGCATGGCCAAAAGGTTCCTCACAATTTCCTGCAAAGCACTGTTTTGCCTTGATCAGGTGAAGGTGTTTCAACCAGCTGATATTTCTTCATTTTTAGTGTTTGATTCTGCTGTAGTTCTTAGCAGAGCAATCATAATTTGAAGCTTGTTAAGTGCCTGTGGCTTCCAGCAGTGCAAGTGTAAGGTAAAGCTGGAGTTCAGCCTAATGAGTGCAGCAGTCTGTGTTATTTTCGCTGCTAGAAAATGAATTTTAGCCATGAGGCAAAGCAGAGAAGATCAGTTAATTGTCATTTAAGAGCCATTAATCTGATGTAAATGCTTTCCCTCTTCTAGCTGATCTCTTTTTGAAATGTTGCCCAGTTTTAAGTGTCACAGAATCACAGAATGTTAGGGGTTGGAAGGCACGTCTGTGGGTCATCTAGTCCAACCTCCCTGCCGAAGCAGGATCGCCTACACCACTGCACCAGGCTGCTCATCCTTCACCACGTCCATTGCGCTATCTCTG
>Ga0181612_160456_pt1 | contig 25312 bp, 15 predicted proteins | sample HoacroProtozoa21_FD_119630 | JGI IMG/M metagenome (GOLD analysis project Ga0181612, IMG submission 119630) | Hoatzin crop microbial communities from Cojedes, Venezuel. Combined Assembly of Gp0051906, Gp0051904, Gp0051908
CCCCAACACTTCCCTCCGCGCTGGCTGCGTGCTAGGAGACCCCCTAAAGAGCGAGGCGAACTTTTAACACCCCTGAACCATCCGGACAGGCCCTACGGCCGATGGGGAGAGCGGGATTCCGGGGCCGCTGCGCATCGCGCTCCGCGCCGGCGCCGCAGGCAGCAGGAGGTCCCCACGGGCTCCGTCCCTCCACCTCCCTCCCGTCCCCAGCCGCAAGCAACGGGCCCCGGACAGTCGGCTTTCATCGTGTCCCAGCCCCAGGAGTGACCCCTCAGGGTCCCCGAATATCCGCCCACGCCGGGTCCGAGCCCGCAGGCGGGCGCCGAGGACAACTAAGGCTTCAGCTTGAGCCAGGGGTGAAGGATGGTGAGGATGGAGAGGATGGAGGAGGTGAGGCCGCACAGCCCCACAAAGCCCGGGTTGGTTTTGTACAGCCCCAGCTTGTCCAGGGGGATGAAAAGGTCGCAGGCGTTTTTCACCACGTCCAGCAGCAGGGGAGGGTTGTTCCGAAGGACGCGGACCAGGAGCCGGAGCTGGATCTGCAGCCTCAGCCCCAGCTGCTGCAGCCTGGTGTCAGCCCGCAGCTGGCGCCCGCTCTCGCCGCCCTTCCCTCGCTTGCCGCCCGCCTCGCGCTCCATCAGGAGCCGGATCTCGTAGGCGTCCCGGCTCAGGTTCACGACGAGGGCAAAGAGGTAATACCTGCAAGGCAGGGGGGAGGGATGGGGAGAGGAGAGAGCGGGCAAACGGGGCGCGGGGGCTGCGGCTGGCGATGCTGGGAGCCTACAGCTGCTTCCTCACCGGCCACAGAAATAAAAAGCTGGCGGAGAGGAAGAGGAGGGGTTGTCCCGACAGCGGAGGGGCTGAGCTGGGCCGGGGAGGGGAGCAGCCCTGCAGGCAGTGCTGGGGGGGAGCTCAGAGCAGGACAGGGGACCCCGGGAGCCCCCCCAGGCCAGCAGAAGGGGGGCGAGGAAGGCGCGGGCCGGCGGCTCTCACCTGAAGGACCTCTGGCTCCACTTGTCCTGCTCCAGGCCAGGGGCGAGCCCTGCCTTGCCGGCCCAGAGGACGTTGTCACAGGCCAGGTACATGGCCCGGTTGAGGTGGCCGAGGGTGACGCAGAACCGCAGCACGGTGTCGGACAGGTGGATGCCCCGCTTGGCCGCCTCCAGCGCTTCGGCCGAGCTGCCCAGGCGCAGAACTGCGGGACGGACGGACGGACGGTCACAGGGGGGCCTGGTGTCCCACCCCCCCCGTCCCCGTTCACAGAATCACAGAATGTTCGGGGCTGGCAGGGACCTCTGTGGTCACCCAGCCCAACCCCCTGCTCAAGCAGGGTCACCCAGAGCAGGCTGCACAGCACCGCGGCCAGGCGGGGCTGGAATATCTCCAGAGAAGGAGACTCCACAGCCTCCCTGGGAAACACAAGCTGCAGTGAAGGGAACTATTCTTGGTGTACTCCTTCACAGAAAGCCCACCACCACACGTCTGGCTGTCGGTGCACCAGAAGCTTGTGCTTCACAGCCAAAATAATGATAACCGCAGCTCCCATGTACTTCAGCGTGGACGAGGGATGAGTCCGGAGCAGCTGCCCAGATCACAGGCAAATTGCTACGTCTTTGCTCATCTTACCTAACAAAATATTTTGGAATACTTCTTGACACAGTCAGAGGTAAAAACGGATGGCAGGAAATCTGTCAAACTCTTCTTGGGTTTGGTGTGGGTTGTTTTTCTTCCTAACGAAATGCTTCTTTCACTGAAAAAAAACTTGATTTTGAGAGGCATGTCAGTTGTGAGGTTTCGTTTAGAAAACATGAGTCATGACGATGTTTAAGCACATCCTCCTCTTGTGTTCAGGGTGGCATTTTAACAGAGTTTCGCGGGCCCTTCCCATTTCTTTGTAGTGACGTTTTCATTCTACCTGAGCACAATCGTTTGTCAAAATTATGACATTTCCAGCAAAAAAGAACAAGTAGAGCATTCAAAGCTAATTACATAGTATTCAAATGTTTGTCTCAGTTGGAATCCTTATTTTTTATTTATTAGATTTTCTAGATGTTGCTGCTAAGGTGCTTTTACCTCTGTTGCAATCAACAGAATTTTCAGTAGAGAGAGAGTACCTCATAACTTTTTTCATGTGCTAAAGCCTCGTGTGAAACTAAGTGCATTTTTCTTGTTGATGACCAGTGGGAAAATAATTTGCTTCTAAATTTAACTAACTGCAGAAGACACTGCCTTCTTTGTTTCAACTTTCCTAGGTTTTGTGATTTAGGTTTGAACCTTGACTTCGTGGCCGACCTCACATTTTATATCTAAATTACTCACCCTGCATTTGTAAGCGTTTGCTGGTGGCATTTATCTCAGCAATTTGAAAGCAGGAAAAAGCAAATATCCCTGTAGACAGGGATAACATCTATTGCATTAACCTCCTTTCCTCACCTTCCTCTGTAGCCTTTGCAGCAAGATCATTTGGCAAGACAATGAAATTAAACTTTAACAAAAGACAAGAAGAGTAACTGGCACCAATATGAAACTGGGGAAGCAGCATTTTGCAAGCAAGGCTTCGAAGGACTGGGATTTTCCCATCAGTCGTGATCCTGTGCCAAGCCCAAGCGAGGAGCTCGGGCTGCAGCCAGACGCTTGGAGAGATGCGAGCACTGCGATACCCCCGCCGCGTGTGAAGCAGATGAAACCAGAACAGCAGCAATAAAAATGCCTGCCTCTCCTCCGTAACACAGACCATGAGGTAAACAGAAAAGGTTTTGATTGAAGCGTTCAAAACCCTCAAAGTGACTCAGAGACTCATTTCATTTTCAAACCTGCCCACAGTTCTTCGGTTCCAAAGTCTCAGAGTAGCTGTGGCATTTTGGCACCCAACTTGTTTTGAGGATGGAGCTTAAATCCTTCTGAAGGTGCAGGTCAAGGAGGGCAGCAATTCTGGGTGCCCAGCCCTCAACGGGTGAGAGATGCCTCAAAATGAGACACCTGGAAGCGCATTTACTTGCTGCCATGACCACTCTGCCCTGACAGCCCACCTACTCTGAAAAGCCCATGGAGCTGATCGACACATCCTTCAATCCCACTTTTCAGATGCTGAGCAGCTCCAGCTCCAACTGTCTTTCCCTGTGTGAGGGTCTCTTTCAGCTGGCAGTGAGCATGACTTAAAGTTTCTGAGGGCCTTTCATCTTCCTGAGGCTCCCAAACATGCTTAAACAACATCATCAACATGAGAAGTTAATTCGCCCGGTTAAGAACCCAGCCTATCCCTGTGTTCCCTCTGGCAGCTGCCTAAGGGAACAGCCATTGTCTCCGGCACAAGCATTTTGACGGATGAAGGGAAAGCATTTCGTTTTGACACTTGACTGACAGGAAGCGTCCCTGTTCATTATGACCAAAAAGACAGAAAGAGAGGAAAATGATAATACAGCTCCATAAACTAATTTTGGTGTCATATTTAGAGGGTTCTTAGAAGACGCAGAGGGTGAGCTAAGACTGCACAGTGCAAGAGGTTTATTTACTCTATTTCTTACAAAGTCAGGGTGAGATCAGCACCAAATCTGCTAGATTCCAAGAGCAATATAAAATACGCTATGCATGGACTTATGCAAATAAGAAACAACCTCTTCAATAGCTCCAGCTGCATAGAGCTACCTCTACTCTCACCAGAGTAACTTGAAAGTCTTTGGTGAACTTCATCCTTATCTATGCTGGCGTAACTCAGAATGATGTGTCTCCCCTCGGCATTGCTTTTTCTCGACATCTCGCAATGATTTCAAGCTCACAGAAGGCCAACCTGACAAGGGCTGAGTCAGCAATGGCTGGGCGAAGTGCTGGGCTCCGGGTACGCAAGGGGCTGCTCTGCCATCTCGGGGAAGGGAAAAGCGCTGGGAAACCTGAGCACGAAAAGGATCCCCGGTCTTTTGAAACTCCCTCCTGCTCTCCAACTTCCCACATTTCCCTTCCACCTACATATCAGAAATCACAGACAGAAAGGGAGAGCCAGGGGAAGTACATTGCTTGCCCAGTGTCAAACAGCTTACCCAGAGCAGAGACTGGGACAAAACCCATCCCTTCAAATGAAGTCTCATGAAGCCTACAAGGACTCAGTGCAGTTGTCCTGGGCTCTCCCATACAAAGCTCAGACCAACAGATGGTGATGGCCCAAGGAAAATCCCGCAGCACAGGCACCCGGTTTCATTCCCATGGATTTCTGCACCCCATTAAAAAGAAAATGACCCCAAGGCTATTTTCTGCCTCCCCAGCGTTCCCTCTCCTGAGCATCTTTCTCTGCTCTTCTTTCCAGGTTTGCCATGGCAACAAGAAAACTGCGTATTACCAGTGTAAAACACATGGGTTAGGCTTTTAAACTGCCCTTCTATCTCTAGCCGGGTTACGACATCTCCTAGCTACAAGACGTGCAAGACTGGCAATACGCTCGCTGCCGTGAAAAGCTGCAGCACAGTAAATCCCAGACAGTAAACACATAATCGGCTGCAGGCACATGCAAAGGGCAGGCAGGAGTTTCACGTCTTCAAAAACCAGGAGGTAACATGGTTAGAAAATCGGGGACATTGGCTTCCGATTTCATTTCATTCAGTCATGGGCATGGCGGGGCTGAGCTGGGCAAGCCGCGAGCGAAGCACACCCTCCTCTGGACAACTGGAGAGGCTGGAACATGAACGTTGCCATCGGGGAGGCACTCACCAAACTGCAAAAGGACATGACGGAGGCAAGCCAGGGTTTCTTAGCAACAGCATCACACACGGGTCCATTAACTCCAGATTCCTCCATGAGTAAATCCTGAGCTAGGAAAATCTTCAGGCACTTATTGATAGCGTGAGCTAAAGGGTGCCTTTCGTTCAGTCCGGGACAGGGGAAAATAAAGGCAGCCATTGAAAAACAAAGACCAGAAATGACTTGCATTTTGGGGAGGACTCTTTGGATGTCCTAGAGGTGTTGGATCTGCAGCTGACTCATAATTAGGTCATGGTGAGCTGCCATGGTGGGTCTCTACAAAAGCCTCAGCTGCAGAAATTGCTCTTGCAATTCTGTGAGAGGATTGCTTTGGCCAAGAAAGCAACTGAAAAGCAGCTCATAAAACACAACAGAAAAACACAGAAAGAGAATCAGAGGGCAAGAAGGGATTCATGTATTATAGCAGTTTGATTTTCCCCTTGCAAAGTGCTTCATATTTGTGGGACTCTGTTGACTCATTTCATTGGCGCTACTCCTGATTTACTGGTGGCACGGCAGACGGAACAAAGGCGAGACCAGACGAGGTGGCCAGGAGGCTCCTCCTCTTCCCTTTAACCACCATTTGCAATATTTCTATTCTGATTGTAGCTGACAGCAACAGTGACTTTATTTCACCCCTAAGCAGCTCTTTATTTTCTCAGAGTCCGTCTCTGGGAAACATGCAGTGGTTTGAACTGCTCTGCTTCAGTTTTGGAAAGCTATGTCTCAAACGCAGCTGAGCACAGACCGAAAACGCCCCAGTGAGAGTCCAAGTGTGTATTTTAACCACATTTCAAAGACAATTTTAACACATTCTCCGAGAGGCGGGAGACGGATGCTGTTTGAACCATCACAGTGTTGGAACGCATGGAGCTGGCAATACCGCGCTTACACATAGAGCACAAACACAGGTTATCTGTACACAGTATTTTAAACATTACATTTTCACAGTCTATCCAGACTAGATGTTTTCTTCCTATTTCCCATTAAAAGGGCCCTTTTGCTGATGATCATTCAGTTATCATCAGAGGTTATGAAGCTAACGTGACAAAAAGGCAAGGTAAGTACATTCATAGGCTGTCTCAGTGCACTGCAAAGTTCCCTTGCTTGAAAAGGTCAGCTCATTTTAGATTGTCTATTTGCATAAATTTTCAGCAGTCAACCCTGGCTCTTCCTCCGATACAAATGAGAAACCTGTATCAGATGTAGTTCTCAGACCAAGTTACACACAGATCCTGCTTTTATATCGAGACAAACAATAACACCTTATCAATTCATCTGCACTGTGATTTTCATTCATTTTACTGAATTAATACCTTTAGAAGCAAATAGCTTAAAATTACACTTTAAAATACTTCCATTGGTATTCTGACAAGAATAAAGAACAGATTTCAATCTGTGAAATAATACAGAGAAGAGAAGTAGCTGTGGTCAAGAAGTAATTTGCTGGCACGATCTACAGCATCTGTCTACAGCATATTTAGGTGTCAGTCACAGCGCACGGGGCCACTGGATTCACCTAATCAGTTCTTCAGCAGCGGATCAAATCCTTCCAACCCCTCTGTGATTTGCACGAGGAGTCAAAATGATAAACTCTTTAATAACGCCAGCAGATAGCACGCACTGAACTAGAGAACAGATACAGGGCTTTTTAATGAAAAGAACATGAGGTTTATCATGTTTTCGCTATTGAACTCAGACGAGATTAGGCTAATGAAAAGCAAAAACAACCTCCCTCCCCTCCGAACTGCTCCTCAGCCTTCGAAACGGCTGCAGCCAGGAGAATGTCAGACACCTCCTCGCAGTTTTTCCTCCTTGCGTGACAGGTCACCGTGCTCCCACCACCACCAAAAAATCACATCAAGCTTTAAGACCTCCATTTTCTGTCTTTTTCCACAGCCTCCTCTTGTTGCTTTTTCTAACGACTTTTATATATGTTCAGTGAAATAAAGGAGCAGATACACACGCATGGCTTTTTTTGCCACATCTTAAACCCTCAAATCACTCCTGTCCTGAAAAGAGCCTTCATTAGCGTGCATTTCCATACCGAGATGAAAGAAGTATGTGAGGCTAAAGTTTTCCCTGGAAAAGGAGAGGATCTCAAGCTGTTAATATGTCATTATGTTTCTGTTCATTAGCATCTCTGGAAGCTGACAAATATGTTTTTAATGACTTTTTTTTCCTTAATGCTCTTTAAAGTACTTTTCCCTTACTGCAGTGCTAATAAGTTGTAAAAATCTTGTCCTGAAACTATACACCACACAGCAGCTCACACTGCTGCAGTTTTAATGGGAAAACTTTCTCCAAATGCAAATTAAACAAAGCATTTACTGGGACGGAGAGTCAACTTCTTAACACATTAAATCTTTCCACAACGTATTTATTCGAGATTCAATTTCCAAGGTGGTTTAAACAAAAAAGTACAGGAGATTTTTAGTAATAACATAAGAACTCTGCTTGGACGCAGGTAGAACTTACCACCTTCACAACTCAGCTGGCAAAGCCTATGTGTATGTATTATACATATATATATATAAACCAAGTGTACTGGCTGGAGCACTCTTCCCTATGTGAAGCAGCATTCAGACTGAAGCAATTCTACTTAGTATTTCTTCTGCATTCTGTTGCAAAAGAAATAATTAAAGAGTGCTTTGAAGGCATCTGCCAAATACCGTGGTTCTCTCTGCTGTTCTCTAGCAAATCAATGATCTTTGAATTGAAATAAATCTTTTTGTATGGTTTGGACAGTTTTATCATTTAGAGCCAGTTTCCAGCAGAAAAACCTTACATCGACATAGCACAGCTTCTGGAAGATAGATGTTAGCACAATGTCAAAACTAATCAGGAATGACACACTGCTGTTATTTGATTCTGCTTATTGAATTTATTTGTCTCTGATTGTTACTTTCTGCAAAACACTGTAACATGGGAACGTTTGTTAGTAACATCAGTAAGGGAAAAGTATGATTAGCACACAACTTTCCCCACCTCCAGGCCATTTAAGCAAGTGCTTATTTTATTTCTTCCTAAGTACAGCGTTTTAAAGCACATTTAAGTGTTTTGCTGAAGTGGGTTCTGGATAGCAATAAATGAATCATTACGAGGACAAATTATCCAAACTGGGTCATAATCGACCATGCTATGCAAACTCCAAATGTGAAGTGGGGAAGCAGCGAGTGACTCACCCAGGGATAACGGGAAAGAGACTGATTAGTGCAAATGAATACCAAGGGCAAATGTGAAGTTATTCAGACAGTAATTTGAAGAGTTCACAGCTCTCACTGACCTCATATGAAGTCTTAAAATAGTTTGAGGAAAACTAGTAAAAGCAAAGATTAGTGACCACTGTGTTGCCAAGTCTCTGTGTGCTCAGCGTGTAACGGACAGTGCAGTTTGGACACAGCAGTTAAGCTGGAGAATGCACCATAAACCACGGTGTGGCTCTTTTTTATTTGGCCGAGAAAGGTGTGGGCAGGTTGGAACAGGGAATAATGCTGATTATAATAAAAACAAACACTCCTTGCTTAGCACCTGAGCTCCCGGGGGGCATGTCCTGTCCTGTACACCTCCAAGGCACACAACACTTTGGAACCAAAAGGTAAGAATACAGAACAGAAGTGCAGATGCTCCTTATGCCAGTTATTTGCATAGGCTAAATTACCATAAGAAAAAGAAGAGGACATTCAAATCAGGTTATTCATGAAAAAATGACTACAGCTTTGCACGGTGTGCAGTACAGACCACACTGCTTCTTTCTTGGACGCACGTGGGCTTGGTCATCTGTAGATGCACAATATTGAACAAGACAAAGCACCGCTCTGCTCCGGCACCGCAACCTCCCTGCCTATTGGCAAACTCTGCTTTTGGCCATTGCTCAGCAAAGGAAGACTACAAAAGCACACGAGCACCCACTCCCTCCCCGCTCAGTTCCCGGGCCAAGGTAATCCTTCTTCACTGTGAAAGGGAAACAAAAGGGAAAAACCTCATGCCGTCCGCACAACTTAGTTCAGACCCACGGGTTTGACATCTGCCTGATGGGCGAGGGGCTTTTTTCGGCTTCGCACAAAGCAAAAATGTGCCAAAACCCGTGTCTGACCGTCACTTATGGAAAGCAACGTCTGGAAGAGCTTTTCAACAGTCCTGAGCTGTTGGAGGAGGATGTTGTCACAATAACCTTAAGAAATAAAACAGAGAAGCAGCTTGAAAGACAGACCCTTTCATCCCTGTCCTCCCCTAATCACATGCAGAGATGACACAGTTTCAGACAGAGGAATTAATTATTTGGTTAACCCAGCTCCGTTTCATGTGGCCGTTGCTTTCCGTTGATAAGGAGCGAACAATAAGATCTCTCTTTTCTTGAGAAAGCCTCCAGCCCATTTTCCTTTGGTTACTCCTACACATCGCTTTTCCTGTAACAGAAGTATTTGACTTTTTTTTTCTTTGATGGGGTGAAATAATAAACATGAGATGAAAAAAGGAGAGGGGCACCCTTTTGGCTGGAAATCTGAGAACATGGCTGCCTTCTGGTTCAAACCACATCTTCTGAAGCTGCCTCAAATGAGGGGGGAAATAAAGCAGGAGTCGTCAGGAATTTGTAAAAAACATTACAATGGGCTTCAACAAAATCAGGTTCCTTTTATATTCAGTATAACCAATTTCTGGTATTTTCAGTAAATTACTTGCATTGTAGATACATCAATTCTCATATGGCTTAATTAATTATGCCACTTCCAGGTGATACTGAGATGGGAAAACACAATAGGTGAAAACTGGTGTGAAGCTAGAGATGGAGTGTTTTTCCGTCGGTGGGTAATGATTTTCCAGGATGCACAGCAGGGTTGCAAGGTGTGGGAAATTTTGTTATAATTTCACTCAAATAAAACTAACTCCTACACCTTTCAGGGTCAAAAAAGCTCAAGCAGCATAAAATTGCCTTATCATTAGTGCAATTTTATGCATAAGAAATTGAAGGGAGTTAGAGCCATTCTCATTTTAAATTAAGGGCTGGTAACCTGGAGGAGAAGAAAAAAAAAAAAGGAGAAACTCAGCTCTGAGCTAACATTTGGATAGGCCAAGGGATGGCCTCTTCATCCGCCAAGTGCCAAACATCGGATGCTGTATGTGACAATGAGTGATGCATAGACACACACGTGAGTTATTCATGCAAGAGCCTTTAAGAAGGAAAGTGCCTTTTTATAATTTCACCCTTTGATCATTAAGTTTCAACAAAAATAGACAAATGAGCGCAGGTGGAACTGAGCAAGAGTTCTGGATAGAAACTGAAAGGTGGGACGCAATGATGCATCCTGAAAGAGCAGTGGAGAGAACCTGTTTAGACTGGAGACCAGCAAACCTTCAGTGGCGGCACACCAGCTTGTTGCTGTTTTCTGAACACGAGGGCAAGGTTTCTACTGGAAGTTCAGCTGGGGCACTGGATGCTTTGGAGGGTTTATCAGGTGGTTCCTGGCTCCAACTGAATTTGGGACTGGATAGCACAGGTGTTGAGACCTGCCTACACACCTGCGTCACCAGCAAAACAACATCACCCTGTATATAACGATTAGAGGTCATTAATATATCCACAGTAAATATGAAATTAGTGCATGCAAGCTGTCCACATCACTGTTCTCTTGAATCACAAACACAATCTTTGGTGTCTGGGGACCAGTTCACTGATCTTCGCCATCATTCTGGAGTCAACAGGATTAAATCACTCCCACGTTTAAGTACATACGGTGTTTCCAGCACAAAGGAAAGTAGCTCAAAGGTATGTGTTTCTCCTTTAAATTATTTGTCTGGCACTCGGTGCCCGTGGAGATATTTATGTCTGAGCCTGTGGTAGATTGAAGCTGCTCCTGAGGTCAGAGCCTGTCGGATTCCCTTTCTGCAGAGGATACTCTGGCCTTTGGAGTGATAAATCCAGAACAGTTTCTTCCCTCTCCCTGGGACTTGCAAAGAATTCATTTACTGGCAGGTAAGAAGCGTGGGCAGTCAGAGGCAACATCACTCCTTTCTTTCTACATTGTTGGGTTTTTGGAGTCAGGTATTTTTTTCCCTTCTCATTGATCCCCTTGTATGCACTCGACCTCTCAGAAATAAAAGAAACCAATCAGTCAAATTCTGCAGAATAGTTCAGGCACAGAGAAAACGCCGGAGCTCAGAGGGGCTGGAGAAACCGCAGGAATTCACACAGAGGTGAGCACCTTCTCAAAGAAGCAACAAGCTTCATCACGATTTATGAAGTCGAAAAGAAGAGCAAGGGCAGGACCCTCCCAATCCAGGCTGCCCAGCAGCTTCTGCGGGGAATCTCCTCCATATTCAGGACGGGTTCAGCTGGGGATCACCCCCAGGGAGAGGAGCAGTGAGACTCAGCTGGGAATCACCTCAAAATTCAGAGAAATGAATGCGCACCGCTCCAGCCAGCCCCTTCCCCATTTATTTTGTTATTTAGGCAGCGTGTTACAGATAAAAGTAAAGACCACCTGGAGAAAAGTTAAAGTTTAGGGAAAATTTGTGCTGCTACTGTGCAACATGCTTGTGTTATTTTTTTGTGGAAATTGTGAATCTGGCCTTGTGTGTGGCTGTAACACCCACTTCTATTCAGAACAGTGGTGGTGTTGACCGTGCTCGTTGGCTATAGGGATTTTTTAGTGCCCAAGCACATTGTTGACCTAATATTTTCCTTGCAAAATTTAGTGAGCTTGCTCTGAGCTTTGTCCCAAGTCATACTATCTGTTAATTTTTCTCACAAACATTTCTGCTAAGAGCATTTCTCAGTCGCCTGCCATAAATTATGTTTATTAAAGAGTAGCAAGAAAGAAACTCACTAAGTTCCTAAATCCCTCCTCTAAAAGTGAGAGCCACGCAGACACCCAGAAGCCTTTTTCTTTTATTTTTGCAAGTAACATACCAAAGGCCTGACACCTTTTTATAGCTCCAGCATGACCTCCCTCGCTTCCCTCGAAGAGTGACTTCATTTCTAAGCCACGGTGCGGTCTCCGCTGCAGTGCGAAGCACAGAGCACGAGGGCTAGGCAGTGCATTAAAACGCAATATTCCCACAGGCTGTGATTTATGGTCTGTCACTTAGCGCAAAGCATCGTGCATCTTAATTGTCTGCTCCTTTCCAGCTACTTGGGTTGGTTGGGAGATTAGAAATTTTTCATTCACCATGAATTTTCATGGAAGAACGGATCTTCAAGAGGCACGGGAGTTAAAGATGCAAAAATAAAACAGTCAGAGCTGCATACCTAATAGTGTCTCTGTACAAAGCATGAAGATGTATTATAGGAAATAAATATGCACTTTTCTTTGCCTGATTTACAAGTTTCAGGGATTTTCCTGATGGGATCAGCTCTACGGGCCCATACAAAAAACCTCACCCATTTGCGGCCAACCCCAGGGAGCTCACAGTCACAAGATGATCTTTAAAATCTTCACGTTCACAGAGATTATTAGCTAATTACGAGAATCCATACAAATCCACTGAAAACTAAAACAGCTTCAGCTTTTGATTTGGCTCACGTCTGGCACGCAATGGGCCACTTTTAGGTTATAAGATCCCATAACTTCTAAATCAGATAGAAATATTGCGTGCACTGGCAGTGTCCTACTTGAGGAAACTTTCACCTTATTCAGCCACATAGATTTTCAGTTAAAAACTGCAGATTTGAAATTACCAACACCGTACAGATCAAAGACATGCATGTCCAACATCAGCGGAAAGGAGTTAATTGTACCGATGATGGTTCCATGAGTCAATTCTAGGGCTGTTATTTGCAGATTTGTACCCCAAACCCCATTTCTGGCCCATCCTGTAGATGTCTGTGATAAATTACCTAGGTTGTGCTTTTTGTGACCTTTTCAACCCCCCTCCTTCTCAAGACATTTTATTGTCTTCAGAATTTTTCTGTATCCCCATAATTACAACCAGAGATCATTAATTCACATGGTGTGCAAGCAAACCCCGTACTACCACTGAACCACACTTTGTGAGACAGCCTCTTCTCAGGGCAGAAAAATGTTAACAGGTCTGCAAAACACCAGCAAAGTGGTTTTGCTGTGGTGGGTCAGACAGTCGCCCCATCGCCAACACCTGCCCGCCCGCCGCACCCCCACAGACCGTCCATTCGTGTTTTCAAGTCTTGCAGAACCCCGGCTGAGATGACGAAGGTGCTTCCAAACGCCCATCCTGCTCCAGCGTGCCTTTGGCACATTGGTTTCTCCAGAGCTCTGCTTCTCCGCCTTTTCCAATGGGTCTACGCAACCCAAACATTTCTTTCATATTGATTTAGTCTCTCTGTTAGAATATTTGACTTTTTTTGTTTGTTTAAGCCTTACAATATTGGTATTTTTCAGGCTGGCAGCCAAATAAAACCTTTGGAGGCATATGAAATACGTATTAAGAGTCTCCTTGTCCAATAAATTAAGGGCACAAATTATACCGCCACATCTGATGAGCATCTCATTACAGATGGCACATTTTGGCCTCACCGTACTTTTTTCAGAGACTTACATTCTTGCGTGGAATTTAAAATTCCAGATCAGCAGAACCACAAAGAAGGATTACATTACCTTGGCCTTGAATTCAACTGTATTTTTCATTCTATTAAAACTCAGCGCTTGCACAACAAAATAATTATATGCATTTGATTAGCATCTTCATTACACGTTTGCGTATTACTATATCTGTTTAAAAACTTCAGTAAGCTTGCTATCCCTTGGAAAATTTTGGGAAACAAGGTGGTATCTATCATACCGAGTAGAAGTTTCAGTACACAGGACACTAAAGTGAATAGTGCGACCCTGCAACGAAGACAACACTTCCTCGGCATTTTGTCAGGGTCCTACTGAAAAATACAACTAACTGATACCAGCCAAAACTACACTTGACCTCTGAGGCTTTGCACAGCTTAATTAGCCCATTAAAAATTAAATGTTAATATCAGTTTGAGTAAGCTTACACTTCGCTGTGTCTAGCAGACAGTAAAGAGCGGCGACGCATCTGAAAGCATGCTGTAATGCCACAGTAGCTGACAATAAATAGCTTTTGACCTGGCAGACTGATCCATGCTATTACTTAGAGGCTGTTATTAGCCTTAGAGGGTGTCTTGGGTCTACTTAAACTGGCAATCACTGACCCAATAGAGTATCGCTCCTCAGTGCGGAGCTAAGTCAATGCATATGCTAATTCGTATGCAAACCTAATTGGAAACACGGGATAAATTAACTTATTTCTTCCATTACTTTGTGCCCACTTGAATGCTGCAAGTTCACAAGTGCATAAAAAAGTTTGGGGGCTGCATCTTGAGATATCAGGGAGGAATAACTAATTTAAGTAACAGAAGCAGTACTGCTCCGAGACCTGGGATACTGCAAACCTAGCACACAAAACCTTGGGCAAATTTGCAAGCTTAGAAAACTTCAGGGAGCAAATCCATCGCTATTCAAAGTCGTACCTCCCCCAGGCTCTCAGCACTGGGAAAACCAGCAGTGACGCAGGTAGCAAACACGGTACCTCGCATGTTCAAAGGAGCTCTTACCACAACAGTTCATACTCAGAAAATATTTAGCTTATGCATCATCAATTTAAGATGAAATACTGAGAAGTGATTACCAAAATGCAAAGTAAGTGTGGAGCAGCCACATAAGCACCCAAAATGGTAGATGAATGTACAAAGCTCAGTCGCTAACACTAGCAGATTCTCAGAAAATGTAGCCCGCTAGTGAAGTCTTACTTGTAGAAACATTATGTTCATAACAACCCTGTCACCTCTGAGGGCTCCTGCTCTTCACTGACCTTCTCAGGTGAGCCCTAAACTCCTTTTTTTCCATTCCAGTTTTAGAGACGGAGGAAGAAAATCGAAATAAATGAACCTAAGGCTTCCAAAACTTAGCAAAGGCTCAGGGTCACTCCTTGGTCTGTATAGGTACATCAGTCATGTAGCTTTAATAACTCAGATTCTGTGGTAGACAGTATATAAAGACAGAGAAACCCTACAGACATAAATCCTCATCAAGTTAACTGTCCTATTTTCTTTCTGCCAGACACAGTTTTGCGTGAAGTGTAGAAGGCTTTGTTTATAGCACAACCTCAGCAAAGCAAATAGCTTCCTCCTTCCCACTGTGCCCACTATATCTCCAGACTCATAATTTTTAATTATCCCTTCTGTCAAACAAGTAATCAGAAACATATGGAAACAGGTTCAAAAACAGGTACTTCACAGACCCAAGCTCAAGTCTCTAGTACAACTACTCAAAAATGAGCTTAAAAACAACAACAAAACACAACCGCAACCCAACCCAGCTACATCTCAGATGTAGCAGCAGGTGTTCTGTTGTGTTATGTCTGAACACAGGAGATTCTGTAGCCCGGGCACCAGAATCGATGCGCAGAAGTTTGACTGTAAGCCTTCGCTTTCCCAGTAACCCAAGAAGCATCAGAGAGCTGCCCCATACTCCTTTGGCCAAGATGCACATCGGACCAGTGCTGGTGCTTACATGGGGCACCCTGTGATCCCAGAGTCTGTTTAACCAACACCACAGCGATTCAGAATACAATAAACTGGAAAGAAAAAAAAAACAAACAAACAAACAAACAAACAAAAAAAACCCTCAACCATCTCCCCAGCCTGCAGAGCAGCAAGACCAGACCCAAGGACACACAGGGCTTTAACAACAGAACGACCTGGAGCCCTCGCACCAATTTTAAGAGGATTAAGCAAAGCTCTGTCCTTCAGAGACTTCAACAGAAACTTCCCCAGGTTGGAGGGATACAGTATGAAAAGCAATTTAATTTCTTCCTTGGCATTTGTAAGTAATAAAAGCAGTACCAGGCAATTTCCAAAACCAATTGTCAGGTTTTGCAAGGATATTTCTGGGACATAGAAGACAGGCACCCTCCTTTTATACCTTATTTGCAAGCAGGGCTCTGCTGCTCTAGCTCCCAGCCTCTGGTTTTCATAACTGGTCTCAGGTGCTGGAGGTAGTGTGAAAAAAAACAAAACTAAAAATTCCAACCCAAACAACCACAACAAGTATTCCAAAGCATTATGGCAAAAGCGGTTCATTGCAGGAAAACTTTTAACTCGAGTCCGTATAGGACTCCTCACACAAAGCACAACCAGAAAATACTCCCAGCACCTGAACTAAGAACAACAGATACACCTGTAATTTTTTTTTTTCCTCTGGTGCATTTTTAATGCAGCCATCACCACAAAATCTGGCCACCAGGATTACTGAAAACATGCTCCCCAGATGGGTACTGTTTCATTAACCCTCCCGCTTCTCACAGAGCCATTGAAAGCAGCAGGACAGACCTAATCTCTTAACACACAGATGTCTGATGTCTTTAACCGGCTAATTACAGTTACAGTGAGCAACAGCCAAGAAAATCCGTGGTTGGCAGATGCATTTATTCAGCTATTACTATCAGGTTTTAAATCTGTCTCATGCCACAGATGACTGTGATGTTTGAAAGAATTAAGCATCCAATTAATAGCACCTAATAACAGGAGAAATACTGAAATTCCTCGTTTAATACCAATGGTTGCACCTACAATTACAACACAAGTAGGCCAGCATAAAGGAGTTGGAAAACTTCTTACAGACTACCACGGTGAAAGTCTGCCATTTGTTTCTCTGGTTCCTGCCTGTACTCTTGTAGTTGTTTGTGAGAACATGGCCCCGTTTTGCAGTATAAAATGCAGAAGATGTTTCCTCTTCCAGAGAGCTTCTATTGCAAGGAAACAAAAGCCAAGAGTGCAGGAGCTGAACAGCAAAAACGAATTTGGATGAGAGAGAGCGCAAGCTCAGCAGCGCCCAGGGAATCCTTGGCAGGAAGAGCTACGGAAAATCAGCAAGGGGAAAACATCTGCCTTGGGTTCGGGGTGGAAGTCTGTCCCTGCAGGCAGCTCACCCACGTCTCAGCCCAGGTCTTCACCCGCGGTACAATTCCTATTTTACTGCATTCAGACAGAAATCCGACCGTGCCGCTCATTTAACGTTGGATGTGCTCACTCCAGCTTTGCTGCTGGGTGAGATTTTCCAAGGCACTGCGAATCTGCTTAGCTCTGCTCCCGCTGAGGAGCTCAGGCACCACGGCCCGCTTCCGAAACACCGCCCGAGGCAAGATACCCGACGCCAGGACTGTCTTTCATTATATTCCTCTGGCAGTCGTCGCCAGGGTGCCATGACCCAGGGCTTTGTTCGACCCCTCTCTGGAAGCAGAGCACGATTAGGAAAATTGCTGCTCTGCCGTTTTGAAATTAAAAGATCTTCCAGAGTTTCCTGTAACAAATAGCAAAGGGGATTTCCTTGGCGTTAGAAAGTACAGCCGGTTCCTGAAGAACGTGTTTCAAGGCCAGGCTGGATGGGGCTCTGAGCAACCTGGTCTAGAGGAAGGTGACCCTGGCCATGGCAGGGCACTTGGAACAAGATGATCTATAAGGTCCCTTCTGACCCAAACCATTCTATGATTCTATGCTTTAGGAAGGATAAACTCTGTAGGAAGGGTTACCTTCACACACCTTGGACAACTTGGGTCCAGCAGGAATAGGTTCTCTCAGTTCCTCTATTCTTGATGGCCAGCTGAGTCATCCAGAGAGCAATTCTGAGCAGAAATCTGATATAGCCCAAGTGCTCCTTGTTCAGGAGGAACCTGGGAAGAAAAGCTTTGCCAGACCCGACAGCTTTAGTGATCATCCAGCTCTGATCACCCGCCTTCTAGAAGAGTCAAGAGGAACACGCCAAGACACCAAATCAGTGGTTTTTTTCTGAACTCTGCTGCCGCTGGCCCCAAGGCTGCCAAACCCATGGGCATCACGCCCGGCAGAGCGCAGCGCTGGGCCGCCTGCACGTCGATGCTGCTGCAGCGCAGACTCGAAGGGTATTTCTGGCACACAGAAGGTAGGCACCCACCATTTCTAATTTATCACATGCCAACAAAAGCCTGTTGTTGAGGAAAACAACATTTGCAAGCATCTGGATGTTTAAACAGGCACCAGAGAAAGTTCATTAAAACAGAAATTGAAGTTAATTAACTAACTGATGGACTCCTCTGTTTCCTTCACTTTAAAGCCATCCACATCCTTCCCTTGGTCTACTGACTAGCTTTATTCAGTTCCAGTTAGTGTATTAAAGTGATGTATTCTGCTTACCAATTCAAGGCAAAGCACATTTATCTATTACAGAAGGAGAATGGATTTACATTTAAATGGGTGTTCTTCATGTATCTAATAACTCAGTTGAGTAATCAAAGCAGCACAATCTAAGCAGGAGCATCTTTGTGTTTGGCATTAATACAGCCCCCAAGATTCCCTCCACACATTTCTCCCGATTTATTTACTTCATGGGTAGCAAGGAACAAAATGGGAGTGTTGTCATCCTCCAGCTCCAGTCAGCCAGCGAGAAGGTCAGCTAGGAATGACCAGGCTGCTTGCTTAGGCTTACGTTTCAGTTCAATACTCAGACTCAACAGAGGAGCAAGAAATCACCATGGTGCATGGACTTTCATTCCTTTGAAAAGCTAAATAAACAAATAACGCTTCCAAGGTGCCGAGGGAAGGCTGGCAACAAAACTGTTGCCAGTAAGAGCAGCAAGATACCTTAGGTTCCCTGTATTCGGTGAAAAATTGCAAGGACTACACCAAGCAAAACAATTTGCAACGAGAAACACACTTGTCCCACAAAAGGCCAGATAGGAAATAAAATTCAGAATTATGATAATCAACTGTTTAGTTCCTTTTCATTGGGTTACACTTGATTTATCTAAACATACGCAGAAAAATGTGCACGCATCAAAAAACAAGTAACTGCAGCTTAATCCAAAAACATTAGTAACCTTTGTAACGAATGGTTTTGAAAGTGTAGAATTTGCTATTAAATTTTGGTTTATAGCAATTTTGATGGCCACTTGACCCCAAAAGCCTATCAAAATCCAAGTAATGAGAAAGAAAACGCATCTGTTTCAATCGGATAAGAACAAAGCCAGTTTACCCGTAATACGCGGTTGTAGATGACACCCTCCACCCAGGCAATTCCCCTCTCTCCCAGCGGTGTGGGAAGCCCGGCTTCGTCACTTTGCAGGTGCAGCACAACATTTCCTAACTCTGATGCGAGTTTTGCGACTTGCAGCACGAAACCCCGTAAATATTGGCGTGCCCCAGGCTGCACCACAGCTCTTTTACTCCGGGGAGCAGATCTCAGGGGACGAGGAGGGTAGAAGTCACCTCTTCGTGAGAGGACACAGAACCACCTCCCTGTGTTCTTTCTCACAAAAGCTTACAACTCCAGTTTGTGCACCCTCTCCTCTCTACAAGCAGCATTCTCTCCTCCTGTGCTCTCCATAGCTCCGATACCTGATGAAATCCTGGAGGAGACAAAGAAAATCCCACTTTTTTCCTCGCTTGCTGATTATCAGCCTGCTTTTCACTGCAGCAAAAAGTTACAGCAGCTGAAGAGGTCTAAGAAAGCATGCAAATCAGCAGAGTTTGTAACTCCGAATATACCCACTGCTGTTTTACTGCAGGGACTGTGCAGCTTCCCACCACGTAGAAAGCATATGGTCTAAATAAGGCTAATAAAGATACATTAATGTTTCTGTTGCCTTCCTTGTAAATAAGATTTCCCTGTGGGCTACTAATTTATCAGCTAGTTTCTCTGCAGCTTATGACCACAGATAAGAAAGCTGTGTATAAAATGTTTAAGTCTGCTGCACTTCTTCACCATCTTTTCCTCTTTGTCTTGCCTTAGGCTAACGCTGCGCACGTGTACCCACGGCAAATACGCTGCTCCACGAATGCTGAATTTCAGGAGAAAGCCTACTACTGTATGGTGCAATGGATTCATTTGCTGCTGAGCTGTCAGCAAGTTTAGATCAGAAACAGATAATCTTATTTATAGACTTTTTAAGTGACCAGTTTGAATGTGTTTTCACAAGTCCTCACTATTGGCTGGAGGTACAGAGCAGTCCTGGATCACTTTGACCTCTGTGCCAAAGGATGCTCTTCACCCACTCCGCACTACACATGAATTCTTCTCCACCTTTTGTTGCCTTAGTGCAAAAGCGCAATACTGGGAGGAACCCAAACCTTCTCCTCCCGCAGCAGATCGGCGAAGAGGAGAGCGCTGCAGTGCCAGCGCTGGAGGAAATGCCTTCAAAGAGGACCAACAAATGAAAACATGATGTGCTAAACAAAAACAGTTCCATTATCAGCTTCGCTTTCCACCTGCAATTACAGTACATTTCAACTGAGTATTTTTTCCTGGAAACTGAAATGGTTTCATTACGGCTTAAATATCTGACAAGACAGCTGACTACAGGCTTGAGAAAAGCAATTATTTTGGACACTGATTATTTCCCATGCAGGCAGCAAGTATTGTAACTGCAGATAGCTGGGAAAGACCACAGCTTTATGTGATGGACTACAGTATCTGGAGGAGTTAATTAATGTTGTGGGGTGAGCAGGAAGAGAGAAACTCTACAAATACCCAGCTTAACATTCAAATTAATTGACATGAAATAACTTCATATGTTTAATTTAAATGCAATTAATTTATTAGAAGAAAAACCAGTCTAGGGACAGATAGCTGGTACATCTGGCACAACAGCTAGAGAAACATCAAGTTCCCATAGCAACAAATTTGTTAGAAACAAGGCAAACATACTTCGGATGATGTGGCTTGGTTTTTAATCCACCAGAGCGATGACAACTGCACCAATAGGATTCAAAATACTGAGATCAAACTGAAGAAACTAATAACAGATACAAAGACTTCTTTTCTTCCTCCGAGCCGAGAGGGCATTGCAGTGAAATCTGCACTAAATCTGGAAATGCAGGTGCTGATGTGGGTAACCGCAAAAACAACTCAGCACTGCATTGCATCAGTGCTTGCATCTGTGCCACAGCCGGGCCCGGTACAGCTCAGCCATCGCAGCCTGGAGCATCCCACCCTGCGGACAGAGGTGATGGCGTTCAAGGCTGCTCCATGGCCAGCTGATGCCTTGTGTCGAGGTTCAGAGATCTTCCTTAAAACGACTTCATTAATGAGAAAAAGAAAAAAGGCACCAAAACCCTGTCAGTCATTGCTATAATTGTTTATGGATTTCAGTGAGCCATGTCTTAACGCTACTGCAATAAGATGAGGAATCCTGGTACATCAGAGCTCACATATTATTTTTCAAAGGCGGCTGCATGTAGATTTTGTTTCCTAATGCCTTTGGTAGACACTGTGTTCTTTTTACGTGAGGCACTGAGCCACAGGATGGTTTGAAAAGTTTGCCCAACTCAAGCAGGAGGTACAAGATCAAGGGGGGATGCCAGCATAGATCCAGGAGCCCCCTGACGTACCCGAGCCACTACGCACCTAAAGCAGCTTGTTCTTCTCTCTGACATAATCTTTCAAACCAGTTCATGTCAGAACCGGCACAAGGAGGAAACCTAAAATACAGCAACGTGCAAGAATTGAGGAGACTTTCCACTTCCGGTAACTTAGAGATTTAGGTGCTGGGGTTTTTTGAACCAATTATCTGCATTTGGGCTTCCGAGACAGCACTGAGGAATGAAGCTCAGAAAACAAACAAGCTACTCGTAAAGATGGTCAAGAAAGGAAAAGCAATTTCAACACCAGAGTGGTGGGAAGCACCTTGGAGTCTTTACAAGCCCACGCTGCATTTGGCACTTTGTCTTGTAAAGGTCTCGCCGGAATGGCCTCTGTTTATCTCCACAGAAAAATAGCAGGCTGAGGCCAACAGGCAGGATTTGACCTCTGGATCCAAGGAGTATTTACCTAAACTTCATGCTTAGTTGCAACTCATTCATTTGCCCTTGCCTGAGGAGAAGTTACAATGTGGCCTTTGGATATTTCATTTCCAAGCCCTCAGCAGGGCACAAATCTGCATCCCTCCAGACCGATGCTTTTCTGCTGAGAGCATACTCTGAGCTGCTGGCAGCAAATTTATGTTTACTGGTAGACGAACACAAACAGGCGAAGCTCTTATTCTCAATAGGCAGCAAATTGGGATGCTGGCTAGCAACTAAACTCAGTCCTGTCCGCAGACCTCCCCTTTGCACTAATATAAATGGTAACACATTAGCCTGAATGCGGCCAAACTGCCTTCCCAAGGGACTTCTAATGTGCCCTGTTTCGGCTGCGATTGAAACTCTCTTGCCTTCCTGGGACGCTGTTGGTGCATTAATTTTATGCAAGTAGTAACAGGAGCCTTTTGTCTTTCTAAAAGTCCTAAGCAGAGGAAAATTTAGTTTAGTTTGCTGATCCGAACGAGACAAAGTGTAGATTTGTCTCTCTTTTTCTCTCATGCCCTGCAGGTCCCTCAGCCGCTGGGCTACCAGCCAGTCTGGGTGTGCTATTCTCAGCCATTCCTCCTCTTTGTATAAATAATTTAATATTTACTGGAGCATGATTTGAACCTAGGTTTTTCTCCAGTTAAGATGGGGAAAGAAGTTTCTTCTTCTTCTTCCCTAAAGGACCACCCTCTAACTGCATCCACACTCTGCTGTTGAGGGTAACAAATGGGCAGTGTGTCCTGTCCTGCTTTCCTGAACACCAGTTATTTTCCATATATCATATAATTCCTATTTTGATTATGATTATCAATAATCATATTTTCCATCACCATATAATTTGTGAAACAGAACGTACTTTTTTGGTACTGTGTTCACACACAAAGTGCATTACCTTATCCCTCTTCCTTCTTAATTCCAACATTCATCTTGACTTCTATTCCCCAAACTCAGCTATGCTTTAACTAGATATGTGGGCTTTAAAACTATGAGTAAGGAATTCATTCACTACTACTCACTGGCAGGCAAGTGTTTTGTCATTGTAATTATTCAGGCATCATTATCATCTCATTCTGCCCTTGCCTCTCACGTGTAAAGCAGAAGGGAGATGGACAATCATTAACCCTAATCTATTTTTCTTTTTTCCTCCTGTCTACGTTCGAGTCTGCAGTGCTGCTTCAACCATTCCCATTTCTCCCCTGGGACCATCCAGCAAGCCCCTTCTCCCTCTCACCTCCCTCACCCTCTGCCTTTTTATAACCCATTTTCACCCATTCTAGAGAGGACACCAATCTACCTTTCAGCCTCAGTAGGTGGCTGTATCTAACTTCTGGCACCTCTCCAGTTCATCTTATTTTTAATGCTTTATGCAGATAAAGCAGTAGCAGTGGTTTGATGAATTTATTTCTCCTGAACTCTGCCACCCTAAGGAGATGCTCAGGAAATGGTTTCCAAAAATATTAATTTGGGCGATTCTTGCTACCGCATCCAAATTTCATAGCCCACGAAGTTTTTCAAACCTTGCACTTGTTCTGCCTAATCTGATTTTTTTATACTATACATAATACACACATCAGGATTAGGAATTACAATAGCTCAACTGCTTTTCTGAGAAAAGTTCCATGTCCAGTTCCCTGCCCATGGCAGGGAGTTTGGAACGAGATGATCTTTCATGTCCCTTCCAACGCAAACCATTCTGTGATTCTATGAAAAGTTAGGCCTGATTCAAGCATCTCTAGGAGAAATTTCTCATCACTAAAAGTGGGGAAAAACATATAAAAACACTAGAAGGCACATACTAGTCTCCAGTCCTTCAAATATACTAAAATTACCTTACACTAAAGACTTGAAGAGCGCTTGTAAGTTTTTTTCTTTTTGGACAGTCCCTTTACACTGGCTCCCCAGCTACAGAAAGTATTTTTCCATGTAATATACACATTAGCTTCCAGCAGGGAAATGCAATTACCATAATAAGATTTCTTAAAACTTGGCTTTTATGTTGTCAGCTGCATTAAAATTTAAATCTTGTGCCAAGTTCAGAAAATGGGACTAAAAATGTAAGAAAAAGATACAGTAAAATCAATAATATTACGAGTGAAACAGACTAAACTGTAGGCAATGAAGCTTTTCATTCCATACAAAAAAAATACTGTAAAATTATAAAAAATTAATGCCATTTTGTCGCTTGGTAAATTGCTACCATATCAGTGTCAATGCAGCAGCATTGCTCTCAATAAACGAGCACTCCATCACTTGGAGTACGGTACATATCTGATAATATTTGCATTTCTTGATGATGCATCTCATGCGTCACTCATTCGACAATGTTAACCTACGTTTTAAAACTTCTTCTACTATGTTTTTCCTGGTATCATTTATCATTTAGATACTCACACACTTCCTCCTAAATCTTCAGGCCACTTCATCACAGAACATGTAAAATCCCGTTATCCTGGCACTTTCATATACTAAAACATGGGTGGGTCTGTTTTCTTTTTAAACAGCTCCACTTCTGCTCGGTTACGGATCATCCTGATGGTACCAGCTTGGTTTATTTATCAACAGCTGATCAGGACGCATTTCCAGAATGATGAAAATGAAGACAAGTGGTCAAACTACTGAAGTTTCAGGACGGCATTTGGTGCGATGCCACTGCCAGTCCCCTGCTCTGCTGCACTGAAGCAACATGGAGAGCGTTGCCCACGTATTTACGCCCAAAACCTCCTCCACCCCCATTGCAAAATCACACAATATTTTACATTCCTGCAGCACTCATCACAGCAGCATTTGTGCATGCACTAGTAGCTGCCTCAGATTGCAATACTACTCCATTTCAGTGTATTTTATGCATTCTGGACAAAATTTCATCAGCCACATTGAGCAGTAAGCTGGAGTGACTGAGCAATCAGTTCTTGCGCAGCTACCCCTCCTCTCTCGGCAAACACCGCGCCGTCGTTGCCCTCCCAGGCTGAAGACCATTTATTCCTTCAAAACTCAGAGCCAGTTCTGCCATAAAATGAAGACATTGAGCTGTTATTTGTTAGCCCTTACGGCGTTCCTCCAGCTGCCTTTCCTGACCGGCAAACAACTATCTCCGAACAGCGTTGGGTCAGCTACATACCACTCCATCCTAAAAAAATATTGCAATAGTTTTCTTGTCTTGAGATCGAAATAAGAAAAGGGCAGCTGTTGCTAGTGAAAGAGCAAAATGTCCTGCCCAGAGGTGTGCAAAGAGCCCACGGGATCACACCGCCGTCTCCCAAAGCCTCTCGGGCAGCTGCCGGGTTTTAGCTGTCAACCCTGGGGCCAGGGGACGGCACTGGCCGGCGGAGTGGGGCACCTTGCCGAGAACGATGTCATTTATTGACACCAAGCAGGCAAAGAGAGATCAACCACTAGAGGAGAGAGACTGAATTATTCCTTACACCCGCAAAGAAGTACCAGGAGTCAGTGACCCCCCAGACAAGGTTTTTCACACCGCTGACGTGACCAGGTGGGTTGCTGACATGAGAGCCCTGCGCTGCTGGTCAGAGGCACACGGGGCATCTTCCCACTGAGGGCAACCAAAAGAGAGGGTTTTGGGTTTTTTTAGTAACAACTTGTTGCATTTACGCCTTTCTCAAGCAAGAAGTAGCATAACGTTAATTAACAGCAGAGCAAAGCAAAATGACTTGGCACACTGTGGTTTCATTAGCGAGCGGAGCTGCCACGTTACCTACCGCTGCTCCAAAGGCAAACCTCGGGAGGCCACACCAACAACCCCTCCGCAAACCCAGCAAGGCC
>Ga0181612_140247_pt1 | contig 25305 bp, 12 predicted proteins | sample HoacroProtozoa21_FD_119630 | JGI IMG/M metagenome (GOLD analysis project Ga0181612, IMG submission 119630) | Hoatzin crop microbial communities from Cojedes, Venezuel. Combined Assembly of Gp0051906, Gp0051904, Gp0051908
GGGACACCACTTGTCACCAGCCTCCAACTAGACTCAGCGCCGCTGATGACAACCCTCTGAGTTCTGCCATTCAGCCAGTTCTCTATCCACTTCACCGACCACTCATCCAGCCCACACTTCCTCAGCTTCCCTAGGAGGATATCAGGGGAGACTGTGTCGAAAGCCTTGTTGTAGCACTCAACTTTCTTCTCTGCTCTTTTTGGCCACCGTGGCAGTCCTGTGCTGCTTTGTCCAGGGAGGATCCTTGCTTCTTTCATCTGGCCAGCTATTTAGGTGGCTCAGTCACAGTAATAAGCATTGTATTTTGATTGCATGAGGTCTCACAAGAAGTACCGCGAAGGAGTAAATCCTGGTTTCAACTCCTGGAATCCATGAAAAAGAACGTAATGGGAGCTGGATTCCAGATATAGAATACCAAAGAAGCAAGGTTTTACATACATGTGGATACAAAATTTCTGTTCTGGAATGTGAACGTAAATATTGGTGTTCTTCAGTGTTCACTGCCCAACCTGTAGGAGTATCAGTAACTAACAGGGCACATTGTATAGTGAATGTTGTTGCTTCCCTTCAGGTAGCAGAAAAGTGGGCTAGAGCCACAAACAAACAATATTTAGAACAATCACTAAATATTTGGAATCTAAAGGAAAAAAGAGTCTGTTGCTGTAACCGGACTCTGGAAGAGCATGCTCAGGTTGGGTGGCTTTTTCAATCAGGCAGGGCACTGGAGGTGCAGGGGTGGTGGATGTAGGAGCACCGTACCCTGCGTCTCTGGGCCCCAGAGCCCCCCATGCAGGGGATATCTGATGGAATCAAGCAGAGCAGATCCCCACGGCAAAGGATCTGGCATGACCTTCATACGCATGCCAGTTTCTAATGAGGGATTTTCATGTCCACTGCTTCTCAGCTTATCCTGTGTGAGAACAAGGCAACCTCTACAACTGGCTGGGAGTCGTTCGCTATGGCCAGCTGTAGGTTGGAATCCAAGAAAAACCGCGTGGTAGTGAGGAGTTCACAGATGCTGCATTCTCCATCTACCAGAATGAATGAAATATAAGCTGTGTATAAAAATCAGGCAGTAAGATAAAATGAAGGTATATGTTTAATTTAATGTTAACGATGCTAATGTTAGTCTGTATATATGCAGAATATTTAATTTACTTTGTTCTTAATGCAATAACTTTAAATCCTCATTTTCAAAGCATTCAGCCATCACTAAACAAATCAGGATTTTGGCAGCTCCGAGAATTACCAGAGAATTAAACCAATGTTTTTGAGCAATTTGCAAAGCAAACCTTGCACGAGGCTAAGCCACCTCACCAAAACTGACTTGGAAATGATGAAGATAGGGAGCGCTATGCAAAAGATGTTTAATTTACATTAGAGAGCTAGTGCAGGTTAGCGAACGCCTAGTCCTACCAGCACTGAATGTGATACAATTAGGATCTTCCCTACATCGGTAAACTGGTGCCAGCCAGTTCATTAGCTCAGCAGGACGAGGTCATTTACACACATTACCTGTAATCTTGCTTCGATTGCTTTCTTCCCTAAAGGGTGTTGCTGCAATGAAAAAGCCTGCTTGGGAATCTCATTTTTCTCAACAGGGCTGCAGTTTCTAACTGTGACTTAGTATTGCAGTGAGAAACGTGAAGGATCCAGTTTAACAAGAGGGAGATATGACTGTTTGTAGGACCTCACAGTACCTCTTTGAATTTTTTCTCCCTGTAATAAATAATGTACTCAAGGTAAGAAGTGTTCTTTTAAAAGGAACATAAGCGAAATAGAGATGATTGCAAATAGACCGCTATGTCCTCATTACACACATTCAGATGTTGGAATACGGCTTTTTTTTCTAATTCCATAAAATGAGAGCTTGTCATGAAGTCATTTTCCCACAAAGTAACAGCACCTACAAGTTGTTTAACGTATCTGCACAGATCAGTGTCCAATGTGAATAATTTGTTATTCCTGTGAGGAAATGTCATTTCCATTTTTTCTTTCCTTTCTGTTTTTTTCTTGTCACCGTATTAATGCATTGGATAGAATTTTGAATGTTTTTCTCAAATCTCAGTTACATTTGTGAAGTCCTTATTTGTTTCCCGTCAGTTGGACCATCAGATAGACAGAAGATCTTTGGTGACCTTGGCAGTCTAAGAAACCGTCTGGGTTTTAATTTTTTTGTCCCCTGAAGATACAGCTACAAGCTCTTTCTACATAAGACTGCATTCTGAAGCTAACTCAGATCAGCATGGCACTTGTGCAACATTTAAATTACCCTGGCACTGAAACAAGTTGTGAAAACCAAGTCTGAACTGAGGCAATTTATCACTTGAAAAAGTGGTTTTAATGAACTGGGTATCATAATTTACAGCAGTCTTTCTGGATTATACATTTCTGAAAGAGACAAACAGCTGTTGGTATAAATTACTGTGCAGTTGAATCTTTTTTGCACTAGGTCCATAATTTTTGCTAGATGTTTTTTACTTGCAGAAGGAGAGAGGTGTTTATTGTTTAATGAGGTGAATCAGTAACTGTTTAATAAAGCACAAATGAACAGCTGTATTTTGCTTGAAAATGTGTTGAACCTCTAGCAGGGGAGTAATACTTCTTCAGTTCCCATGGGCCAGCCCAGGTTTGTGATGAAGACAGACTTAGGCATGAACTCAATTAATACAGTAAATTCATTAGGTGTTGAGGCTGCTTAGCACATGCATGGTCAAACCTGTCAGAAGTTTGTGCTTTAAGGCTCAAGCAGGTAAAGAAAAAGCTGCACTGACCTGCAGTGTAAAGTATCATGTTGTTCACGCAAAGGATGTTTCTGCCAGTGCTGTTGTATGAACATTTGTGACTTTACGGACACCATGGCAGAATCACTGACTAGGCATTTGCCATGGGAATTAGTAATAATGTGAAGCACGTGAAGTGGAAAAAGCAAGCTGCTGTTTGCAGCATAACTACTAGTATACATCATCTGTTCATTACCTCTTTATACCATTTGTGAGAATTTACTATGACCAAAATCTGTGTTACTAAAGTACAATATTCTTACTTGTGCTTTTCTATTTATTTGAAAAATTAGTTACATGTCTTTTTTTATATTTTCCCCCGAATAGCTTGCTTTCCAAAGCAAGCCGTGGCAGGTTTTTGCTTACAGGCAGATTCAGATAGCTCTGCTAGCAAAGTGCAGGTGTATATATCATGGGAATCATTTTCTGGAAAGGTACAAATTTGAGCTCAAAGTTCATTCAGAAAAAATGGAAAATGAAGAAACAATAAAAATAGAGTACAAAAAAAACCCAACATGAAATCTTTTTACTTCCTTTAAGTTTATACTTTTCATACCAAATGTGCTTATTATTTCTAATGAATTTATTTTAACATGTTATGCATGCACTTGTTTTACATTGATCTGTTTGGGCTGTAAATGTTTGAACCCCAGTAGGTGTTAAAGACATATTGCCATATGTTCTATGTATACTTGCCATTCCTTCTTTTAGGTAATATAGCCAAGGTGTTTATTGAAGTAAAGGATGAAAATGACCATGTGCCTGTCTTCACCAAAAAAATGTACATTGGAGGAGTGTCTGAAGATGCCAAAATGTTTTCTTCTGTGCTTAAAGTTAAGGTAAGACTGAAAGTTATTTAAAATAACATTCACTTGCAGTGGGAAAATATTTGCTCACTGGTTTGATTTTTCACAGGAGATTATGAAATGTGTATCTCCTGAAAGTGTTTGAGATCCTCAAACATTGGCAGCAATTTCCATTTTATTTCTTTTTGTAATCAAATATAGTGAGCACAGAATGGATAATTCTTCTTATGAAATCAGTGTTTGAGTGTGAATAGGAGTGTGATGGTTTCCATTTGTGTGTATATGATTGACATGCATTGGCCCAGTATTCCAGCAGTTACTGAAACAAGGTTGATTTTGAGCTTAGAAGAGTTTTGCAGGTTTTATTTCTATTGAATTTATGTGCTCATTTTTCATGTGAAGATTTATAGCTATCATTTTAGGTATGTTAATATTTAGAGGATTCTTGTACACTCAGTACTAGTTTTTACCTTCAATCCTTTTGACTGCTTCTTTGCAGCAGCATGTTTTTACTTTAAAAAGGAAAGAACAGTTTCTGTTTCACATCAGCAAAGCACTTTCATGTCTGTGCACTGTGATGCAATTTGTGAGGTAAAATTGACTATCCGTAGGTTGTTTTTTTTTTAAAAAAAAAGCAAAACAAAACTAAAAACAATAAGAAGAGAAAATTCAAGGGATTATAATATATAGAATGTAATTAACGTCAGACAGAGAAAGAGTTTAGAATAAAAGCTATTTGTTTTCTGTAACATACTTTGTGATGCAATCTTTTGTGCTAGAGACAGCCTGAGTTGCCAGGACTATCCAACTCACCTTGTTTCCTCTGCCTTTATTTTGTTACCTCAGCAGGCCTCCTGCATCTTTTTTCACCTTAAGCACTAGTGGAATAGCTTTGAAGTTGCTGATTCTAGCTTATGCGTGGAGGGGCACAGAAATATTACCTGCTAAGTGTTTTATTTTGACCTCATCATGTATTTAGAACACCAGGAATGAAATACAGAATATCAGAGCTTATTAAAGCTGTCCATTGCTTTTTTTTTTTATGGCAATCCTTCCCAAAGTAAGCCCAGAAATGGCAGAAAAGTGGGAAATTAGTAAGCATTGACCGTTGGATAGAAGCCTCTGTAGATGAAATCTGTTTAATTTGTGCCCTAGTCTGGAGTATTTGTTTTTTCTTATTTTTTTTAATACAGTGCTTATCACTGGCAATTTTTTGTCCCCAGAGTATCCGTATTGGTCTTTTCTAGAAACGCATACAGCAGTCCAAGTAAACAGCTGGGAATTTACTGAAGGTAACTTGGAAAGGAAACATTATAGTGTGTAAATCTGCCCTGCGCCAGTTCTTCCCAGCTTCTTCCGCAGGCAGATTGTGTTTGAGGCCATAGCAGGTAGGGACAGACCTACTGAGTGGGGCTGGTCAGGAATTCCACATTACGTGCTGCCCTGGGATGGTGCTAAGGCTGAGCTTGTGCTTGCTAGTCTCCCAACTGCAAAAACATGAAGGACTCTTAATACTGATTTGCCCCAAGTGTGTTCCTAGCATAGCAAAGGGTGCTGTTCGGCGGGCAGCGTGAAATGTTGCCTGATAGAAAGACCTGCGCCCAACCTGCAAGGTAGTTTGGGGAACTGGATCAGATACGATCAGTTGACAGATCAAACTCCGTGCAACTTCTCTCATAGCATCATTAGGAGAACACTGAGTGGTTAAAAGAAACAGCAATCCTGAATGAAAGGGAAGGTGTAGGGAGGAATTATGATGAGCGCTGGTAACTGGAAAGAGCGATTAGCCCAGAACGCTTGTTCACAAGGCGTGTGTATTTACTACTGCTTTATCAACTGTGAAGACTCTGTTCAGACTTTGTAAATGAAGCCAAAAAAAGTCATCTAGCATGTGCTATGCCTGTGTTTACTTTAAAGATTTACTTGTTTGTGAATAAAGACATGACAAAGTGGGTAATAATGCAGCATACTGCATTGGAAATAATACGTTCAGAAAATGAATTGCCAAATTTCCTTTTATAGATTTCTTTCCCTCCATCTTCTGTATTGAAGTTTTAAGGTACACCAGACTTCTACTCTGTACAAAATAGATAGTGACATATAACCAGATGTCTGCTTGATTCAATGAAAAGAAGATTCTAGATGCACAAATTAAAGAAATTGTGATAGTGTTGCTGTTAGGGTGATCTGAGACCATAACTGAGCAGAGTTCTGAAGGCAGAGGTAGTATTTTTGTTAATTTCTCTTTTTTCCAGACATTTTGCCAGTTGTTGCTTCTGGCTACGAACCTTAAACTGAACCCCTGGCATACTCAAAAATAGGAAACAGAAAATTGTGTCAAATCCATGAACTTTAGAAGTGCTGAAGATACAGAAATGTGCAAAGGTACTGGAGTAGATAAAGAATAGAGAATAGCAAAGTTACTTAGCTAAAGAAGTGTTATCTATATGAAAGTAAATGAAACATAAGACACAAACAGAGAATTACATTTTGAGTTAATCACACAAAATTTGAACAGGCTGTGAAACCCTACTGGGTTTTCATAGAGGCATTCCTGATTTCTTGGACACATATTCATGTGTGTCAGTCAAGGGGATAAGAAGCATGTGAAAAGGGCACATAAGTAATGGATTTTTGGAGGTGAAGAGGGGAATCTGCTTTTACCCTTCAGAAACATTTGACTCAAGAAAGATGATCAGAGGACAGAAAAGGAAGACACAAAGGAAGATGGAAAAGATACTACAGTTTTATATCTCTAACCTGCTTTGGTTAAAACGTATGACAGACTTCTTCCTGACTTTGCTGACAGGCAAAATAGAGCAAGGTATAAGACAGAAGCTAATGGATGGCATCAAGAGTAACAGTGTGCTTAGTTACAGTAAAATTAGAAAAAGTTAAGAAGTGCTTGTCGTAGAAAGTCAGGCTGTAACTGATTGTTCTAGCACCAAACATTTTCAGCAGCTGGTGCAACTTAGCTTGCTTTCAGTCCTTTAGGAAAAAAAATAATTGCTCTGTTAGTTAAATACAATACTCATTTCAATTAGTATTAAGATTTAATCAAATTAATGTCTTTTCTTGAAGAGTTCAGGTGAGTAGAATTAAATAACTAGTTTTCCAAGTTAAGATTAAGAACATTAACAAAGTACATGCATAGCTTGCACTGTATATATTTTTCAAATTTTTATTTTAATAAAATTATTAGATTTTGTATGTTATTCTTATTAGTCAATTTTTTATCCTAATAAAAACCCCTCTTTAGTAGGTTTTTTAAATGCATTTGCTTTTATCTTCTGCATTCATTAATAGTTGTGGGTTTTTTTGTGACATCTGAGTAATTTTGAAAAGAAACTGATATTCTCAGCATATTATTATTATTCCTGTCACTGGCAACAATTTTGATGATCCTTGACCATGGTATTGACTAGTGGAAGAACTTTTAAAATGGAAAGATGTAAAACTGCATATTATAGATGGCTGAAGTCATTGTTATTTGGCCTCATAGTGAACCAACATTTTCTAATTATGAATAGCATCACGTTATTTGTCACAGCAATGCCATACAGTCAGAGTTATAGAAAAGTATGCAACACCTCCTGGACAGTAGGACCCAAGATTGCCACTTTTTCCCCCTGTACTTCAAGGAGATACCGGCAATAAACAGGTACTAAATGTGCAGAAGTGACATTAGCTTTTAAATTGGTTTCTTATGTACATTCCATTATCCTGAGGGAAGGAGAAAGTGTTTATTTTAAATTGAAGTTTAAGGGTTTTTTTAGCAAAAAAAGAATGGACTCTGAATTGAGCCAGTGTTTTCCTTGCATTAAACAAAATTAGGTATTCTAAAGGTACAGCATGGATGCTGTTGATTAACTCCTAGCTTCTTTGTGTTTTCGCTTGATTTTTATCAATATGTGACAGATCTTGCTTGCAAACCTGAAAGTCGAAGACTTCTGTTAGTAGCGGATGATTTGTTTGAAAATTCCCAGTTCACCTTTTCTTTGTGAACCATTATGTGTGTATGTATGTTTAATACCAGCTCCTACTCATCACTCTCCAAGGCCTTTATTTTTATACCCCATCATGTGAATATCTATGCTTCTAATGTCCTATGTCAGTTCCTGCACCTGTGGGCAGCGCTAGTAAAAGTCATAACATTGTTTTGTAGCAGGCATTACTGTGCTGTACGTAGAGGCGGTTGTCAAGGTTTGGTTCTGTAAGTGTGGTGAGATGCTTAAGAAATTGCATGGGGGAGAGGATAAACTGAAGTTTTTGGAACAGTAGGATGTATTAGAAAAGAAATGAGGACAACCCAATTCAGTGAAGAGAGAATAAGAAAGAAAAAGCGGCATTTGATCAGAGGTGAGATAGGATCCATCTTGTGCTTTTATATCATAAAATGCAACTCAAGTTTAGAGTGATATATATTTCTCATGACTCTTTCATCAACTGTGTAACTGTTAGGTATCATAAAGATGGTATAGATGATGAAAAGGGATTTTTAAGGCACGAATTAAGATAATTCACATTGTGAGTACCTACATTTACTTTCTCGTGTGAAAGTGATAAAATACGCAAAGTTCTCCTTTTTGAGGTGACCTACTTGATGTGTTGGAAGGATGAAGGGCAGGCAACCATTTGACACTCTATTTGATTTCCTTCATATAGTAGCAAAATCTTTGTATAACACAACTTTCATAGCATAACTTACTAGTTGACCATATTTTAGCAGACTTTCAGAGAAAATAAGCCACATTCATTAATTATATTTTTATATTTTAAGCACAAGCGTGTTTTTAATTTGCCTCAATGGGTACAATAAAAATTGCCCAACAAGGGCCTTCTGGCAGGCTTGTGGAGGATGCTGTGTCTGGAAGCCCTAATTTTGGAAACACCAGCACTGGCTCCAATAGTGAGAAATGCCTTTTTCTGGAGCGGCAGAAGGAGATATTGCTGGTTAGAAAGCTCAGTCTGCCAAAGCTCTGGGACGGCTTTACAAGTGGGCACCATATGGACACCATAGAGCTGCTTTAACCCAGCTCCTGTCGTCTGCTGAGAGGTTGGAGCAGGCCTGTGCAAAGAGGTTTGCTTTAACCAGTCACTGTGGGTGGAAAAACCATGGGAAAAGGTCAATGGATGAGTGGGTTAATTGCAGTAATCGGAGTGGTTGGTATTTATACATTGAAATGGCTCCTGCGGTTAGATGTGATTTACAGGGTATGCCTGCTTTTATTTGCCATTGCTGTAATTAAATTAGTTAAGCATAATAATCACAGTGGCAGACACTAGCTAGCAGTTATCATTTAGTGGCAATTTAAGCTAATGCAATTTTTCCTTTTTATCAAATAAGAAATAGAAAAGATGGGCTGAGAGACATGAGCTAGGAAGTTCCAAATTATAGGTTTTTACCAGTGTAGATACTAAGGACGTTCAAAATTATTTTATAATCTGGGTGGAAATTCACTGTGTCTTTATTTTAGAGAGTATATGGGTTACATTAAGCAAGAGGTAAACAATATTTTAAGTTTGTAAAAATGTATCTGGTTTTGCAATAGTTTAAAAAGAAAAATAGTCTTAGTGTCAGAAGAGCGTTGATGTTAATACCAAGAGGCGCTTACGTTGCAGGATAGGGTTAACAGTTGTGTTTATGCCCTGATCCTGACCTCCAGGTGATCCCTACCCCACCAAGATCTGCAGTGGCCTCTTCCAGCAATTTTCCAGGCCCAGGGATGTGTTAAGGAGCCCACAGCTCTCTTCCCAGCCATGTCCCTGCATTTTCCCAGAGAAGGCCAGGGCAGTTTCTGCTCAGGCTTTGCCCCGGGTAATCAGTGTCCTGCTGATACTCCCTTAAGTTGTAGTCAGATCTCCAGTTCTGTCTCATTTTGGCATTTAATAAGTTATTCTCAACTACCTCTCTTTCTCTGTACAATGTTATTGGCACATAAGAATGGCTCATTTTTTGTGAGTGTAATTTATATAAAAATAAGACAAGCTTTATTGCCCTATGCAAAACCTACAACTTTCAAATTCAAAAAATCCCTACAGTTAGTTCCTCTTTAACAGTACTTAATGATTTGCTGTAGTCATTAATTTTTAATATAACAATTTATGTAAATAAATTTTAGATAAATTTGCAAATACACTGTTTAACATTTGTATGTTTAGCTTCAGTTGCTTAAATCATTCTGTACTCTGTGGCTTGAATAAAATTTCACCCCTCCTATCAAAGCACAGTTCTTCCCTTCTTGAAAAATCTTTTGTAAAGAACTCTAGTCTTTGCACTAATTATGCTGTACAGCCAAGTGAGTAGCACGGGGAGTAAGAAATAATCTAACTGCCAAGGGCCAAACACAAAAAAAATGAAGGGAGAGAAGAAAGCTAGTACTGAGTACATGATTTTACGCACAAATTGAATTTATAGACAAATAAGCCAATGAAACACTGGATAAACGATTCTCATCATCAAAACAGTTGCCTATGTGACTAAGGCAAATACGATAGATTGCTTCTCCAAGCTCTGTAAGGTACAGCAATTTTACTGGCAGCAGCAAGCACTCTCTGAAATATATTCACTTGAATATAAAATCCTTTTAGAATAATGTGTTGTCTTGCTCTAGATTTTTAGAAAGAGTACTATAAGCAAATAGAAAGAAAGCTTGAGCTCAGGAGAATGATCATTATCAAAAAGCCACTTTTAATTAGAATTAATTTGGTTAATGATATGCCATATGAATTATTCTATATGAATATGATTGTTTTAAGGCTAGTGTCCTCTGAAAACTGATAAGTACTAATGTCTCTAAGAAACAAACAGAAGGAATATATTTATTCAGTTGGCGCTTTTTAGCCAAGGCTTTAGTCCTTGCATCTTGAAGACCATGTTTATATTGCTAAGCTCAGCAGGAAATGTGAAGCTGTGTTAAGTACCATTTCTCTTGAAATGATAGTCAAGGCTGATTGTTGCATCTCAAATCCACAGGCAATTTCACACAGCCGTGTGCTGCACAGATGAGATCTTTTGAGTCCAGGAGATGATCTGATGCAAGACCGAAGGGTATCAGGAGCCATGGTGGTAGGGCAGCTGCAGGATGTCTTGGTTGCTGGTTATTTGGATTTACCTTTCCCTCTGTAACCATTGCATTGCTGGGCCTGCAGAGGTGGGACAGGTGGAACAGCAGTCTGGATGATGGCTTTAATTGCAGTTCTGGTGGTGCTCAGAAAAGGTTTCAGGTGGCAGTCCTGATGGTGATTGGTGTTATAGTAACCTTTAATGTTCTCTCTTCTTTTCTGCAATTCTCTTGTTTTGCCTGGAATTTTCAACATGTATGAGAGCCCATTTCCATGATTAAAGGCCTTTTCATGCTTTTTGTTATGCATATGTTAATTAAAAACAGATGTAATACTCATAACAACTAATTTATGAATTTTGTGGTTTGAGATTTGCTTTGCATTTCATTAGATTAGAATTAGTTATTTTCCTTTGCCACTGGTATTTTTGTGTAACTCCTGGTTTTCCCCTCAGAATTAGAACCAGACTTCCTTTAGCCACATGCAAAGTATTTTCAATCTGCTCTATAAAAACAAAACCAAAATCAACACAATCTTTAGGGAAGTTACTGGCGGGAATTGACTTTTCATTATAATGGTGTGTTATTAGCCCTTTCTTTTTAAACATATTCTTTTACAGTATTAATCTCCCTAGTTTGTTGAAGTGCATTTAAATGAGGAAATATCAGAGATTGTGACTGTAGTAAAGAAAGTGAGAAGTTCTTTTCTGCATTACTCCTCAGTTTATAAAGGTAGTTTTGTACTGGAAATCTTTGCAGGAAAGGAAGCTTGCCAAAGTAAATGACAGTGAATCAAAGTCTCTGGAAGTGGCTGACCTGCGTTTGATAGAAATGGCTCTAATATGAAGCCAGCGGAGAGGTTTGATGATGACAATAGGAGCCAGTGGAGTCTGAAATGCAGTTACATCCTGAAGGAAACTTGATTGTTAACAATATCATTGATCAAATTTTCGTTTCAGACCTTTTCTGTATTTTGTGCCCCTTTCTGATAGGCTTCATAAAGTAACTTCATCCTTTATTACTGTTTGAATATCTTAGTATACAGAACAGCAAAATAAAACAAAACCATTTTATGCTACAGGTTTTTCCCCTAATGACACACAGGGGAACAGGAATTACTCTTTACTGAACAGCAATCCTTGAAAGCAATCTATCTTAGTGGTTGTATACTGATCTAAAGCAACTGACAGAATAAATGTTTAAAATTCCTGGGTATAGTTATGTTTTTCATAGAGAATATTTGGATTACTTTTTTGGCTAGATGCATTTACCCATGTTAAATCTCCAGTAATTTTCTCTTCTTGCCTATAATGTCTACGTTTCTTTCGGTATTTCCTTTTTCCTTGAGATGGCAGGTAAATCTTCACAGTGGCAAGTTCTGTAAAAGTGAGGTTCAGCTCTCAGCACCTTGAGATCGCTTTCTGTTGTGAAGCACAAAGTTTTCCATTTTCCAATTTTGTTTTTGCATGTACACAATAAAACAACTTCTTTGTAAAAATGAACTGCTTTGCCAGTCACAATCTTTTATTAGTTAAAATATGATTTATGAATCACAGAGGGTAATCTGTAGGGAGAAAACATACTTGGTAGAAGTAAAAATCTACTTTGAAGCCTATTTGCAGCGAGAACAGCACACCCTCAGAGACATGCATCTGCTGTAACATCTGGCCTCTGACAGGAAGCTGTTTGCCCTGTTAAGAAGAATATTACAGTAATTACAGACACACAGGTAGTTTCTTTCAAAGAACATATCTTTAGATAGTATGTTGGCTTGCTAAACTTGTTACTATAAAAAACAGTACTATTTTTTCCTTTGGCAGTGTTCATAAAAACTACTACCCTTTGTGATTTTTTCAAATGTAATATTAGATTATTTCAATTAGTATGTTCTTTTCTAACATTTTAAACACTGTTAGTCCTGCACATGCCTTCCAGAGTAAGGCTCTTCATCCAGGGGCTGGAAGGTGTAAGTATACCTGCAGTGTTTGCAATACCGGATTGTTCCCATCCCATGGAGGATCAGCTGCATAGTCTGAACTCCTTCCCAGCACATACACATAAACCTACTGTACTGAGCAAGAACTGCTATTAGCATAGCAGGAAAATGCAGTAAAACCGATATTTCCAATTTTTGTTTCAAAATACAAGTTTGGGAACGCCTCTTATTGAACATATTTCCCCATGAGAGAGTCTATCAAAATCGATCCATGTTTCCACACCTTGGGTTTTTTGACACCATTCGAGGAAAAAGTGAACGGTTTTCAGTTGCTTTTTTTCTTACTACCTGTGTTTCTCAGACGTTTGTGTGGAGCTGGAGCTTACTCTGAGTGGGCTGGGCAGAGGTCAGCAATATGCTTAGCAGAGTGCCTTCTTTTCCTCTTTGTTCCAGCAGCTTTGTAAGTATGCCTAACAAATGATGCATTTAAAGCATAAATTAATTAATCTTTGGCTCCATGTAGCCCTCATAAAAGATGATTATTTGACATTTCTCAAACCTGCATATGTCCTCAGGGAATATTGCAGTGTGAGGCACAACTACGTGGCTGCACAATCACAGTGTTACAGGAGGGCACTTATCCCCTCACCCAGAGAGACTTGTAAAAGCAGCACCATGTGGCAATAACACTCTGATACCGTCACCAAAATTGCCTGCGGGCCACCTTTGGTGACTTGTTTAGAATGAGCATTAAAATCTTCATTAACCGTAGTTCCTGATGATACTGCATAATCATTGGATGATTACAGTTTTTATCATTCTTAGCATGAGCTAAATTCAAACTAGCTGCTTAGAAATAAATGCAGTTGTTAATTTTAAATGTTTTCCAGTCTCCCTAGCAGGGTCACCCATAGTGGTGAGCCTGAGGGTGCTAACAGTGCATGTAAAATGAATAGGACTGGGCTGTTGGGTTTCTTTCATTCTGCCTAGCCTAGTGCCACTAAGCAGATGGCAGGTTCAACTCTTTCCAATCAGTTGCTGGCACATAAAATGGGTTTTAGAACAAGACCATTTTTTGCCAGTAGGAATTTACAGATTGTTGAATATTTTCTATTCTGAAGCCGCATCTGCCATTGTACTTTTTTAAAGATGGTTTCACTTTGTGATTTACAGACACTTAAGGCAATAAGTTTGTTGTAGCTATTACAATTTTTCTTTTTTTTTTTTTTTCTGCATTTCTTCACTACTGTGCTTTTTTACACGGTTACCTGTCTCTAGCACTTTTGAACTCATGGTGATCAGCTTGTTTTTGCCATGGACTGCATCAGAATTCTGTATCTTTGCATGTCCTGGCATCTGCTCCTCAAGCCTACTGTCCTTTACAGACTTCTTTCCACCAAATTCTTAGCTGTGAGATATTTGGATGGCCTTTAGGGACAGCTGCTGTGTGAAGTGCTCAAACACAACCTGAGTCTTGTGTTAATTAGTTACACCAGAAAAAACATACATGGTGGAACAAACCGTAACTGGTTACAGAGGCACCACTAAAGGGACCTCTGACACTTCTAGTTGTCAGCTTATATATTTTCATCTCTTGTCTTCCAGATATGCAGGTGGACTCTGCTGTAGTGAGTCCTGCATATTTCCATACTTGAACTAACGCATTTTTCCCCTCTCAGTCCTCCTAAAGCTGAAATCCTAACAAAACAGAGTACTCTTCTGCTCCCTCTCTGTTTTAAGGCAACTGATGTGTTAAAAGCACTTTTTGTTGGCAGCAAAGCAGCTGCAGCCTTCATCCCATTGCCGCTGCAGTGCTGGGCTGAATTAGACATTGCTTATCTGAGAGCAAACCCAGTGCTGACAGCGTCCGTCTCTTTGCTGCCTCTGCAGTGCCAGGAATTTTAACGTTTCTAATGACTTGCTGCAAGTTGTGCTGGCAGTCCGTGTATAGGAGATTCAGACACCGAGAACACTTGCCTTGTTGGTCTTTTTGCTCTAAGAGAGATAGCTGCCAATAAAGTTCTGAAAAATAACTGTTACTGACTTTTTGGTAAATACCCTCAATGGTAGGACCTAGAGCAGCGTATTTCAGCTGATACCTGGCTGGTGTAATGTGCTTTTGCAGTGGGGTTCAGGAGCACCCCAGCAGTTGCACCTCTTCTACCCTGGGAGAGGGTGGATAAGGGCTGGAGACACGCACAGCGATGCCAGCAAAATTCCATTCGTGTGGGCACACCTTACGCTCTGTAGAAAGGAGGGTTGAATTTGGCCTGGTAATTCCTAAAATCATACATATTTATCAGTACTCAATCATAGCAGAATTTAGGAGACATCTGTATTTCTTGCATATAACAGAATGAAGATATACTGCTGTAATATTAAGTATAGCTCTTTCTCTTCTTTGACATACATAATGCATCTCTTCAGATGTCACATATCTCTTCCTAATGAAGTGTCAAAAATATTTACCTTCAGGACAAATTACAAGAATAGCAAACATCCTTACTCTGTATTAACGAAGTTGCTACATTAATGTCAGCAGCTCACAAGCTCTCTCTGGTGGTCCTCCAAAGCTGAACGTTGCACTGAGTGTTGTTAGGTTTGATCAAAGCATAAATAGTGGTGAAAAGGGGGGAAATGAAAACAACAAGGTTAAAATATTTGAAATTGAAATCTAATAATTATTCCAAGTTACTCAGGCTGTTTAGCACCTGGCTTTGCTCATCTGCTTGTAGCTGGCTTCTGGAATGGAAGTATCCTGAACTGTAATGATACTGAGGCCTGCGATTTCTCTGGAGTGCCAGTGATTTCTCAGAACTTCTGAAAATTAACTTGTCACCTGTCTGCCAGCTTTGAGCACCTGAACCGCAGGATTTTAGAGGCTGCATGCTTAAAATTTCAAAATGCCTCTTTCACTGGAGTTTCATGCATTAAAATTAGCTGCAAGACTTATCGTACCATTACTTCTAAGCAACTATGCTAGTGTGATGTTTGTTCAGCATGGCTGACTTTATTTAATGTCTGTGCCTGCAATATCGATACCGTAATTTGGATCAAAATTTTGTTTGTCCTTAGTTACCCACATACACAGGCATGAAATACTGAAGATGAAATTGATTTCTGTTGTTCTTGAAACGACCTATTAAAAATCATATCTTTCTGTTGAGATAGAATTTGCTAATATTTAAAAAATGATAGGCTTATGGTCCAGCTGAACCAATCTAATAAATACATTTTAACAAAGAATTTGGCTTTTTATTGAAAGGGCGTAGTGCTCATCTCACAGGTAACCTCCAGAGAGCCTTTGGCAGTTACCTAGGTCGTCAGTGTAAATTCTGCTGCACTACGGTAAAGACCTCCAAGGAGTCAGATCAGATAATACTCTATTACCGCTGCCTATGTGCTTCATACCAAAACACACGCCACGCAGGGTTAGGAGAATTACTTACCCCTTAGTACCCCTCCAGCTCCATTACCAACGTGAAATTTGAGCATGAATAAGCCAGTGGTTTTTGCCACACTGACCTTTTTTATGTTGTTCATGGCTTTAAACTGAGCTATGTTGTACAACCTGCACTTGCCTGGTCTTAGATGCGTGCATTCAGTGTGATTTGTTAGGAGTGACACAAAGTGATTATTTTTCAAAGTTAGCTGCTCTGCATCACCATGAAGTAATTTCCGAAGAGATTTCCTTCTTGACTCTCGAGCAGCGGGTAGGTAGTCTTCTGGATGGGTTGTGCCAAATCCCCTGCTACAACAGGCAGAGGCTTCCTGATCTCTTTTTTTGAATACATGGAGGATATACACCTTTCCTAGAATACACAGGCGAAACTGTTCCAAAAAGCGCCAAGAGAAGCTACTTCGAATGCCTCTGTAACCTACAGTTAGCATATTTTCAAGGAGGTTTTTTTTCTGTTACCGTGCAGATTTTAGATGTTTCTTTAGCAAGAGTAATTTTAGTAGTATTAGTAATCATGTGAAATCTTTTAATTGTAATATTAAGATTTCCTTTGCATTAGGTTAAAAACAGGTACTTGAAGTGAAATATTTGATTTTTAGAAGTGTATGTGGTGCTTGTGCCTGGGTGGGGACTGTGGTGCTGCCCTGGACTGGGCACAGACAATTCTGAGACCCCCCACGGTCAGGCACAGCTGAGGTGGGGTTTTAGTTTTTATTTGTTTTTTATAATCCAAATCTATTTTATATGGCAGTGAATTAAATTAGTTTTCCTGAAGTTGAGCCTGTTTTGCCCGTGACAGTAATTGATATAGTAAGCTCCCTGACCTTATCTCAATCCATGAGCTTTTTTATCTTATTATCTCCCCTGTCCTGTGGAGGAAGGGGGTGAGAGAGCAGCTGGATGGGCCTCAGGCAGCTGACCAAGACCAACACACCACAACATGATAATCTGAGAATACATCAAATGAAACTGTGGTGGGAGTAAGAGTCCGATAAGGTCACTGAAGGTGGTATGGTTACTGGAGGAATGAAGGTAACCTGTTGTGTAATTCAGGCATTTATGCACTTCTTAAAAGGGCTGACTTCAGCTTGGTGCTGCAGTCGGACATTTAGCTCTCAAATAGTGAGGACTGTTAGCAGTCACATATCAACCTGATTTTTAGGTACAGCCATTTCCTCGCTTCCCTGTGGTGTATAGCATTCCTTCACATTTATTTGTTCCTCCAGCAATGTACTTGTCAAAAGGAAAGCCAAAAATTAGCCTAGTCCTGAAAATCCACCTGTCAAGCTCCTGTCTGTGGGCTCCGTGATGTTTTAGGGTTGTAGTTACCCATGCCAGCTGGATAGTAGGAGTGGTCTGGAAAAGCTCACCAATAACTTTGCCTTTTGACTGACAGGAAGGCCTACATTTCAGAAAAATTTTAACCTTCCTCATCGTTCCTAAAAATGTTAATAAAGGGGTTTGAGATAACCCAAGGTGTAGCAATCTTGATTTTCACAGCCGTAAAAAAAAGCTATAGAACCAGAGAATAAAGGCACTTTAATACATTTCATATTTATGCTTTTCGTAGCCAAGCCAGATAAAGCGTTGTCAATTTAAAGGAAAACAAAATATTAGCAAAGGATGCAAAGACCATTTTAAACAGTTCTGTCTCTGTGATGAGTGGCAGCCAGTGTCACTGAGGGAGCTCATCTTTTGAGCAGCTCTGCAGCGCACTGGTGTGCTACGTGAAACACTTTTGCTACCTCTAGCTAAATCAGCCTGGATATGATCACTTAAATGCTGTATAGTTATATCTATTCCATCTGGTCTGATAGCAGTCAGAGTAGGATGGAAAGCACATACAGTTTTGAGTACCTGGATCATTCATCTGGCACAGATATCTCTTGATGTTGCACAATGCAATCAGTGTGTTGCATAGACTCGCTTGTTGTATCTTCATACCAGTATTCCCTGAAAATTATCAGAAAATGAAGACAAAATCGGAGTTACTAAGAGTTTCCACCTTATAGAACTTGTTCACTGATAGTGAGGAAAATTATTGATGATTAATGACCATCTATTGAAGGCTTAATGTCCTTGCACAATTAATGCATTTTTAGACAGCAGTGGCTTATCATGGTAAACAACTGTTCATGCTGCCATAAACCCTGACTAGACTGTGATTATATGGTTGTTTTGTTTTTAAGTCATGGTGAAGTATGGATTTTACACAGACCTGCACCTTTTCGACGTTAAGGGTGTTTTTCTCCACCAGTAGCTTAAGCCGCAGGCTTAAGAAGTCATGCCAATATTTTGATAAAAGCCTACTAATGGATGCTGAAGTGTTCCAGATGCTGAGGCAGTGCCCAAGCCTAATGAGTGGGCAAATGTACAGGTGGTAATTAGTTACCATGTCGCTGACCCCTTGCTAGACAGAGCACATGAAAGCATTATAAGGGTCCTCAGAAACTCTCCCATCAGAATATGGGTACTGCCTTTTGAACAGGAGAATGATTTGTGCGAAGGATTAGGTCTGGAGAGGCCAGAACAGGGCTATGCAGGGTTGTCAGGCACAAGGCAGGTGAAATAACGTCACTCCTGGGACTGCCTAATTGATGCAAGAACTGCGACCTAATTCTGCAGCAGTTCAGGGAGAATGCCAGGGCAGCTCTGTGTCGTACACTGGGTCTGTACATCAGGTCCATTGTGCAATATTGCAGGAATGCCAGTCAGTCCTTTTTTTTTTTTTAATAAAATAGGATTAAGTTACTCCAAAAATATATGTACTCTGTTAATGAGGGTGCAGAGTATCTCCAAGAGGGAGGACATTCTTGTTGTATAAATTCGTGAATGTATTGTTGGGTTTTTTTTTCCTTTGGTATTTAATTGTCAACAAGAATTTGGCAGTGGAGGTTTCTCAGAATTAAACTGTTCTTACCTGTTCAGTTTGTTGCAGGCTTGAAAACTCCATTTATATTGTACTTCTTTTTTTCCTTTTTTCTATTTTTTAGAGCAGTTTAGTGCCAACACAGGAGAAAGAAATTGCTGGAAAAGCAATACTGGATGCAACAAAGTTAAACGAACCATTTAAAGTAATAGTAGTATCTGCTTTCCGGTATCTAATGTTTTAAACGTCAGAGTGGAAGAAATTTGCTGGACCAATATGCAACTTTATTTAAAGGACAAAGTTAATGATTCTTTGCATGCATACTTACTTTATTTGCCTCTGGTTGTTTTCTTTTTCCTATTAGGCTGATGATATAGACACTGGGAATTACAGTGCCATGCAGTACAGACTCATCATTCCTCCAATCAAGGATGGTAAAGAAGGTTTTGTGATTGAAGCTTACACAGGGCTAATAAAAACTGCTATGCTGTTCAAAAATATGAGAAGATCCTATTTCAAGTTTCAGGTCATTGCAACTGACAATTATGGAAAAGGACTGAGCAGCAAAGCAGAAGTACTTGTAAGTATGACCCGGGCATTATAATTATGGAATTATTCCTGAGGAAATTCAAACACTACATAAAGTTTAATTCCAGGCAGACCGATGGGCAGGCCATAAACTGTGTGTACTTAATATTTTTAAGTCATTGAAATAAAGTTGATTTTTTTTACACCAAAAGCATTTATGACCATCTGAAACACGTGTTGATGTTTCATGGCAGAGATAATGATCTCTGTTACCACACTAGTCCTGATGTTCAGTATTATATTTATGCAACAAGCCATTGCTAATGTTCAATTTAGATTCTAATTGTTTGCATTAAACAGGAACCTAAATTTTGTTCTGGACCCAGATGGCAGCAGAAAAAGTGCTGGGTTTGTGCATTAGAAATACAAAGCAGGTCACATCTGTATGATGTGACACAAGCGTTTACAGATCATGTCCACTTATTCTCTGAAGCAGCAGGGTGCAGCCAGCTCCTGTACCAAAGCTGTGAAGCAGGGTTAGCATGGGATTAGACCCCAGTTAATAAGCCAAGCTGAAGGCTTGCTAACTTGAGCTGTACTCTGTGTTCACATGACTTCCTAGCTTCTGCATTGGAGTTAGATCTGGTTTATCTTGCAGTGCAGGCAAAAATCTGAGCAAAGAGTCTCTGAAAGCTAGAAGTCAGTTGACTTACTGGAGAAAGCCAAGGTTGCCGTGTCTTAGTTGCTTATGTCTGGAAGGGAGATGGAATAATTCAGGGCTGAGACTGTACTTTAGGTTTTCAGGGAAGCAATGTTTCAAAAACAACACCAGCTTTAGGCCCTGAATTCATGTTTTTGTGTTGAGTAAAGGACATTGACTTAGTCCAGTCACAGAAACCATCAAGACTAAATTTCTTTAAAGCCTATGTAACTTGATGGATTGGATCAATATTAGCACAATGTTGTAGGGATAAAGTGCATTATCTAGTTCATGGGAACACTGTCAAATGATACAGATGATAGTCATAGCCATAGTACTTGGTGTATTGAGTTATGCAGGAATTCAGCGAATAAACATAATGTATGATGTCCTCATGCTTGACCTCCCAGAATGACAGGGCATTCTCATGCAATTTATGCAGTAATAGTATATTAAATGTAGCCAAAAGGTATTGACATCAAAATTAGAAAGTGAAGTATGTCTCATTAGTTTATAGAGGTATCTTTAGGTTGTCTTAGTGAGTGATGAGCACTCTGGTACAATGTTTTTGAGCAAGGCATGAAAGCTTAGGGTAACTGTAGATAAAATTACAGGCTGATACCATCCCACCATGAAAGTTTGCACTAAACGTGATCCATCCGTTCTAACTAGACTAAGATGTTCCTGGGCTTTATGATTGAACAGAATTTATCCTGCTGTTACTGTGATGTCAGCTGCTTAGACTGGGAGCTGTTACACCTTTCAATACAAGCTTAAGGAGTGCACATAGATAAGGGGAATGAGTTTAATTACTCACATGCAGAAGAATAAGATGTGGGGGAAGAAGATAGGATTGCACTGGGATGGCGTCTAGGGAGAAGAGGTGGAGCAACACCAGAGGGACAGTACTGCGAAGAACCTGAGCAGAGCAAGGTATCCTCCAGAACTGGGGCCAGGATATTTCCTCAGAGCCCTGGCACAGCTCTGTGAGCAGCATAAGCTGCCAGACCCGTGTTGTAGGGCATGGTCCAGGTGAAGGATACCAGTCTGTTCCTGCTGGATGGGACTGGAAGGATGGCTTAAATTTAGACATCTGTGGGTCTGCACTTTGGTTCCATGTGATGGAATTGCCCTTTTTAGCCTCTGTGAGACAAAAGAAATAAATAAGAAATTACATTTTAAAATAAGTTTTCTGCAAGTAAGCACTTAAAGATATTAAATAAGTGTGGATGGTGAATATTCACTATGATATCTTTAATCAAATGTTTGGGGAGTCACATGGCCCCTTCCTCATTCAGCTCTCAAAATAAACTACTGCCAGGAATCCATTGGTGCCATAAAATGATCAAGACTGTTTGTGGGCTCTGCCTTGCCGGATTTAAAAATTGGAAAGTGCCTAGTGAATGAAGCATGGGATCAAAGGGATGTTGATTATGGGCTAGTGATTGTCAACAATTATATTCTTTCCCTGCCTGCCTCTACTGCAAACTTCCAGTTTGTTGTCCTACTTATTTAATTCAACCTGGAACTTTCCTAGTTCTCAGCAAAGTATTCTTCAGTTACTTATGGACATGAGACATCTGAACATGCTGACTTCCAACCCTGTAATTTAGGCTGATTCCTGCTATTTAGCATCACAGGACCTGGCTGTATTTTTGCTCAGTAGACTGGAAGTAGCAAAAGCTTTCTAAGGAACGATGGGTCGGATGATCTCTGGTAACTGTGCCCCCAAAAGTTTCCAGAAAGCAGTAATGGTGGTGGCTCAGGAAGAGCTTTCCCACATCTTCCACCTCTGCTCCCAGCATGTTTCCATCTCTCCTTGAGTGGAAGGGAACAGTTTCTCCCCACAGCTTTTCTTACAATGTAGTTAAATTGAACTTAGTTCCTCAACTTAAAGCTATTTTTAATAATTGAAACATGAAGCCTGAATAGCAAGCAAGTTAATGTTACTACAGAAACCTTAACTTTTTCTTGATTTTTGTTCAACACTCTTGTTTTACTATAGCTAGTCAAGAATGTGTGTTTATTCATATTTTTGTGTATGAGCAAGTAGTCATAATTGTGATTCCTTGAACATCAATAGAACTATTGCGTTTTTTAAGTGTTGCATCTATGCAGTGCTCAGTACATAGGTGCACAGTCGTAGCTTGAATTGGCTAAGGTAGTTAATTCTATTAAACTGTTCATTGCTTTAGAGTTTCTTTCAATGATCTTAGTCTAAAATTTAAGTTCATTATAATTCTGTGTTTCTTACACAGAAGTCTGTACCTGCTGATCAGTGCTTCTGATGACATTTCAAGAACATTTAAATATTTAAAGTTGAATTAAGCATCAAAGCTGGTGAATCAGTGTTTGATGTGAAAATATATTATGGCTTATCTGCTGAAGTGCTTACAGGGCTCAGACTTCTTTTGAAAATCAGGAGTCATTTTTTCTTTTAGAATTGAATCGGCTAATTCTGATTTTTAAATTTATCAGGTTTAACGTTGTCCTGCTTTTCCAAATTTACCTCCAGAATCCTCTGTAGGGAGTATAGGTTTGGATTATAATGTTTGCTGTCATGCCTATATGGATAATGAACCAAATTTTAAGAAATGTTTTATTTTCTCCTACAGTATGGGAAGTAACTGTTCCTTTCACAACCTAAGGGGAGACTGGCTGTGCTAGTGAAGAGAGACCTATTACAAAATGCAGAAATATTTAAAAGGGAGGAAAAAGCATGCAATCATTTTACTGGAGGGCATGCCTTTTGTTAGGATAAAAATAGCTTGAGGAGACTAGATGACAGGATGTGAAGCAGAGTTTGCCAAATCTGCTGAATTTGATGCATGCGTGTAGTCACTTCTGCATGCTGACCATCCAACCTGTGGCTGAGAAACAGAAGAGTTACATTGCTTTTGTAGTAGAAAATGCTAATGTGAGAGAATTGTTCTGAGGTCAATTGTTCTTTCATGGAATCCTGGATTTTTTTATTTTTTTTTTAAACATAGCGCATGAGTATGTAGTGTATTAAAGAGGCATTTTTTTCCTGTCCTTTTATGTAAAAGTGCAATTGTAAAATGCACATTGTTATGCACAGTTTTACGCCATATAGAGAGGGAGAAGAAGGAGAAGTTGGAAATTAAAATGACTTACACTGATGACTTCAAAATAGATGAACAATTTCCTTTGTGATTTTCTAACAAATTATCATCTATTTAGTTGAATTAATCTGGTACTTGCATTTATGTTGGTGCAAACTGCATGTTTCCAAGGTTAGATTTTCCTGACAAGTCATCAAAAATACCAAAATGCTCATAAGTGATTTTGAACATGGCACATGGGAGATCCATGATTCTGTAAGTAAAGTCAAAACTGTGAAAAACAGGTTTTGTAGTCCCTCCTATAAAAATCTGTAATTCTGATGCAGTCCTGCAATTACAGTTCTAGTTAAATCTTTGCCTGCTGTTTATTGGTTTTGGCTGCCAAGCAAAGCAGATTTCCCAGTTCTCTTATTCCAAATTAAAATGAGAAATCTGTACATCAGAGCATGGCTACGAAGGCAGGAAAGTAATTATTTCATTCTTTTTGTATGGGGAGGATGTTATGCGTGGGAGTGTGAATTGAATTTCATTCTTTTGTTTCCAGGTCTCTGTGGTCAATCAGTTGGATATGCAAGTCATCGTCTCTAATGTTCCTCCCACCCTTGTGGAACAAAACAAAGATCAACTCATAGGGTAATAAATTTATTTACTCTACACATATCAGACATTCACTGGTTTTGTCTTTAGATTCAGCAAGGAGTGCTCCCTTTATGCCATGGTCTATTTTTTTGCCAAAAGACTTGAAAATGAGCATGCAGATGATTTGGTGGGGAGCACAACTGGCTGAGTGACAGCACTGGCCCCTCCAAATCCACATTATGCTCTTCCTCTGGAGAAGGCAGAGGTGCAGTACTTCTTTGCTTGCACATTTGCCCACTTTGCAGGCTCAAACTAGGTTCAGAGTTGACCCTAATACAGATTGTAGTGGAACCTCCAGACACTGAGCACAGAACTTGCATCTGTCAAAATCTGAGATGTAAAATGAATAAAGTGCTTGTCCAAATGTTTGAGGCAGTGTGTCTCAGTGAGCTGTGTTGCTTCACTATGATTTATCTGGCTGATGTAGCTGTAAGGTAAAGCAGAATTTAGAAAATTTATGCTGGCACAATTAATACCACTAACATCACTACATAAAATTTTAATCACAAAAAATTGGTAACAGGGTGTCATTGTTCGGGCCTAGCAGGTACAAAATATTGTGATGAAGGGATGGGTAATTGGAAACATTAATGCTTTGCAATAACAGTGAAGTATTTTATCATACTGGCAGACAGCTAAAATCCCTTTTCATAAATTATGCTTTAGTAGAACTCATACACTACAATATCATCAGCTTCCAGGAGACAGATTTTCACTTTTAGCTTCTTTATTTAAGACAAGGGCACTTTTCTACACTTTGTGTCATTAGACATATAACCATGAATTAGACAATATGGGAAAAAAAATATATAGGAAATTGTTTAAAAACAATCTTTGTACTCTTCTTTCACTTTAATCAGTGACAAATGGTATTTCTCAGATTTCAATGGGTCTGTTCCATCCTGACTGTTGTCATACCTTTACTTCTCCACAGAAGTTGAAATACATTAGGGTTGATGATGTATTCACCCACTGAAAAGGAAATGTGTTGTCTCTAAATGGCTCATGTCTTCATTAGACTAGGAAAAAGTATCAACAGATTTGCTTCTGTAGATTTAGGACAAGTTCCCATTTTCTCTCTCTGGTTTGAGCCAGGTGTATGTTGGCTCTGATAGATTGTTAATGTCAGAAACACTAATTAAGTTTTTCAGGCAGTAGTCTGTATTTACAGGGACTCCATTTCCTAGAGCTAAGAATAATAAAGGAGTCTGCTTGCTTAATACTTATGATCTAGCTTTCCAAAAGTGTCAGGTGTCGGTGTTGGCTGGAGAGGTGAAGAACAATGTCTCTTTTAGTGACAGTAGTAGGAAAAGTTTGCTTTGCCTATTGGTAAGCCTTCAAGTTCACTCCGTGTAGATCGTAGAATGCTTTGGGTTGGAAGGGACCTGTAAAGGTCATCTAGTCCAACCCCCACTGCAGTGAGCAGGGACATCTTCA
>Ga0181612_144639_pt1 | contig 25302 bp, 19 predicted proteins | sample HoacroProtozoa21_FD_119630 | JGI IMG/M metagenome (GOLD analysis project Ga0181612, IMG submission 119630) | Hoatzin crop microbial communities from Cojedes, Venezuel. Combined Assembly of Gp0051906, Gp0051904, Gp0051908
ACAGAGACTTTAAAAAAAAAAAAGTTGGTTTGGTAAACTTGGAGATGTCTGTAAAAAATTAATGTCTTGATCAGCTTTTTACAGTTTATGCAGCTTTCGTATGTGGTGTTAAAAGGCTATTCAGTTAGGCAAGGGTAGCCTTTATGGAAATAACTTCTAACTTTGGGATCTGACTAATAGGATTTGTCCCAGAAGGCAGGACAGTTTGTATGTAAATCTTCATTTGGATTATTTCTTGTTGTTCTTTTAATCTTGCAATGTGGCAGACAGTCCCTTGAGTGCTATTAGATGTGGAGTCCTTCCTGGCTTTACATTATGCCAACAGTCTTTCTTCTTTGAGGACAATAAATTCTATTTATACTGTATATCTCAGTGTCTACTGATTTCGACTGAAAGCAAATTAAGTTTTGGTTTCACAATGAGGGTCTGGTCTCCTGACTCCGTATTCTCTGAGAAAAGCCATACTAATTCCTCAAAAAGTTGCAAGTGTACCCTCCTATGTTCTGCCCCTGGTGTGGGAAAACATGTACTGAACTTGGGACATGCCTCTCTTTAAAAGACAGGTCATTCCCACATGACACATTTGCGACATACTGTAGAGATCTGGACCAAAATGTCACTGAATTCAGACCAGTGTTTCATCAGTGGCCTTGGCCCAGCTGGGCAAACCATTGCCTCTGAATGGTGTCAGCATGTCTGAGACATCACCAGTAAAAAACATACTGGATAGATTAGCCAGCAGATGGCCTTGCATGAGCTCTATGATGGTAGTATCCTCAGTTGACCTATTAGCTCTATGTTACTAATGTAATTGTCAGAATAGCAATGGCAACTAGCATGGAGCTCTGTACTGAAATATGAGTATGACCATGCATGTCTCCACACTGGTAGCAAAAGGACTTGACAACACTGAATGTCTGTGCCATGAACCTGGAATAGCCATTTCCTATGAGATGTTGGCCATTGTTTGGAGTGTGGGACAGAGAGGATGGTGGGGAAATATTGAAACAAGTATGCTAATTTTCCGAGCCAGTGCCAGCTTGTCACATGGAAGACGAAGGTGGTTATGCATATCCTGAAACTCATAGCTCACTATTGGTCATCTCTTATCTGGAGGAAAAGGGGTTCTGTGATTGCATGAGAGGGATGGAAGACTAGGGATGGTAAGAGGAAAAAATGGACCAGAGGTTGACAGTGGCAGCCATTAGTAGCTTGATCATGTTCCCAGTATGTGGGAGAATGTCTGAGACATACCAGGTGTTGATAACCAGCATGGGATCCTGAGTGTCACTATGATACAGAAAGGAGGTGAACCTGAGTCTATTGAGGTGCAGTCTAACATGGCAGTAGGCCATGGCTGTAACCTCTGCTCATCACACCCTTGTGGTGACCTCTGCTGAGCTTCCTATGCCTTTCTCACCCAGTTTCATGAGTACAAGCTTGTCTAATTAAGCTGATGCAGCAGGACCAGTGTGGATGCTGAAGGGCAGTGAAAGGTAGGTCACCAACATGAAGTCATTACATGACTACAGTGCACAGAGGTCAGGCTTTAAATGCCTACTCAAAGGGAATGGGCAGAGGGACCTCAGGTGCTCTTTGGGAGGAGGCAGAGTTGCATCAGTGACGTAGCAGTGGGGACCACTCAAGGCACCCCAGTGAGGATGGGGGTGGGAAGCTGCCATGAGGTTGCCTGCACTATGGGAACCTGCAGATACAGCCTTGCTGGGCAGCGTCAGAGTACAGCCTTCTCCAGCCCCAGAGCCATATTGAAGAGCAGAAGACTCTGATGATGCAAGGCTTAAGGCCTGCTTTCACAAGAGACACTGAATCGCGGTTTTTGCTTGGTATCTGTAGTGGTAACGTTGATTAGTGTGACCCCACATGGCCTCTTATGTTCTGAGCATCTTAATCATTGCTCTTCTTCATCTACTTCGCACATTTAGCAATAAACTGTATTTTAACATATTCTCAGTGACCACAGAAAACCTCCTTTTTATTTTCTCCATGTGTGTGCAGATTCCAGGGAAACTAGCTCTGACACAGAGAAATGCTTTAGGTGAAATTTTTGCAGAAATATCTCATTTATTCTCCAGTTATACTATCTTATTAATCAAAATTATCTGTCTGTTTCAGTATACTTTAATTTTACATGAACTATTTGTTTCATCAGCAAATTAGCATATTATAGTTTCTCTTTTATAGTCATAACTAATAAGAGAGATGAACCAGTGAAAAAACTGAAGCTAAAACCAAACCCAAACTGAGTACCAGGTTAATGATGCACCAGTTGGCTAAGGCAGAATACAGCAGACAAATGACTGCATCAACAAAATAAAGCTGTTTCTTCATCTATATTTTTAATTGTTGTTAATATTTTCAGTGTGTCTGCAATTGACTCTGTCCAGAGGCTAGAAACATAAGACTTGATGGTTGCAATGCTCTGATTCACTTTTAAGTGCTCAGCCACCCTTGGATATACTCAGCTTTTAGTGAGGTGCAGAAGTTCCCTCTAGGCTTTCTAAATGGACCTAAACCAGACATCATTAGGGGATCCACAAAATCCAGCAGAGAGGGTGCGACCTTAGCTGGTTTCACTCCTTTAGCCAAACAAGACTAAAGACTATCTTGTAATCTATGTTGTGGCCATTACTATTCTACTACTGATATTTTTTGCTGTTTCCAGGAGTCTCCTTTGTTGTTGCTTTCAATTCTCCATGTTCCCTTGTCCTAATTTTCTTATTCCTATTACAGTATTGTGTTTTGTTTTAAGCATTGTGTCAAAAATTTTCTAAAAGGTACCACCGGTACCATGAAATTAAAATGTCAGTAAATCAATTAATTACTGCTACATATCCCATAACAGTTTCAGGATTCTAGGTGAAACTGGACAACCACACCTTAGTATTGGTTTCAGGTTCAGAGTTTTTCTACCTGAATGTCAAAATGCAACTTAAAGAAGTGAAAATAAAGGTAAGGAAAATATTCACTGCAGCTCTGAGAGCATTTGATAGTTCGTAATGCCACAGACTTACCACTGCCTCCTTCCCACATACACACATACATGGCTTCTTAAAACTATAACCTTTCCAAACTTGCTGTCTGCACTGAACAAAATTGTAGTCTATTGCCTTTGGCTGGTGCAAGGAAACATTTTTGCCTTTCTGGATGGAGCTAGAACAAAAATAGTGTATAGTAGTAATCGGATACTGGAGGAGATCCAAATTATATTAGCTCACTTGCTTGGAATAAAAAATTAAGGAATATATATTTGAAGAATGCATACTGGACAAGTCTATTAAGTATACCCTTATATTTCATTGTGTCCAGGTACATTTGAATAGAGCGAACTACCTGTCCGTATCAGTAAAGGCTATCTCTTTCTAATGTTGAAGTTGAACTGTAATCAACAAAGCGGTGCTTTCAAATCGGATCAGCTCAGAACAACTATTTTCATGATTTCCCTGTTCTTAATTGCTTTTGTTGTGTTTTAGGGAAGGCCCTGCTAGATTATAAGCTGACTGAATCACAGTCTACTGCATTGCACATAAGTTGTAATTTCTATTTTTTTCCTCATTAAATGTAAATCTTGCAGTTGGCATCATTAAGCTATTGACATATTCTGCTCCAGTGTAATTACCTTTATGACTTTGCTTGTAGTGCTCCTTTTACTTAGAATGGGAAATACCTCAAATAGTCTGGTAAATTTTACTACTGCAGGTGGGGAATGTCCAGTTTAATGGCCCCACTGTATTAGTCTTTGTTATTCGTGTGCGCCAAAAAATGCACAGGATATAGATGGGGCTGAGTCAACATTGCTGGAATTTCCTGACTTTTTAAATACTTGCTCTTGCATCCTTAATACTATCACTGAACTGGCAGAGGTGGGAGGACTGGGATGACATATTTCCATTCTGGCCCTGAACAAGAGGCGGGTAAGCAGCTGGAGAATTAGAAGTAATTTAACCCGATAGATAAGATGACAGACATCCATAACTCAGCCACACGTGTAAACATACTCTGCCTTGTTTGTTTCACAGTCCACAAAATGTGACTCAGAAATGCGGTTTAAATGGCACAAAATGGCATTTGAGAATCTGATGGAGGTCTGTGTTTGTCAATAATTCATGTTTCATGCAAAGAGGAATCAATAAAGCACATTTTATGAGGCTGGCATGTAGGTTGTAACCATGTTCAGCAGACAAGATAAAGGTTTGAATTTGTTTCCAAAGAAAAGAATATTTGTCCAAATGAACAACTGATACCTGGCCTTTATCTAATGAGAAGAATATTACTGGGGCTTTGACTGGTTCGGAAGGCTAAAGAAGGCTCTGAGATGCAATTAGGAGGCATTAGTTACATTGGTTTCCCTTTTAATAGGGTACAACTCTTCATTCAGGTGTTTAAAAAAACCTCACCCTAATATGTTTTTTGACTCCAAGTGCCCAGAGGTGCGTGGCCAGCCAGGGGTGGCATGCCAGGGCAAGCTCACTGACTCAAAGGAGAGGACTTGCAAAACAACCTGGGAACACAAGAAGGGAAAATATCTAGGCAGGAAGCTATAGTAATGGTTTGGTCAGAAAGAGAGCTATTTTCAAGAGATTTTCATGTAAACTATTCCCTCTTTTTTCTTTTCTTTTCCTTTTTCTTTTTTTTTTATTTTATTTTAACACCTTCTCTGGCATTTGAAAAGCATAAGCCATTTCTTTGGTATTGTTTTATTTTCATCCATGTTTCAATAAATCTTGGGCTTGAGGAAGTTACTGGTGTATTGGTAATTTGTCAACAGTATCCCCAAAGGATTTGTGAATGTCACTGAGAAATGCTGAGGCTTAACAGTTTCCTTAACCTACATGTCAGAGTTATTCCTTATTCACGGGTGTACGCACAGGAGGAATATTGTATCTAGCTGGCTGTATCCTAATGGGAGATGCAGAGACATGCAGGGTTTTCTCTCAGTTTCCCAAGCCAGCTGACTGAGGTCGGATCCGCGGTCCTGTGCTGGAGCTAACGAGGCCCAGCGAGAGCACCGATGGCACTGCCACTGCAATGCCCTATCTCTATATATTTGTCAAGAGCTCGCTATAGAGAAAGATTTAAATGTACATTTTGTTTCATTGCAAAACTAGATTTTGCTGGAGCATGCAAGATGCTTATTTAAACAGTCACTCCAACAAGCCTGTTAGAATCAGTGCCTTTGGTTAGCATTTGTGGGTGAGCAGCGGTGATAACAGTTGAAACTACATGCTCGCTAGTTGGCTTTTCTCACCGTTGCCTCACTGGCAAAGTAATGAATCCGCACTTTTGTTCATGTATGTACTGTTCTCCGAGTTGGATTTTCAGCTCCCTCTCTGTACATCTGTTGACTCCGTGCAAGTATATGTTCTAGTGCCCTTTCATATGTTCTTGGCACAGATACATTTTGTTGGCATGAGCACTAGGCTGAGTTTGCTGGCATTTGAGGAAGTGAATCTAAATTAAAATGCAAACAAAAGAACAAATATAACAAAACAAACAAACACACACACCAGGAGAATGTTCCCACAGCGGAAGCTGTGCATGGCTCACAGTTTACACATACAGGCTTACCCTTTCTGCCCCTCTGTCTCCCAGGTTTACTCATCCCATCGGGGAGCGAATATGGAGTTTCAAGTGAGCAGCATTTCACTGCTTAGATGACAGATGCTTTCTGTCAAGAGGAATTCTGGCTGATGAGGCACTGGAGGATGTGTCTTCCGCACTTCCCCCAGCATGCCCAAGGACTTAAACAGCCCAGAGAAAGCCAGCAGTCAAAAAGAGCTTTCCAAAGTCTGAGGCAAATGCATTTTCTCTAGGTGATCCACTAAACAGATTTTCTTACACACTTTTTTTTTTTGTGAATCATTGAATATACAAAAATGCAAAATTATGGATGTGCTTAGAAACAAACAACTGCCCACCTCAAAAGCTTTCAGAATAAGTTTCTTACCTACTACTGAAATTTATTTTCCTATGTGGGAAAACTTTGACATACTGTTTGAGATGTTTGCCTTGATGATGTGGGCTTAGCAGGATTGCCTGAGTCCCATACTTAACCATCAGAATGGCAGCATGCTGAAATGACTAATGCAGCTAGCATAGGATTTCGTGAGATTACTTGCCAGACAAGTACTATTAAACATATGGGAGGTGCTCTGGGGTGCTGTTGTCTTGCAACTCAGTAATGACAGTAGCTCAAACACAACTGTAGATGGGATCTTGAGTAAGAATACCTTGAGGAGAAGAAAGTTTTCTGTGTTAAAAAAAAACACCAGCAAAGAAGTTCTGCTACACAAAGGGACAATAGGTCATGTTCAAATGTCAGAATATATCAGGTGAGAGAAAAACCCACAGTAGGGAGGCCATGATATTCTGAAATATCAGTCTTTTCTGAAATCACTAAGTCCATTGGTCACCTTAACAGAGATCAAATAGTCAAACTTGAAACGCGTACTTATATTCACACACTCATTGTTTATTTGCTATCTTGATGATCAATTGCTCATACAGGGATGGGTTTTACAAGAAAGAGGTTTTGTGGCAACATTTTGATACAGAAAGGAATAGTAAATGCCCAAAGAAATTGTAATTAAAAGTTTTATCACTTCTTACCATTCCTATTTTTTTTTCCAGTCTTGATTACGGTAAAGAAAGTATAGTAACACTGTTCATGGCAGAGTAAAGAAAAACTGCCTGTGAGAAAAGTTAAAAACCCCAAAATACAATATTTGGAACCTGACTGGGGCCTCTGATTTTTTCCTATTGACTTCAATTAATTTTAATTTTAAGTTCTTTTTATTATGTTATTAAAATCAGAAGACACATAGAATAAAGTGTGCTGTCTGCTCTAGTTCAGAAAAAATGAAAGCACAGCCTGTACTGAATGATAGAGTTGTGCTTTAATGTCCAGCCATGTGGTTTCTCCATGGAAAACTAATGAGTTAAAGATGAAATTCCTCTTCTAGTTTGCATATATCTTCTTGCAAGGATTCTGCAGAGCAGAAGTATAATTGGAGACTCTATACAATTGACTCTTGTACTTTTAAATCCTAACATCATAAGCTACGAAACATCTTTCTTCCCACAAAAACGTGATTTTTTTTTGGTCCTAGACGTTTTCGGTCCTAGACGTGCTCAGTTATGGACATTTTTGAAATAAAGTAAACATTCTCAAAAATACCAGGACCATTCCCCTGAATTTTATTCAGCACCATCTGGAAATAGAGCTGGGTAAAAACCAGAGAAACAAAAAAGATGTAAAACTAAAATTTCAAAGATTTAAGAGCTGTCCTGAGTTTCTGCACTATGTGCTTGTTTGGCTCTTGTTGAATCAAAAGAAAAATTGAAGCAGAAAGCAGAGATGAGACTTCCATTCATGCTCCTCATGCTGTTTTCACTTCTTAAACTTCATTCTGGCTTCACAGGAGTGGGTTCACAACAGTCTTCCACATAAACTGCATCTGAAATTTTACAAACTGTATTCGGACATATGCTGAAGGTGGACAGAAGCATAGCTCTTGTATCAAGTATTTGAATGTTGTTTTAAAATCTATCATATGATACAGTAGCTTTATAATACCCATGATGTTTAAAAAAGTGTTGAAATCTTTGAAACTATGACCCTCTCTTGCCCTATTTTATTGCAGTTTAACCAAGGGGTCAGGGAAAATTCCCAGTCTCAAAATTTTTCTACACGGAAAGTGTAGAAATGTGTATCTGGAGCTTCTGATCCAAATTTAGCATAAGTCAATTTTTTTTTTGCTGTTACTATTTGTATGCACAAGGTAGAGCCAGAATCTCTGGGTTTAGGTCAGAAATCTTCAGAGAAGGGACATTTTGGCTGCAGTTGGACAGCACGCTGCACTACGACTCTTGGTTTCTGACGTGAGCTCCAGAGTGCTCCTGCAATACAAATGATAAATACGGTTTCCCACTGAGGCTGGGAACCTTGATCACATATAGATGTCATGGAAGAGGTAGTTCTTGCTAAAAGCTTGACACTTGTACAATCACAATAAACCGAGTCCAGAAAAGGGAAAGAATGTTGCAATTATCAAACTGTCTGAAGTGAAGAATAAAAAAATTAAGCTGGTATTTTTCCCTTTCCTTTTGACTAACTGAGTAAAGGCAGCCAGTGATGTTTTCCTTCTGTAGAAGAGCAACTGGCAACATACAGCCAGTTACTTCTGTTTCCGTAAGTAGCAGTCTCTAGTAGCTTACGTTTCAACGGCTCTTTTTACAAGGTTGTAAAGAAAAGGATGCCACTTTGATAATCTGTGACATGCAGCTAGTGTCCAGCCCTATAATTCGTGTAAATCCAAAATCTGTCCCAAAGGTTAGGAAGGCTTTTTTCTTTGAATTTTTAAATTGAACACTATTGTCCTATCATTCTTTTCCCAGAATAGGAATGCGTTTTCTCCCTTGTATATCTTTTTTGGCATATGGATTTCATCCCCAAGAATGGTCTTGTTTATGGTGATGATGACATAGTTACCCACATCTAAACATATTTGTCAGATATTCTGGTATAGACAAACCCTCTATGTTTGGAGAACATCTTTTAATATCAGTTGAATTATATGAAGGAGTGTCAAGATGCCAGCATCATTAGTGTGATCTAAGAAACAACTGGAATAGGGAACAAAACATAAATACACATTTTGTATTTTACAGAGAGGAAGAGAAAGTGTACAGTAGAGGCACTTTAGCTGGGGGGGGAGCTGTGTTGTAGGCCAAAGGGAAGGTAAGTGAGAAGCAGGTCTATTCAGGGTTAAGATGCTTACACGGAACACGAAAAACTGGATTACTGATGTGTCATGACATTCCTGTGTGACCTTAGCAATCCACAGGCCCAGTTTTGTAAAGAATGTGAGGCAGATAACTCCTAATTTTCATACATAATTAGTTATAAAACTAATATAGTGTGTGGCTACTGTTATATGCTTAATTATCTTCATTCATGACTGCTTTTCAAGTATGAGTTTCAAGTGCTAGCATTAAATATACCTTAATTTTAAGTCTGAATCCTGCAAATGCTTATTAGTGCTTGCTGTCAGAAGTAAGTTATTGCCTAGAAGAAAACATTAGCTTTAGTGGAATTACTCATGGGATTGAGTGCTATCATAGAAGGAAATGTTTTCAGATGTTTTACTTTAGTTATATACATATATAGGTCACTATACATGTATTTTTTTACACACACACACATATACATACTTTTAGAAGACGAATTTATAACAATATTTTTTTCTCTATATATTCCTTGATGCCTTTTTCCAAGTTTGCTTTTTTCTTATTAACGCATCATCTGAATTCTCACTGTCTTTAAGGTGCAACTAGCAAATGAAAATGCTATGTGTTCTCTTATCATAAGTTTGAGTCGATGAAGCAAGTAGCTCAGGTCTTATGTTTTTGGGACAAGCAGAGTATGAATACAGTAGTTCGTTGCTCGGTCTTCTTTTTTTCTCCCTTTTTTTTTTTTAAGTCTGCATTTTTAAATTCAGCAATGCCATTTTCCAGTGCTGAAATGCAACCCGGAGGCCAGTTCAGACACGGTGTGATGCAGGCCAGTTGAATTGGCTGGTGGTTCTACTGTGGATGAGTTAAAGAAGGAATTACCCGAAGCAATGGTAGCTCTCAGAAGGGGGCCTGCCCTTCAACAGTTTAAAGCCTTTGAAGAGAGATTTCCTTTCAGCAATGTGAAGTCTTTGTGGTGATGGGAAACATACATTTATAATTAGAGAAGAACACAGCGTACAGTAGGAATAGTATAAAAGCATGCGATTTACAGTGTCTAAGGAGAAGCTTTGATGTAGAGGGCCCCACTGACCTAGTTTGCTGCTAAAAGCCCTAGAAACATAAGGCTCACTGACTACAGTTACAGGGATGTAGACTGTGAACAACAACCGTCTGCCTCTGCACTGCCACCCCACATTAAATGAATATTCTGTTGCAATACAGACTGTATGGAAATACTATCTGGATACAAACTTTATTGAAAATTAATGAAGACATTAATAAAATTTGCTGTACTCCTCTGGGGAAAATGTGTTAAAAAAGAACCATCATGAATCAGCACGCAGGCTACGGATAAGATTTATCTGGGAAGGTTATTTATGGAAAAAAAATGTTGAAGACTTCACACCAGGACAGCCACTCATTGGGTGGGGGCAGTGTGGAGAAAAAAAAAAATGCTAATCTCTGTTAACAACAGACAGAACGTAAAACCCAAGAAGTGATATTGATTCAAAACGGTTATGATACCAGGGTCTGTAAGAAAGACTGTGCTCAAGAGCAGTCAACACACCACAGGAAGAGTGTACCACTACCTCCACGGTATGCACTGTTGCGAACAAATCTGATATAAGATCCAAGACTAAATACTCCTGTCCACAGGAAGAATAGGAAGGGTGAAAGAGAACTGAAGGAGACATTGGCTATCATGCTCCAACCATCCTCAAGCCAGTTATGTGGAGAGGGCAGTACCAAGGCTTCTGTAGCATCCACCAAGTGTTCGGTAAGAGGAGAGTTGCATGGCTTAATTGACACAGGTGGCAAAAAATCTGGGAAACAACACAGCTGAGAGGATGATAACAGTTTCATAGTAGTCTCTGTAGTACTTTGTGTATTAAAAATAAGGTATTGTTCATCCCATGGGTTCAGGCTTAGATTTTTGGTGAATTCACCTCCGATGTGGGTGCTAGTAGATTTGGATGACTACGTGCAGACCATTTAATGGTTAGTCCTCTTGAGCTTCAGAACTGAACTTGCATGCTGAGTTGAGCCGAGGTGGGTATCTGGGGGTTTGGCTAGTGACCACATCTGAATAATATTAAGCTGAGGTAACATGGTCTGCCTTATAATCAGTTTGCCTGTGGGAGAGGGCCAGGCTGACAGAGGTCACTGAAATTAAAATAGAAAACTTAATTACATAAAAATAATATGGGTGTTTTGGGTGCTTTGATGGACAACGATGATGTAGAAAAAGACAAATATAAAGTTCAGCAAGAGCTATTTATAAATCTTACCTAGTGGGGGTAAATGACAACAAAGGATAAATCAGTGACTATGAAGTAATGTTTGTGCCAGCACAGACACAAACTTTTCAAAGTTCATGCTGAGACCTAGTATGCATAAGGTACTCAGTAAGGGGTGGGAGATCCTTAGGATCTTGCTGCTAGTAATTCAGCTGCTGGCTAAGACTCCTGTGGTCACCTTCGACTCACCAGTCACTGACCTGATCCTAGAGCAGAGCAAGCCTTAGGCTTTTCTAGGTTTGTACGTGACATCCAAACATCACAGCGCCCCAACCACGCTCTGTGGCTGTAGTGCGGTGCCTTTGGTGCCTGCACATTATGCCTGCTGTGCAACTATAATAAGTTTTCAGCAATAAAATAAATAGTCAAATCAACTTTTCCAGGATTAGGCATTTCTTATTTCAAGTGTGGTGGCCCCTTGCATTTTGGCTTAACGTACTTTAAATTTGGGTCTGTTTCAGGGCAAGAAGTTACTCTCCTAATATAATTTCCAACCCATGGCCATTACCCAGCTGATTTGCCCACACCTTTTCCAACTGTTCTCCCCAGACCTGTCTCTGCCTCCGTTTACCTTCAACGAAGGTAAATTCTCCTATTGTCAACATCACCACTGTCACCATTCCCACCAATCATTTGCATTCATTCCTAGCTAACAGTCAAATGTTAACAGTTGATATCTGTCCTGCCTAGGTTAGACAGCATCCTCGACCCTTTCATTATTAGAAAATGTTTCAGTCTGAAGAAGTAGAGCCTAAAGTAACTTTAGTGAACATAAAAATAGACATAAACACATTTGCTCATCTGTCTCATTTTCCTCCTCTAGAAGACTGAGCAGGATCGGTTTAACTCAGAGTACATGGACGGCTGAGCTCTACTTCTGAACCAGTGCAAAGGTTGGTATGGAAGTCATCCACATTAAGTAAAATTTTTTGTTATGGTTCTTATTTTTAAATACACAAGATTTTTCCTTTCACAGGTAACTGGCAAAGCTGAGGGTTACAGTACTTGTGAGCTTTTGACAGGTATTGCCCCTGGGTGCTTTAGGTTTCTTACTCCTCTTTTTAAAGTTCTGTCCTGGTTAGTATACTATTAACTACATCCACATTTCTAGGGAACAGTCACTCTGTCAGTGGTATTGGACTGGAATAAAATGTTCATAATTACAAATAGAGATAAGAGATCCTATAATTTGACCTCTCAAACAGGTGTCTGTGGCTTTATTGCACTTGTGGGCCTTCCTCAAGGCCAAAATCACCTCCATTCAGATGCAAGTTTCAGAGAAGCTTTGTTCGTGCCTGTGCAATGCATAGCCTGTCTACCTTGGTGGCAATATCACACAATTGATGCCAAACAGAGAAGTCAGTCAGGGGAGCCCCAACAGAAAGACCCAGGTGTTGCACACTGACTGCACAAGTAGAGTCTCACTGGGCAGCGTGAAGCTATACATCCCTAGAGCTGGCGATGCATCCCTAGAGGCATGTGCTAACATCTACAGTCACAGGTTCTGAAGTTCTGGAGCTGGGTCATAAAATACACTTGATTTTATCTTATGTCATGGCTTGAGCCATATGGTGAAATGCAAAGGACGATACTGACCAGCTGATTCACAGTCTTTGCCCTTCCTCTTCCAAAATACTCATATTGTCGTATATGGATCTCTCTTTGGCCACTCACTTAAGGTCTAACATATCAGTCTCCAGAAACAAGCACACAACGTTAAGAATTGCATCTGTCTTTGGACGGTTCTGATTTTAAGGATGTATAATTACTTAATAAGCTTATTTCTCCACAAACACAAACGTGCATGTTACAGGAAACCAACACATCAATTAAGAGAGACAGAACATGGCTTGCATGCTGACTCAGCACCAAGGAGTTCTGGAGGTGTGTGAGTTGCTCAGAAATAGATGTGAAGAGCATAGTAAGACTAAGTAAAGAAGAATCTAGCCTTTTTAATATGATTTGGCCAATGCATGACACAAAGACAAGTTCAAGGAAACACCCTTTTAACAGTCAGTGATTCTACTGAAAAACGGCATATCTGTCCATCTGCCCATACATTTTGAGCCGAATATTATGAAGGAGATACTGCTCAAAGGCCCAGAAAGAAGTGTTATTTTATACGATGCATTTTATCTTTATAATTTCATGTAATATTTTTAGCAACATGAAGTATTGATCTTTATTACTAGACACCAGAAATTCTCCAAGTGTGACTGCATACAGTGCTAGCGGATTACACCACACCTTCTGAGGCAAGTATTATTTTCTCTGTTTTATGTCTGAGAAAGCTGAGGCAGGAAATGATAAGTGAGTGCCAAAATCTTTAGATACTTGCTCTGTAATACAGGATTTGTGGGTCATAAACTCAAACTACTGAAAGGATGCTTGAGAAACGCTTTATTAAACTACATCAATATATATATATATATGCACATGCACATACATAGGTTATTATTCACAACTTTAAAAAAACACAATAAAAACTCGGCTGGATCAAAATTTTCAAGATGATCAGCAGTATCAGGTGTCTCAGCTGAACACGCCCCATTTGAAGTCTCAAGCTAGTTGCTCTTCAGAAAAGAAACTCAAAAGATGCTTCAAGCTCCATAACCAAAATGCTGATGCATCCGAATCTTTTGAAAATCTGGACTTAAAAACAGCCCATATATATAAATCACCCTAACTCTTCTTAGAGGTCTACTTTATTGACAAATCCTAGCTCTATCTTCTTTCCCTGCCTTGTTGGTATAGGACACCTTTCACATCCTTTTGGCTTTACATCCCCTCTTAATATTTTCATGAGCATCACCAGGAACAGCACCACGCTGTGCAGCTCCATGAAGGGTAGCTATTGAAACAACTTCAAGACATACTACAGTGCAAAGAGAGTAGCTGACATCCTTGAACAGTTAAGGTGTGCACAACTCCAAGCCTAATTTAGCCTCAGCACAGTGCCGTAGTGACTAGAGAATATTGTTATTGGGTCTAGAGGTAATGCACTGAGAGTTAACTTACACGTCTGCTCAACTCGTCATGGTACAAATGTAGCCTGTATAGTTGTACTCATATGGTGCTGTTTGAGGCTATTAGTTGCTTCTTTTTGGAGCTTGTTTGTATGATCTAGGACTGCACCCCTCCACAACCACTGCCAAAGCAGTGAGTCCAGGGGACTCTCCCATTCACAATAATAAAACATTTCTTCTCAAGAATTTGCTTTTTATAAACTGAGGAGACAGGAGACCCGCTCCACTGTGGTTTTCTCTTACTATATCGTTTCCCCTGGGGCTTTACATAAGATTTTATGGAAAGGTTTTAATTTTATTGGGATATTTTTCTGAGCTACCCTTAAGTAACCCTTTTGAGCTCATTCATGTTCTCTGTGGTAGGGTGTTCTGTTGCAATTACAGACATACAGCAAACCAGTGAAGAGCTGAAAATAGAACGTACAAGTCTTTTTTCTCACTACAGTTCAGAAGAGAGGCAACGGTCTGTGCCTCTGCTCAATGGAGTCAGAATAATCACTGTGGTTCCCCCAGCAAACCAGCACAAGGGCTTACAATGCTATTGTGATAATATCTGGAGGCCCCAAGTGAAATCAAAGCCTCATTTTGTTCACTGTTGTACAGCTTCTACTCTGAAGAATTTTTAATCCAAGACTTGAATCTTGCACTCGAAGAAGTACTTGTTTTGTGCAGAAAATTAAACTTCAAATAAGTAGGAAAAAAGAAGGACATTATTTTCTTCTATTATATATTGTTTCTACAATTTGGCGATAAAAACTAAGGTGCAAAAGGACTGGATAATTTGCCCAAAATCATAGATGCCTTTTATTGAAAGCAAATCTTTGACATTGTAGTCCAGCGCTGATCTTTCTATCTTTCTTCTCAGCTGCAGATTTTGTGATTGTTCAAAACTGTTCTTGTGTAAGCAGGTTGCTTGCTGGCCAGAGTATTCACTAGAGTTGTCCTGTGGTCTCATTTTAGAACTGTCTTGGGCACACAGAAGTCTGTAGCACATTTCTACAATTTGGAGGTGTCCATCCAGCCTCCAGTATAACCATTCTTCTATTCTTGTTGATATATTTCTCAAGCCTTTAAGCAGAGGTGAAAAATTCAAATCGTCATTAATAACATTTATCAGACCACCCACTCATACACACGATTTTTCCTTACTTTCCTCTTTCTACTTGTATTTTACTGCATCATTTGTCTCACTCCATTAACTTTATCAATTGTTTCCAAATCAGCCTTACGAAACCAGACGTTATCCTTCCAACTTTATCCTTCTTCTCAACTTTATCCTTCCAACTATTTGTTCCTATGCCTCCAAGTACATAGTTTTCCCCTAAATTACACATCTCATCCCAGCAGCTTTGCATACCTTGTCTCTCAAGCCTCCTGCCTCACTGAAAGGGCTGCCAAGGCACCACTGGGGATCCCAAGGAGTCACAAAGCCTCTGTGAATGTCAGTTGTGTGTGTCTGGAGACTGTTGCTGGCAGCAGTCACTCACACTGACTGCCGGGTGCAGACCTGTGAGCAGCTACAAACAGGTGTTTATCTGAGATTAAGTTTTATCTAAGATTAGACAGTGTTACCAGTCTGCTGCTCCTGCAACACGTAGGTACCAAAATCCAGTGCCATACAGGCGGTGCCTGCTGTTGGCAGATTGTTACCTTCATCAATAAAAGTTTGCAAGCATCTTTTTCCATGCTTCAGCTGTTGGCAGATTATTACCTCTGGGAGTAAAGCTCTTCAAGCATGTCCTTCCATGCATTAGCTGATAAACATTGGTGCTGTTCACAGCACTGACTCTCTGGTTGTTTTTATCCTGTCTTTGGTAGCTGTGGCTCAGTTGAGGCTTGTGTTTTCTGAGCAGAGTGACTTAAACCATTTGCTTTTGTACAATAGGCCTTAGCTTGTTTCTGATTCATGCCAAATGTGTCTACATTGTGCTTTAGCAAGACTGAACGCAAGCTTAACAGTCCTCTTACATGACATCCCCACATCCAGGTATGACATGCCTCAACCCACCCTTCTGTGTTGTAGATGTCTCAAAGCTCTCCAGAAGTGTAAAGGCACTGACTCCCTCATCTATCTCAACCCTATCAGTTTTTGAGCCAAGGAACTGTTTAGTTCTTTCCTTCCTTGATTATCTCTCCCCATAGAGGTCCATCACCAAAAACAGGAAGGCTCTTCCAGGTCAATCTTGACCTCTACAAAAGGGCACAGGGCTGTTAATCTCAGAAACATCTACATCACAAACTTCTGCCAGAAGCAGATGGACTGCCTGGTATCCTGAAGAGCCCTGGTAGCCCTTCTTTATTCATAGGGCAGAACAGGTTCAGCAAATAATGGAGGCCTCCAGAGATTTGTTGTTACCACCCCTTGGCAAAGCAGAAGCAACTTCAAAATTACTGACATTTGCTCAGGGTTGTATCCAGCTGACTTTGTAGTATCACCAAAGATGGAGATTTTTCAGCCTGTCTAAGCCTCTGGTTCAATGTTTCACCCCCATCAGCGAGAAGCATTTTTAATTTGTTTGCTGCAACTTGTGCCTGCTGCCCTTTAAGCTTTTGCTGTGCACTGCCTGAGAGAGTCTCACTCTGTAACTCTCTGTAACTACTCATTAGCTAGTTAAAAACAGCAGTTAGATGCCCCCTTAACCTTCTCATCTCTAGGCTAAACAAACCTAACTCCTCATATACCACGTCTTTGTGTGTCTACAGTTCCTCTTACACTATATGCTCAGTTCTCTTAATCATCTTGCTGACACTTCACTGGACTTCGTCCAATTTGTCAGTCTTGTACTGGGAGCCCGGAAGTAGACACAAGATTTGAAAGGTCATCTCACAAGTGCTAAAAAGAGAAGAATAATCACTTGCTTCAACCTGTTGGCTACACTGCTGTGATACAGTCTAGTGTACTGTCGGACTTTATCCATACATGAAGGCCACAAATGTTTGGCCACATTTACCTTCTTGTTCAACCGGCCCTTTCCCGCCAAGGTGCTTTCTGGTTGGACAGCACCGTCCCCCCCCCACCCCCCAGCCTGTAAAGCTGCATAGGATTAATTCTTCCTGTGTGCAGGACTTGGCAATTACCTTTGCGCATTTTTGAGAGTTGCCTTAGAAAGAAGACAGCTGCTTTACAGCAGCCACTTTTTGTGGTAAACATTGAGGGTAATCAGCAATGGGTAAGATGTGAGGACACATCCCTGCCCTTTAGAGGCAGGAGACATTTGGTTTAAGACAGGTGCTGAAGAAGTTCACTTTAGGAATATGTATGGAACATGTACTTGAGCTATTCCCATGCTCTCACATGAAATTATTCAGATTCAGTCAGATTTGACCAAGTTGAAAAACAACACAGGAGAGAGTCAAGACTCAACAGAAGCCTAAAATGATGTGACAATATAGAAAGTGGGCTTAAAAACCTCAGAGAGCTGCTGTTGCCTCTCAATCACAAAGGCAATCAGCAGTAACTTCCCTATGGCTTCTTTGCTTCTCCCAGATTCTCAGCAGCTTTCCAGACACACATCCCAGCAACACACACCAGATGTGTCCTTTTACTTGAGCAGTAAAAACATTATATTGCAGGACTCTTGTTGTTCAAGCCCAGTGAGGATGCACCCTAGTCTTTACGAGATTTGCTGCTTCTATTCCTAGCAAGTCATACATTTATTGGAAAATCACTTAGTGCTCTGACTGGATAAAATTAAATGTGATTTACCTGATTTAAGTTTGGGTATTCTGGTTTTTGAATGGTGACAAATAACTTATATATTCCCTGTATATTCCTTGTGATTGAGAAAAAGTAGTTTTAAAAATGTAAGATAAACTAAAATGCTTCTTAGAGGCTTCCTTCCAGAGCTCCCAAAATTCACAGAAATGCGAAATAATTATATACCCTGACCAGTTCTCAAAATTTTGGTACACTTATGGCTCTCTAATCATTGTTATGGCTATGGGTTTTTGTGGATTCTATCACTGTACGTCTCTGTTCACAAGAACAAGAACTGAAAGTTTCATTTGTTTTCACCTCTCTTGAGCATCCCCAACTCCCTGTCTCATGGCTTGTCTTCACTGCTGAAGGTCACATTTTCTCCCTCTAGAAAATAAACACGATAAATCTGTGCAGGTCAGCTCTGATTTTTGTGAGTTTGGCTTGTGATGAAACCTGAATACTGTGTCCTCCAACAATCAACACAAGCAATAAGAGGGAAAAAAGAAAAGAGGATGTTACTTTAGTATCCCAGAAAACCTTGGAACACGCTCTTAGGAATTATTCAGCTTAGCAGTCAATGAAAATTTGACGTTGTTAATGCCTACTCTTAAATTCTGCCTCAACTACCTATGCGGAGTTCAAGTATCAGAAAACTCATGTTTCTTGTGCTGTGGTTCAAAATTAGGACATCCGCTAACCTCTGTATTCAGTATCTAACAAGCTATGACTGCATTACAGAATTTTCATCTAAAATATTATCTTGTCTGTAACTTTAATCCTACTACTGTTCTGTTGCAGAATGTTTGTCCTTTACTTTTGCAAATTGTCTACATGTAATCTTTGAAGATGGTTAACATCACTGATGTGGTTATGACATTCTGTATAATTGAGGAATAATTGTACTCACTGAATATGTATTGCATATTTAGATCTGCAGACAGACCCTAATCATTCCTCACTTACACTTACCTAGAGAGGTATCATAATATTCCTAGTCGTTGAAATGCAATAGTATTTCTAGTCACTATGAATTCATTGCAATGTTGGATTCTTAGCTGGTAAATGTTCTAAAAAACAGAAATGACCTCTTCAATATATACACTCAGAATTTTATGAAAGTAATGAAAAATCACAATTTCAGTTCAAACATAGGTGCTCAAGGCTTTGGTTTTGATGCAAAATTTTTAAGCAGTATGTGAATTTTCTCCAGGTTGGTCTCAATTCATTTATACACATGTGTGTGTCATTAGTAGTAGTTTAACATGAGTTGAAATGCTTCTGGAAAGCTGCTGCATTAAGAGTTAACTTCCTTCTGATAAAGGGCTTTTTATCATTCTGTGTTCTTGTAGAAAAGGATCCAAATGCAGTAATTAGATTGGACACAATGCAAGGATTTGTAAGTAGAACAGGTGAAAACATAACTGGCAACAATTAAAAGCTAATTATCTGCAGCCATCAACTGGTCACCAGATGTTCTGAACAATATCAAGAAGCATACACTGCAAGGGAACAGCATACCCTCAGGGGAGAAGTGTTAGTAAAGACTACAAAACTGGGAGAAGATATGTGTGAGATTCAGTTCTCCAGATCCAAGCCTGATCCTAGAGGTCCTTCTCTGAGTAGCTGCATTATGCAGGTCCTCACAGCAGGACATAGTGCTGATTCTTCTCCTAAAGAGAAGATTGCACCAGATTTTAATCACTATGAGCTGCTAAGTTCAGAAACACTTCTTGCTGTTTTACTCCACTAGTGGCTTTGGTGGAATTGCTAACATTAACAAGCTGCTAATCTTAGACTTCCTTGTTGGGCCCATGTCTGTGCTCAGCTGATGAACAGAACCAGCAAACTAGTGGGGCAGTGAGTGGGTTCTGAAGGGGATTTTTTTTGGTTTTTTTGACATTGGCAGCAGAATGAAAGCAAAGTGAGTTTCCAAGTGCCTTCTCAGTTCCCTTCTTTTGTCTAGTTGCCTTTTATCCAATATTAATTAATGTAATCGCTACAATTTCATAGTCCAGTGGAGACTAACTAATGATACTGGAGCTGAGTGTTCTGTTTCTGCAATAAATCAAGCAAGCAGTTCATATAATACAGCCTTCTACTTCTTCCCACCACATCAAATTAAAGAAGATAAATATTTCTTTTTCATGGCTTAGGGTCTGGTAGTTAGATCTATCCCCCATGACTTCATGGGAAGGTCTGATACAACACTTACTTCTGCCTGGGGGAGTTCAAGTCCAACGCTTCAGCCATTTGAGTGAGCACCCAGTTCTCCAGTCTTGGGAGGAACAATCTCTCCAGCTTCCACTGAATCTGTTCCTCAGTGTAGAAACCAGCACAAGATGTATGGGGTCAGAAAAACAGAAGGAAAGACAGAACTTAAATAAGTAGCTAGGAAAATTTCCTAGAATACAGCTGACCTATTCCAGAAGTAGCTCTGGTAAGTACATTTTGGTGGAAAAGAAACAAGCCAAGATACTATCGCAGCAGCAGATATTAGCTAAGACTCGTATGATTAGAGGAAGCATAAATCTGTGTTCACAGAAGTAGCCTCCAAGATAAAACCCTGAAGGAGATGCAGACCCACTACATGAGAATTCAAGTCATCCTGTCAGAACACCACCAACATTAGTGATAACTAACGTCTAGCTACAGTAACACCTGGGAAGAAGAACTGCTGGTGCTGCTGCCTGATCTTTCGTGTGAGAGGATTGGAGCTGGCTAAGCCATTACTACTACTGCTTTCCCAAAGTGAAACAAAGAAGGAAAGCAGGAAACTGGAGAAGTGTTTTTTGCCAAGTACAGTTGTCACGCCTGCCATGACTGGTCACTGTCAACCAAAGGGTAATTTGAGAGGAAAAAGAATTAGAAAATCTGTAAATACTCAACAGCTATCAGGAAAAAAAAAAGCTCTGGTTACATATACTCATTTTCTTAAGTCCATAGACGCATCTGCAGTGAGATGTCCATGGTCTACAGCTGGACTTGAAAACAAAAGCCTCGGGTATTTTTACTGATTATTCACTTTTTCAGTGAAAGTGGAGGGAGGAAGGGTGGAGACTAAACTTAAAATGTCCCAGAGTCGGGAGTTTTTTCTTCAAAACCAAAACAAATTTCAATAAATTTTCAAGAAAAAAAAAAAAGATCATTGTTTAAACATAAAGATTATAGAGGAAAATGTCTTTCTTACCATGAGGCCTGTCTTATCACATGACTCCAGTACTATCTGTCCACCCACATTTTCAAGGCTGCAAGCAAACATGGCTCACATGCAACATATTCAGGCCAGATGATGTCATGCACTGTTCCACATTTGAATTCTTAGTGTCTCACAATAAACTATTTTTTCAAGGCACAAGAGGTTAAATTGACTGGCATATTACTGTGTAGAGCTGAGAGTATGTAAATATTACACCCGAAGGTAAATTCTGAACCTGACTTCCAGCCAAGAGCATCTCTTAAGTGAGGCATGCCTAGAGACGTAATGTTTACCGTTCTTTTTCAAGTCAAAAACCTTGTGATTTTGTAGAGAGAAAAACAAGACTTGCCATGTATTTGATTTTTTTATAAGCTGGCACTTTATTGTAGGTAAGAAGAATCATCTTCCTCATGCTGGATACTAACCTTTAGGTTAAGGTTAAGCCCTTCAGAGTGGGATTCACAGCAATCAGTAGGGAAACATCTGAAGTCAGCAGGCTGAGGTGTTTGGTGATAACCACCTGGGAAATAGTGAAGATGAGGAATCAGCCCCTCAGACATAGTGTTCACTGGTGTTGGAGAAGCTGCTGCTCACTAAGAGACCATAAGCTGTGGTCCACTGGCAAAGTGCCTTTCTCTGCCCTGGTGAAACACTGCTGGTGCTACCATCATTGATACCACAGTTTGTCAGTAGAATTGCCCAGGCACTGGGAAACAACCACATTAGTTCTTCCTCAGTCTGAAGTTACGAAAATCAAAACCCCTACCTCTCCAGAAACTACAGAAGCATTCAACCTATAAACTCTTCAGGAGAAGAAGTGTGTAGAAAACATTGCATCCCCTGAATAATCCAACCAGCTGATGCATTGGGCAGTCTGGGATCTGTGCTCAACATGGATCTGTTAGGTAGCCTGGAATCGGAGTCCGATGCAGGAGGCCCCTGTCCACTCTCTATTCCCACAAAAGACTCAGGAGGATTTCATTCAACAAGAATTCCCCTCAAACATATTTAAATTGTGTTATAACATTAAAAAGTAAACTCGTTAAAGATTTAAGACTCCTGATGGGTTGAGAGAGTGTGAAGAAAAGCTAGCATAGCTTTTTTAAAATTAAAAAAGAGAAAAGAGAGAGTCACAAGATTAAATCCAGGGAGGACATTGGGCACACACACAAGAACCACACTTTCTTTCCTGTAGGGAACGACTTCCATCACAAGGCTGTAACATGAGGCATGACTGACAGCTCTTTCTTTCCATCCAGTGACTCTTAAATTGTTGTCCGCACATGGTCATGTAGGTTCTTATAGCTAAGGTGTCTTACTTCCCATTGTCCAGAGTAAATAAGTCTCTCACCTTCAGGAAGAAGTAAAAAAAATGGATGTTGAACCCTCCTTTAGCTGAATTCTGGTCACCTAATTAAAAATATCAGTAGAGAACAAGAATATTTCTCCCTCGGGTCTCCCACTTCCCTAGCAAAGAATATTATATAAAGAATAGCAGCAGCAAGTGCATTTTATGCAGAACCTAATACAGCTGGTGCATGTTAGGTATGCTTTGATAGCATCTTCCAGATCAAAGCCCTAGGGAACTGGGGTGTGGTGGAGGGAACAGAGGAATGTCTGATTTTGGTTCTTTATTTGACTTATGCAGGCATTAAGTACTAAGCTGTTCAGCTCTCTCAAGAAAAGGTACTAAGCTGTTCAGCTCTCTCAAGGAAAGGAATTTGGCATGCGCATGGGGTAGCACTGCTTGAGAAACACAAAAAACAAAGCCATTAGGATTTGCTAGGTGCTCCTGGGATATATAACAGGAGGTTTCAGAACCATAATGTTGGGTATAAGTGCTTAGATTTCTTTAAGTTCTATTTAGCACAGGTACAGTTCTTCACTCTCCCTTCCAATAATATGGATCTATACTGTGAGAGGTAGATCACATTTAGGACTGAGAAGGAAGATTAATCCTCAACCTTTATGGGATTTGTGGTCCTCCTTGAACCATCCATCTCTTACCAGTTACAAGTATAAAAGAGTATTTATATTGAATAATGTGATGTGCCATGCTGGACTAGATCAAATCGGTTTCACTCAAATTTGTTTTTGTCTCATCAAATAAAATTCACTTACTTAAACTTCATTCTGAAGATTGGCCTTCCGAGAATAGGAATTTGTCTATGAATGACAACATCTCAAGAAATTTTGTCTGAAGTTTATTGACTTAATGTGCTTCTATAACATCTGTTTCTTCTAATATTAGTCATAGAAGTTGGTACTAAGGAAATGAGGGACCTTCCTTCTCATGCTCAAACTATTCTACTTTATAAATTCTGCATAGATACAGACACTTTTCCATCTGCTTTAGGCTTTCTTGTTGTCAGTCACATATGTTCTGAGAAATACTTCTTATATTTTAGCACTAGACCTCATCAGATAATTCACAGTGAGTTAATTATTTGAATAAATTTAGACTTTTCTTTTTGTTAGTTGTCCATGAGCCGGTTTTGATATTCTTGAATTCATTACTCAAAAGTATTTGCTTAATAACTTCTATGAATAAATTAATGAGCAAAGCTTCATTTGTGGACTGTTTGTGAGCAGTTTGTCATGAGTACTAGGAGCTTAGTACTGTTGCTTAATTTTTTTAGATACTGAGGCCATACAGCATTTTTCTGCATCTTGACCCGGTTAATAAATGAAAGCTGTCTTATGTGAATTCAGAAGTTCAAAATTTGATTTTCTTAACAAGTACTTGTCAGTTATGATATGCAGTAACTGTGTACATCTCGAAAGTAAATCTTTTATTTCCATACTTCCAGGATTGCCAATAGGCCATCCCTTTCTAAAAGGGATTTAATATTTGTACAGGTGGGTCTAGATGAAGAGATTCTTTTAGGTAACCAGCCTGCATTTGCTAGATGTCTGTTCTTTGACTCCATAGTTTGAAGAAGAAAAAAAGCTGATAGCTATCAGTTGTTTTATGTAAGAGTACTATTGCAGTTAGAATATAAGCTACTGAGCTAACAATTTTTTCAAAATTCTTTCTTCTTCTGACATCGATGCCAGCTTTATATTTTAAAATACAGCCTTAATGTTGTGTCTATAAAAGGTTAAGTATCTGGCAACAAAACTTCTTGAGCACAGGTTTACTCTCAGAAAATTGAAAGAGATTTATATGACATAAACAATGTCCCTTTTGTATCTATTTATGAATTACAGTATCAAAAACTTTAGGCAACAAATGTTAAAAATGGATGTTCGTAGGAATCTTCAAAATTCAGCGAGCCAGATAAAACAAACAGAGTAATTCAATGATGTAATTGTTTATTTGCATTTTAAAGCTGATAAAGTTAATTTTGTTTCTTTTAGTAAATGTTACAGAGGCTTTCTCTGTAATGATTTTAATTAGATGCATTAAATCTTTCTGAGACATTCAACACAGAAAACTAAACAGAAAAAGCACAGTTGTTTTATGACTTTTAATGTTATTTAAAGCACAGTAACCATGATCTTATTTTAAATTTTGTTCATCACAACACTTTTATAAGATTGACGAAAATGCATTAAGCAGGATATATTTATCTCCCTTTATATTCCTTTGGAAATGTCATTCATATAGCACCAAAATGTTATGTTTTAGTAAAGCTGCTGCATATTTGACATGTAACTGACAGATGATGTCTAAGTATTATGCAGAGCTATTAAAGATGACACAGAATGCACAAATGCATCACTACACAAGGGAGAAAGCTGGTAAAATTTTGGAAAAAAATGTAACGTCACTGGGTCAGAAGTGAAGTTATGCAAGTTCAATAAAGCAGAAAAAATACATCAGTAGCAAGGTGAAAAGCAAAATTCTATGAGGTATTATATCAGGCCTGCAGTAACAACACAAAATGGAAAAAACACCACAAAACTGTCAACTTTATATGGGTCATGCAGAGTGAAATAGACTATTTCATAAATTCATGCAGATTTGATTTAATCGGAAAGCAATAGATTTTTTTCTGGTTGGACATTTGAGTGGGATTTAAGAGAAGAATTCAGGTCACTTGTGTACATGAGGAGTTTCTCATCTCTTGTCTCCCACTAGATTTCAACACATCTTGAACTTCAGTGCCTTAGAAATTTCCACTGAAAGTGCAGATACCTAGGCAAGAAATTTGAGTCCTTCACAGAATCACAGAATCACAGAATAGTAGGGGTTGGAAGGGACCTCTGTGGGTCATCTAGTCCAACCCTCCTGCCGAAGCAGGGTCACCTACAGCAGGCTGCACAGGACCTTGTCCAGGCGGGTTTTGAATATCTCCAGAGAAGGAGACTCCACAACCTCCCTGG
>Ga0181612_137953_pt1 | contig 25297 bp, 13 predicted proteins | sample HoacroProtozoa21_FD_119630 | JGI IMG/M metagenome (GOLD analysis project Ga0181612, IMG submission 119630) | Hoatzin crop microbial communities from Cojedes, Venezuel. Combined Assembly of Gp0051906, Gp0051904, Gp0051908
AAATTTAATGTTTTGTTTTCGGCTGCCGCTGGCAACAAAAGCACCACGCAGCCGCCCCTCCCCCCGCCCGCGCGCACCGGAGAATGAAAAGAAAGAGGCAGAAACCAGTGGGTCGGGATAAGGGCAGTTTAACAGAACAGCAAACAGAGGGAAACAGGAACAACAAGTGAACAAATAAGGAGACAACACAACAACGAACCGTACGACCCAGACAGCCGCTCTCCCGAACAGGACCGGCGCCGCGCCCCCCCAAACCATGAGAGAGTTCCCGCCGCGTCGCCCCACCCCCCACACTGGAACCCAGCGTGACGTCACATGATATGGAATACCGGGCTCTGTTTGCCCAGGTGGGGTCACCCCCACCCCCTGGCTGTGCCCCTTCCTGGTGTCCAGTGAAAATTAACCCTGTCCTGGCCAAACCCAGGACACTCAGATTGTTTATTGTGTACAAAAGATCCTTTGTTTGCTGTGCTTCTTTAGGGTGACTAATAGAAACAATACCAGCTCCGCTAAGGACCTTTATGTCAAACAAATGTTAGTCTAACGCATGAAACATAGATCTATACTGAATATGGATAACTGCTAATAAATATGAGTGTGAAAGTGTAATAATGAAACTGAAGGACATTCCAGCTACACACCAGTAACCTTCTATGTATTTTTCATCCCAGCTGAATTTCCAAGCTAACAATTTGCATACCTTTTGACTGCGGTTGGCACCAAATAGAAGTCTATTTTCAGCTCTACATACATTGGTCCAAGTTCTGAGTGCTTATCTTAAGTTTAGAAGATAACAATGCAACTGTATTTCTTTTAGTTCACTTTTTACATTTATGACCTATATGTAAGCATGTACTGTCCATCCATGCTTTTCATCTGTTTTAGGGTTTTCAGTATTCTCTCCAGTAGATCAAGCTAGTAACTTCTCATGTGCCTATTTGGTGGTTGTCCTCCTCAGATCATTATTTACTGTTTCTAATTATATCACTCCAAAACTATCATAGGCTATTGGACAAAATGGTGAAATTCAACCATACGATTATATTTTTTACTTTCTGTCCTAGACAATCTTGAAATTTCAGGCTTAGAATTTGTTTTTACTGTTCACGAGTATTATAGAGCACAATTGATCTGATGAATATTTGGAGATTTGAAAATGTGTTGTGCAAGAATAAGCTAATTGGTTACACTTCTTCCATGGTTAGTTGAGAGGTATCTAATGATCTTAATATAGTTGGGATAAGCTATCCTCTGGAACTATCTATTTCACAACATAAATCATAAAGGGAGACAAAACAAAACAGCTAGCACTTCTACAGCTGTCAGATATTTAACACTGTTCTATACTGTGAAATTTTTTTGAGTTTTTTTTTCTCCTGAAAATATATATTATGATCTTCATCAACTATTTTGAAGATATATTTCATAACTCAGCAGATTGTAATGACATTTTTCACTGCTAGAGATGTTGATTTTCCTATTAAGTTTGTAAATGATCGTAAATTCTTTACTTACTGTTCTATTTTTTTTTTTCTGAAGAAAAACAGTGTTTCAAAAATCCCCAAATCATTCTAGTGACTCTCTGGAAGAAACTTTCTTCTCTTCTGGTATGGTTGGTGATTTAAGTGTGTCTGTCTACCGCAGTCATAGTGTATTCGTGACCTCTCCTTAGCAGTGCAGAATTCACAAAGGCACAATGTGCAGTAATAGACTGCTGGTGACTCCCTCTTAAACAGTTCAGACAGCATGAGATAACAAAGAATTGGCTTGGCCATACATTTGGGGTCACATGTGAAAATGAACTACTTCATGACGACTAGTGCCACTGTGTTTTCAGAAGAATGATTAAAATAAAAATACTTTGAAAACAATTAAACCTTGAAGTTTAGTTGTATTTCAGTATTCACTAGTTTTTCCCCAAATATAGCAAGACAAAAACTTATTACATTCCCGTTTCTGATAAAATCAAGATGTTTTATTTTGGATGCTGTTTGCCATTTCATTTTAATATCTTTACTGAAGCTCTGTTTGATGTATGATAATGTGAGATGAGAAATTTAATTTTTTAAGAAGAAAATTGAATATGGTGAGGTTGGCAGCTCCTCAAGCGATGCAGGAAAATATGCTAAATAAGCTCTTTTGAAGAGTTAAACAACACTTGAAATGTAGCCATGTTTTTTATACAGTATTGTAAAAAAGTTTGAAGTAGTTAACATCGTTATTTCTGCCTATGATCTCTTCTATCTTAGCGAAAGAGAAATTTTCCAGTAGCTATCAGAAATCAATAAGTTTTCTTGCAAGAGAATCTAAACGTACTTCCAGAACAAGCAGATCTATCAGCTATTCCCATTTGTTGCAAAGTGAACTTTTAGATGAATTTTCTTTTGGCAGAGGACTTGAAGTCTAGAGGAAAATTTTGCAATTTTATCACTTCTGTTCTAAAAGTAGTATCTTATGTTCTACTTCTAGAATATTGTCCACGTACTGCTAGTTTTGTGGCATGGATAAAAGTCCAACAGCTGTAGAAAGCATTAAAGCATCCAGCTGCTTTTCTTTGTACATCACTTGGAAAAACCAGTCATGCTAGAGAAAATAGAAGCAGCATGTAAGTACTGCAAACAAAACACTACAGCACAAAGTCAGCTGGGTTAGTCAAAATGATCTTTCTCATCTCACTTGCAAAAATAACTGACATAAATCTATGAAGATTCTTCACACTTTCTCTTTTCTTGACTTCCCTTTGCGTGACCTAACAGTAATAAAATTTTTCTGCACCAAAGGAATAAGATAAATCCATTTGTCTTTATCATGGTTTCAGAAAATATTGTCACAGGGACCACAGAAAAACGTGTAAGTAAAGGAAACTAATGACCTTAATTCTCAAAAGCCACTGAACAGCTATTGGATAGTAAAAACGTCATTTAATTCAGAACTGACATCTAAACCACTGAATTTCTCTGAACAACCTTGCAGAACAAACATCATTTGTCAAATTGTACTTTCTCTAAGAGTGTGAAATCTCTTGTCCTAGAATGGTCATCTATTTCTGGACATTTTGACCTACTACTTCCTGGTGGAGGAGTTCCCCTTAAGTATAGATGACTGAAAGTGCAAGCTGGCTATGTCTTCTTGTATTTCTGCAGGTCGTAAGTTTAGTTACATTTTCATGCTTTCACTCCCAAGAGCTAATGTATAAACCTATCACTGCATATAACATCTCTTGAAGATAATTTATAACCTTAGGCAAAAAAGAAAGAAAGAAAAAAATATTTGTTCTTTTTGGGTGGGAGAAACCTTGTTTGGCCTTTCAGATAGCTTTGATCTCCAAATTTATAGTATGAAGCTTTGGAAGGAGAGTAAAAAAAGTAATTTCCATGTGCTTTAAAATGTTTAGGCATGTTTCTTATTATCATTTTATTATTTTCCTTGGTGCTAAAGACAGTCTTTTTTAAGTGCAAAACCCGATAACTTCAACGATTTTACATGCACAGCACTATTTATTAATAATTGAAGTCCACATGTGAGATATTTACAGTGAACACTAAAAGTCAGAAGCTTGTAAAGTTGGATTCTTTCTATTTACACTTTCTAGAATTGCAGCCTAATCTGTGCAGAGTCTGATTTGTTAGATTTGAGGCTATTTTAATATCCTCTTCTGCTAGAAATATAATCACAACATAGTCTATGACATCTTTTAACTGTTCCATTTAGAAGATTTGGGAGTACACTCTTAGTTTATCTACTGTTTTAATAATAAAAGAAAATTCATCCTAAAAATTTTGACCTGCTGAATAACAAGTGCACTTGTTGTGGACTTGCTATGGACTATGTTACTCGCTAATGGACTTTGGGGTCCATTAGCATTGCTTGGCAGACAGGCATAATAGTGTATTAATAGTCCTGTTTACATTATATGGTAGGTGACCTGAAGACCATTTAGAACTGCTTGAGAGCAGAATTTAAATGATTTTGAAAGTTTGGTCTTCACACCCATTGGATATGTAATGAATTTCTTAAAGTTTTAAAAAAATGTAGAACTAGGTATCTCAAATGTTTGTTCAAAACAAGTCATCAATTAGTCAAATCTAAAAACAGTCTAAAAATGTAGATAAAATTATTTAAACTTTTTCATAATTTTGCAAACTTTAAGTACCGTGAAGGTCAATGAATTATGCTTTTTGTTAAATACTAGATTTCGGGCACCTCTGATGAGAGCTAGGAATAGCAGTCAAGAGACCATTTCCCTAATTATGAATAGAACTTCTTGAAATAATTGTTTAATGAAATACTACTGCTCCTGAACATGACCTTCCAAATATTTGAATTTTTTTTCTGAAGCTTTGGAGTGAATGGCTTTGTTTAAAAAAAAATTCTTTCTATTCCACAGGCTATAATAAACCTTTGTGATTAATATATATTCTGCAGCTCCCTGCAGCTTCATATAGCATTCCAGGAAAAAAAGAAAAAAATATCTTAATGCCCAAGGTGATGTAGAAAACAAGGTCCTTTGAGGGGAGCAAATGAACTTGGTATTAACTGAGGAAACCTGTGTCTGACTAGAGTGGAACAGGTGACAGTGGAGTCTGCAAAATGGGAGAAAAAATGTTAAAGATTTTAATACTATTTTTATTCCCTTTCTGTCAGAGTTCCAATTCTGAGTTTGCACCTCTTTCTCTCTCATATATACATGTGTGGCAGGAGGCATGTGTGAAGGGTTTTTTCCTCTTCTGAGTACTTTTTTTGTTTTGTTGTAATTTATTTTTGGCCAGCTATCAGCTTGATGCACCGACTGGTAAAGGCCAAGTGTGAATTTGCTTGCCAACATAGCTTATGTATTTCTGTCAATTTTTGCCTGCTGAAAACACTCCATTCTGCAGCAGCCAGCAACAGAGAGAACAGAAGCCAAGAATTGGTGATCAGATCTTTCTTTCCAAATTGTGTCATGTTGCACATTAAGAACCTAGAGAGGAGGTGGTTTATATATCTCCATTTATAAAAGACAATGAGATTTAATTTAATTATTTTACTTTTATTTCTGATTATTTGAAGGTTTATAAACAGAAGACATATTTCATTGGTATGAACATGATAGCAAACAAATCACAGTGTGAACATACTGAAATAACACTTTTCCTTTGGCTCACAGCAAACCATAGAGAATAGACTAAAATTTTTGAAATGTCAGTTTTTCAAAGATGGTAAATATTCTCATCTCAAAAGCACAGAGTAGACCGAGGTATGTGCTACCTAAATGTAAATATATAAGAAGAAGGTCTGAATTTGAATGAAGCATTGTTTGATAATATATAACCATGCAAAAAGCAATGTTTTTCAGTCCACAGAAACACATGCACAGATTTCTCTGAATCAAGAGTTCTGTATATTGTGTCCTCAAGAATCCATTTTGTGTCATAATATAACACCTGTTATAGATATGTTTCTTCTTAGGAAAACTTTTCTCCTCAGTGTAAGATGAAGAATAAATGTATGCTACTTAGTACTGATGACAAGAAAGCTGATAAATTGTCTCTCTAGTTTGGAAAGTGGGTTTTTTTGAACTGTGTTGTTTGTTCTCTGGCTACTGCACCGATATGAACTGCAATAAAATTTGCTCAGTTGACAGGAAAACCATTGCTTTGGCTTTTATTTGATACAACATTGAAACTCAGATGCAAAAAAGGCAAGCTAGATCTGTTCTGTCTTACATATCTTGTTGATAAAAATTCTAAAGACCTTTTTTTCCATTTGTATTTTTATAGCTGTTCAGTGTCATTAGTTTGAAATTCTGCCCTCTTCTTTCTCACATTACCTATGCAACTCTGGTGATTCAAGAAATCAGCATTATCTTTATAACTGAAATCTTCACTAATAATGACGTAAGTGCACAAATAATGACCTAGCTTATTTTCTTCTGGTTTATATTCTCAAAAAGTACTTATTTTTTAAAGAAATTAAAATTTAAAATGAAATTCTGCATTATTCTTTTGACTTAAACAGGTTAGAATCACAGAAACATCCAAACCCTCCTTCTTCCAGGTCCACTCAATGCAATCATACCTCTATAATTGCTCAAAGCTCACCTCTCACTTCTCTGTGTTGTGTAATTTTCTTAAAATAATCATGCATTTAGATCATCATCTATTTTTAGCCATGTTGTACTTAATGTTTGGTTTCACTGGTTGAGATACAAGTGAACTTGCTCTGTGTGTTGGCAGTAAAGAATCTCTGGAATATACTTGCTTAATGACAGCACAGCTTTCTGGTTTTTTCCTCCTCAATATCTAGATCAATTTGTAAAGTTATGAGATGTATGCATATTGTTATGTATCACTTTACAATGAAATAATTGATATAACATCATGTTTGATCCACTCCTTGTACAATGAGGAAAGAAGGCCTTTATAATGAAAATACATCTATTACTACTTATACATAATAATCTAATCAGAGAGGGAAAAAATGAAAAGCAAATATGTATGCTAACACAGTAATGTCATGTGAGTGGTTTCAAAGACATTGCAGTATAATCACTCGATTATTTGGATTTTTGACAAATGAACTTCCATGACTGCATGGTACAATGGGATTTCTGAAAAGCTGGGAATTGGATTTTCTGTTTAAATGTCATTAAACTTTATGTAAGTCAAAAATCTGAGTTTTAATGGGATATCAGAAATTCCTAATTTTGAAGACTGATGTCCTCAACTGTCTTGAGTTTTGTTGGTTATTTTTATAGTGATTTGATATATATAAAAATTCTGGTACAATTCAGGTAGGTTTCTTAGGCGATTTGTCAGAAGGTAATACAGACTATGGCCTTTCATTTTCTATTATGTAAACCTATTTCTGCCTTTTATTTTTATTTAAGCATTAAATAAATTGTCAAAACATTGTCATGCTGTATATCACTTGGAAGATATCTTTAGTACCAGGACTGAGTGATTGAGAAAATGTAGATGAACAAGGAAGAAAAGCTGGGTTGAGACTGATGGAAAACTAAAAGTGTCAGCTGAGGAAACAGAGAATCTTATAATAGGGTATACTTTTACTAGAATTTGTTACAGGTGTTAAAAAGAATAAAGAGAAATAGGGAAGGATTTGGGGGGACCAGTAAAACAGAAGATATAGATAGAATGGGGATAGGGATGTATTTAAAAAATATATGCACTACGTGTTTTCTAACTTTTAAAGCTCTGACTTTAAAGCTTTCATCTTTGTTTTCTTGTTCACTTAAAACAGTATACATATAGATACAGAAATTGTTATATGATCATTTGCAAATCCAAATTGCTTAAATACCAGGCCCAGTGCTGATAATTAAGTATTTGCGTGCCTGTCCTATTGAATTATTTTGGTAGGATTTACTTCCAAAGTTCACACCTACTCATTTGCAGAACTGCTTATATGAGATCATTTTGACCAAAATTTAAGACTGATTCTCTTCTCAAACCTCCAGAAATGGGTAGTGAAGAAGTTACTTCCAAGTTAGTTTACCTTACAGAAAAAAGTGTGTATCTGACACACTGGATTTGTGATATCTAGGTTTACAATTTATAGCTTTGGATAAGTCTGCATTGGAACTGGTCTTTATTCTGGCCTTTCTGTAAAGGTGGATTTATAGCTGTCACCTCTTTTATTTGTTCCTTCTCGTTGTTTTGGTCTTTTGGGTGGTTTGGTTTTTTTGTTTGTTTTGGGTATTTTTTTGAATACCTCGTCTTCGCATAGAGATAACATTTTTCCTGTCTCTAATAATTTTTAAGAAAATTCATTATTAAAATTATTTTATCCAGAAATGTCACAAAAGAGTTAATTTTAGGAACTAGATCTCTGAACATAATTGAAAATTATTATGTTGGAAAATCTGTTTTGTAGTTGTAGATCTGACTTGGAACTACTCCTTCCTTTGGATTAATTAATTTAACGAGATAAGTCACGTTCATAGAACAATAGTTTGCTTATAATTATGCTTCATCGTCTTTTAACTAAATCAACATTTTTCCAGTCTTGCCTTTTTTCTATGTTAAGTAAGTGCTTAAAGAACACACGAATTTTTGTGGTATTGCAAAAACTGGCCGAGTATGAGAATTGTCAGTCTGAACTGAATCCTTAGCCTTGTAATGCACAAAGTACTTTGGGGCAAGGCAGTAGGATCAGGTGACTCCCACAAAGAAACTAAAAGTTTTTCTACTGTACCCTGGGCATGTAAACTAGGGGAAGGCTGAGATGGCCAGTTCAGCTTTTTGTGGAAGCAGAGTAGGGCAACACAGGTGCAGTCTGAGAAAGGCCAGGCCAGCTGATAATAGATAAAATAGATAATTAGATAATTGTATATAGATAGCTAAAATAGATAATTAGCCAGTCTCATTTAACTTCTGCCCACCAGCGGAAGTTTCTCTCTGAGGTCCAAGAGCTCTCCTTGAGTTCTCTTTCTTTGCAATGATGAACCAGTGTGGTTCAGGGTAACTTGCTAGATCAAAAAGGATTAAATACACTCACTGGCTCTTTGCTAACTGGTTATAATTACTGTCTTCCAGCTAATACATATTAACTGCGTGAATGCTGCCAATTACCTTCACAAAAACATCGAGCAAGCTAGCTTAAACCCCCTTAAATCACTTACATTCTCTTTCACTGTTCAGAGTATATCTGTTATGATCTAAGGCAACTCAAATTCGAATAAACTTATTACATATAGAAAACAGGAAGTAGCAGAAGATGACTGGCACAATACTTTGAATTTGAAGGAAATTGTTCTAAAAATTTGCCAGAAAGCATCAAATATGGGTTCATCTTCTTTTTATTCATCTGAGATAGCTCAGACCAAAGCTTGTACTTACCATGAAACTGTCTTGATCCCAGTGAATTAAATGGTGCTAGAAGCAGCTGTTCTCCGTCCCTCCTGTTTAAACTGTGCTACTGGACAGTCAGGACTACAGGAGTCCTGGGAGCTGAAGTCTGCTAATGGAAGTAGAATTTTGTGGTACATCTGACTCTCCTTTGAGAGTTATTGTCCTGTTCCCAGTTTTATGTATTCCACCTAATAGCTATTTAATACAAACACATCATCGAGACCCTATCATTTAAGCTAATCAACTGAGATTTTTGCAGTTATGTTTATACCTCTCTATGCTAAACCAGGCTATGGTCTAGTACTTCCCCTGGGCCCAGTCAATCTTGTCTTCCTTTTTTGCAAGCAAACAGCTCCAACAAGAGTTGCATATAGGTTGTTTGTAGTGGTCCTTTCATGGGAGGTAGAAGATGCAGATTCACATCTATTAGGCGGGAAAGAAAATTAAACCTAAAAATCTGCTACATTGAACACATGCTTGAACTGCCAAACAACTATGAAAAGGCCAAAACCATCACTAACCAATTAAAGAACTTATGTGGGAATTACCTGGCTTCATGATCCTGCTCATGATTACATATGAGTGTAGGACTAAGATAATTAGCCAAGTCACAGCTATTGCAGTTAGAAGCAAGGCAGAGACATAATTCTAGGTGATTAAGCTAACTATTAAGGTTTGCCAAAGTTTTTCAGAATTCGTATTTTATTTGAAGAATTCCATACAGGCCCTATTCTTGGCTAAACAATGTATTTTAAATCTACTGTTAATTAAATGAACTGATGAAATTAAAGTATAATTTAACCAATGTGGTGGGTTAACCCTGGCTGGACACCAGGTGCCCACCAAAGCTGTTCCATCACTCCCCCTCCTCAGCTGGACAGGGGAGAGAAAATATAACGAAAGGCTTGTGGGTCGAGATAAGCACAGGGAGATAACCCACCAGTCACAGTCATGGGCAAAATAGACTCGACTTGGGGAAATTACTTCAATTTACTGTGAAACAAATCGGAGTAAGGAAATGAGAAATAAAACCACATCCTCAAAACACCTTCCCCCTACCCCTCCCTTCTTCCTAGGCTTAACTTTACTCCTGAATGCTCTACCTTCTCCCCACCCCCAAGTGGCGCAAGGGGACAGGGAATGGGGTTTGCGGTCTGTCTGTCACACATTGTCTTTGCTGCTCCTTCCTCCTCAGGGGGAGGACTTCTCACACTCTTCTTCTGCTCCAGCGTGAGGTGCCTCCAATGGGAGACAGTCCTCCATTGGAACTTCTTCAATGTGAGTCCTTCTCACTTGCTTCCATGCATGAAGTGTTCCAGCGTGGGTCCCTTCCACAGCGTACAGTCCTTCAGGAATAGAATGCTCCAATGTACACCCCCCGTGGGGTCACAAGTCCTGCCAGAAAACCTGCACCAGTGTAGGCTCCTCTCTCCACGGGTCCTGACAAGAGCCTGCTCCAGCGTGGGCTTCCCACAGGGTCACAGCCTCCTTTGGGCATTCATGTGTGGGGTTCTCCCTGGGCTGCAGGTAGATATCTGCTCTGCCATGGATCTCCATGGACAGCAGGGGACAGCCTGCCTCACCATGGTCATCTCCACGGGCTGAGGGGAATCTCTGCTCTGGGGCCTGAAGCACCTCCATCCCCTCGTTCTTCACTCACCTTGCTGTCTGCAGAGCTGTTTCTCTCACATAGTCTCACTCCTCTCTCTCCACTGCTGTCCACAGCACGTTTTTCCCCTTCTTAAATATGTTATCCCAGAGGTGCTACCACCATTGCTGATAGGCTTGGCCTTGGCCAGCAGCGGGTCCATCTTAGAGCTCTCTGACATTGGCCCTGTCAGACATGAGGGAAGCCTCTCGCAGCTTCTCACAGAAGCCACCACTGTAGCCCCCTCACTACCAAAACCTTGCTACACAAACCCACAACAAGATTATAAATGCTAAATTATACTTAATAATTAGTTGCTGAAGTAAGCATATTTAAATTTAGAATATTATTTGATAGATTTTTAGTGTGTTTTTCACTCCACTATTGCCACGCTTCAATTGCGAGTGTCATCATGTGTTAGTGAACTCTTGTCAGTATGAAAATAAGAAAAAAGAGGAACAGAACAGTCACATTATCATGCCATATCTATGAGGTTCAGCAAGAATATAGCATGAATCACATACATAAACAGTACGGACTTCTATTATTTACAAAGCTATGCCAGTTCCAAATTACCATTCGTAGATACAAGCTAGAGATCAGCTAAAGATCAGTTGTCTTCTCTCTGCCTTATATTCTTCATATTGTAACCTCTAGTGCTCACTCAGGCTTTTCTGGGTTGGAATAAGTATTTTAGAACTTTGGAAGCAGAAATATGTGTATGAAAACTGAGATATACCTGTATCTCAGCAAAGTTCAGAGACTCCAACAACACAGTAGATGGCTATCATCAGAAAAGGGAACAGAAATTAATTTAGTTTGTTCTTTTTTGTAGTCTGCCACCTAGAGATGGGTAAGCAGATGAAAAAAAGCAATAACAGTGGCAGATTTCATAGGAACTGATGGTACTGAGCAACTCTAGAAATCAGATCTTGAGTCTAGACCTGAAAACATTCATAATATCTGCATGTGGCAAATCATTATTTTGTAAAACCTCTTTTTCTGGCAGTACTGTTGAAGGGATTTCTGTACATGAGGTAAAAATAAGATAAAGCTTAAAGTTTGATCCACCCTGTTGACAGCACATCGTAAAGCCATTTGCAGTACATACAGAAGGGTAACTCAGTCTTGTGAAGCTCAAGAGTAGATCTACACGTTCATAAGCACCATCTATTGGCATTTTATCTGTTAGATAGCTCTATGTATAGATTTGGAAAACTTCTGTAACAACTGTTATCAGAACTAATTTGGGAATGTCAGAGGACATGTCTGGAATTTAAATTGTTTTGCATATGCACAGATACAGGTTATAGGAAATACTATCAGGGTAGTGAGCTGGGGTATCTGTGTTAGCAGTGAAGGCTGGATGCCCACCACTCACTCTGCAAGGGAGATCTTCCTTCAAGGAAACATCCAGTCAAGAAAGTCTCTGAACCCTGATCTTGGTAACAAGAGCTCAAGCTAAGTAACATCATCCAATGGTTCCAGCCACAGATATAGCTTCCTTCTTTGGCAGATGGCTTATTCTTAGATAGCTTGTTCCAAATGATAGCACTGCCAGGTTGGTAGATGACCAGCCTAGAGCTGATTTCCGTTGAGTATTTCCCTGCTTCAGGCATTAGCTATTCACCACTGTGGCTATGTTCCCTGTCTCTTTTCCTGAGCAACTTCTAGAGAGCCGTCATGACAGAATTTCCTCCCATCTCCTTTCTAAGTGATGTGGCCTGACCTCCATCCACAATGTCACTGGGTGCCTAGCTCCTGAGGAAGCACCACTTGATCTGGTACAATCACAGGGGAGCACGGAGATACCAACTCAGGCCTCAAAAACCATACAGACAGATTAGGGACTCATTGGTCTTGGTCTTTTCTTGCAAATTAAATGGGCTAGAATGGACTTTCCAAGCCTCAGGCTGAATAGCACAATAGCTCTTCTCTCCTAAAAGTTAAATTCTTTATTCTTCAGAACATTGGGGCCACTTCTAAGCTGCCCAGAGAGAACAGTCACTGCTCCATGCTAGCACCTGAACTGTGTCTGAACTCTCTCTGGGAGCGTACTTGCTTGCCTGGGGCAAAAGGTAACAATAACCTAACAGAATGGGAAATTGCTTGCTGGACTTGAGGTCCCTGCCCTGGCTATGTTCAGCTTACTGTCACAGATCGGGCCTTGCTGCCTAGAGGTGCTCATGGGATAGGCCTGGCTGTCAAATCTCTTCATGTGAATTAAGGCTCCTTGATGTCTACCGCAGGACATCATGCCTCTATATGAACCTCAGTATAAAAATCTAGTTTATTGCCAATACTAGAACAGAAGAATCACCGTTCAAACCTGCTCTAGAAGCTGCTGGAGCTGTGCCTGGGCTCTTTATGGCCTCTTCCCTTCCTACCCGGTGTTAGTGAAGGATGAGCACAATATAGCGGAGTTGTGCTACACCTCACTCACAACCCTCCCTCCTCTGCAAGTCCTCTGTACTAGACTGGCAGAAGAAGCAGGCTCTAGCTCTTCTGGCTTTACACTAACAGGCAGCATTATTTCCCCTGCCAGGTGATCCAATAGTGCCTAGGGCTGGAGAATAACACATTGTCTGGCTTTTTTCTTACCCTCAGTTCTTCAGAGCAACTGTCTGTGAAATAATAGAAAATATTGCAGAGCAATTTGATTTCATGATTTGTTCATACTGATGGCAAAGCATTCCCTAATTATATAATAAACATCTGTTCTGCTTGATTAAGTACCCTCAGAACAGAACCATTTCAGAGAGTCTTCTTTCACTTGCTTAACCAATACAAACATCTTAATTTCATTTTTTTCCAGTGGTCCCTGCAATGCATGGTGACCTTCATTTGCCAAAACTAAAATGACAGCAGGGAAAATAAATTATAGAAATGAAAATGTGGTTTGTAAAGCCTTTAAACTGTCCATTGAGCTGAAGCACAATAACTCAGCAAGATTTAGAGGCTACTATGTAGTCTTATGGAAAATTCTTATGCTCTTGAAAAACTCAAGTTTGATTTGTATACTTCCCTAAGATCAGTATCCATAGTTAAAATTGTAGCTCTAAATGCCCCAAAAGGAGAAGTGGTCAATTCTTTGAGTTTTGAACTTTCTTCTTTCAAAGACTGGAGCCGTGAGAGGAAGAAAATAAACCCCACAGGAGCTGTTTACAGCATTGAAATGCATCACACACTGTTAGATCAATGGACTGTAATGGTAGGAATCTTTTATATAGAAGCCTGCAACAGCCCTGCTAGGAGAAGTTACCGATGCAGCAGACTTGGAGTATTTATTTTTTATGTGCTTCACCAGGAAAGTCCTAAGTGTCCTGAAAGCAAAGGGCAATCAATAACTCATTAGACATAGTGTAAAATGGAACTAATGTTCAGTCAATTAGGTACCATAACTATTCCATGACGGTACCAATTAGAAATAAAAATAGTTTAAGTAATTAAGCAACCTTTTAAAAGCACTTGAGGTTGGGAACTATTCTGTTTTTGCAAGTGGCATATTCTAACAAGAAATTCTTGTCAATATCTACCAGAGATGCAAGACTTCAGATGTTAATCTGGGTTATTTCTTCAAATAGTACCTCAGTACAAGAACTCTAGCATATTCAGTTCATTTAGATACCACAGTGAAAAATTTGCAGTCTTCATGTAAATACATCTCTGGGGTTCCCGAAGCTGTTTTTCACATATCTACATGTGTAAAAAACACAATGAAGATAGAAGGTGTAGTAAGATCTATTTCATAAAAACAAAAATTCTTATTTTATATCTTAGTTTCAAGATGGGTAATCTTAGGTTTATATGTCAGGTTCAATTTGCTATCTGCTTCACCTGTGCAAAACCTATGAGAAACAAGTAAAATTTTTTGGGTGCAGGTGAGGGAGGTGTTGATCCTTCTTAATATTCATTTATTTTTTATATCACAGATGAGGGATTTTGAATTTAGAAGTTCATCTTATTTTTGCTATTTTTCTTTCCCCTTTTTCTTTTGAGGAATAATCTCCCAGAATATCTAGGGAACAGAAGATAGAATTTAATAATTTTGTTAACTTTGTCTGTTGGATGATTTGTAGCCAAATGCTATTTTCATTTATCATGACCTAAGTGTGGGTTAACATAAAGATTTTTATTGCTTCTGTTCAATAAGAAAAAAATACTACCTTTATCAAAAAAGTAGGATCTGAGAGTGGAATGTTTAATTTACTGATAGGTTATTACAGCTGGTTGAAAACATTCTGTCTGAATGTGTAGCATAAAAATGAGTATTTTCAAAGTCTGGGGGATTTGGACTTCAGAGGCTTTTTTCTAGTGTTAACTCTATGTGGATAGCTTTGATTTTTTATGAAAAAAAATACAATTATGAACTGACTATTTTGCTTTTGCATTTAAATGCTTTCATTTGGTTGAGCTGCCATAAAGACCTAGGTCAGCTGTGGCATGGTTACCTTGTCTTCCTCATTTCTTATGACACAAATTACTTACTGAACTTCAAATATTGGGAAAAAATGTCTTCCCTGCCTCAGAAATATCAGTTACTCTCCTCTGGTGTGAGTAAGGATACTGATCTAGTCAGGCTAGTATACAGAGCAGATTATGTTAATTCCAGATCCCATAATTTGAAAAATTGATTCTTTGCTGGTTAAAAAGGGAAATCACATAATGAAACACAGCTCCTTCAGCAGTGTTGCAAACAGCAAGGACTAGACTGCATCTGCTTAGGCCAGCAAAGTCCACTACAAATGGAAGGTTTCCATTCATTAAAAATGGAAATTGCAAGATAATATTTAAGTTCAAGATTTATTACAGCTACACTAACATTAATTATGTTTCTCTGTACAAGAATTATGGTAAATATTTATCAAACAGAGCTTCTTTAAGCATGGAAAAGACTGAGGGGATACATCTCATACTTGTTAGAAAGCGATATTTGAATTCTGCAACGTTGTTTAACAATTGTGGGCAGCATCTCTCTCACTGAAAGGAAGAATGAAGGTTAAACTCCAGTTCAGCAGTTCAGGAGCACCTCAAAGAGTTGTGTTGGGGAGGGGGAGAACTGGGTGCCGGTCTGTAGTTATCAGAGAGGAAATGGAAGAGCAGTAATAATCACTTCTGCATTTTCTCTTTCTGACTAAACTCTGATCTTGTCCATGTGGTAGCAAACCCAGAGCAGACTGGGAGTGTCCTGCACTTTGGAATAGCCAGCTGCTTGGTGGCTGTAGCTGGGAGGTGAGTGATAAGGGTCGGTATCCCTAGTCCAATCAGGGCATCAGACTGTGATCTGCAACTTGTTTGGTGAACGCTTTACGAGATAAGATATCAAGTCAAACTTTGGTCCTTGTTGACATATGTGTAGGTGCTCCCTTTCTGAGGTGTCTGTTCTTCCTGACGGGCTGCATAAGAAGACTACGTCCTATAATATTAAAGGCCTTGGATAGCTTTCTAAAAGGTCTTCTGCTTCTCAGCCAGAAAATACACTTTTGTGTGTTATGTGGTAAGGAAGATTGAATAACTGTCATGATCTTAAAAGGTGCTTAAAATCTCGTATTGAAGAGGGTGGAGCGAACTATTGAAATAGAAGCCTCCTTAGATGTATTTGTTACTGCAGAGAAAATGAGGTGTCAAATAGCCAGGGAGTTCTGATAGCTGTGTTTTATTTCTGGAAAGCAGAAGTAGCTACTATTAGTTCCCCCCCCAAGCTTAAAGAAAATTTGTTGCCCAGTGAACATGCTTTTCCCAAGCTATCTTTTCTGAAACACTGCATATCCCAGTATGATGTAGATTTAGATTATATTTATGTAAAAGGGGCAAGGTATGATGTGTGGGCATATGGCTACTGTTCCATATATAGAATATTTCCCTCAGCAGTGTTAACATTCCAGCTGCAGAGATCATTCATGCATATGCATAGTCCTCCAGGAACAGAAAAGGTAGGATTGTTGTGTGTGTCTGAAAGTCTTAATTAACAGATTTGAGCAGGGTGAATGGTAGGTAAAACTTATTAGAAGCATCCGTTTAGTAATATATCTGTGAAAAGGTAGGTTATGTAGAAGCTGGACTGTAAAATTACAGTGGTTTAAAAACTTATGAAAAACATTATCCAGTATTTATTGGGTAGAGATATATGACATATATTTTTTGAGCAAGATGAGTACGGAGCTGCACTGGACTTCAACCTGCCTGGAAGCAGAATTCTGACTTTCTTTTCTTCTTCTGATAAGTATACAACCAAACCACTGTACCAAACTGACCATCAGACATATTTGTCATGTGTTTTGCAGTAATTGCTAACTGTGGTAACTTCTCAAGTGCTTGCAAACTCCTCACTGGGAGATTATCTTGACAAACTTGTCAAATTCCTACAGATTTGTGTCATGGATATTGAACATTGGCAAGTCCATTCCAGCCATTACTGCAGAGGTCTGTGACAATACTGTGCTGCATTTTTCTCAATCACAAGTCATAATGGGCATCCCCCCCCCCTTCCAAACAAAAAAGAGCAGGGTTAGTAGAGTTCATATGACTAATTGTTATTTACTGCCAGGTAGAGAAAATTTGGCTGCCAGATGGGCGATTCGAAGGACTGATAGAATTCACCTCTCGGCTACCAAGGGTTGTCAAACCTTCAGGACACAATAACCAAGCCAAAAAAGCTTGGTTATTGTGTCCTGAAGGTTGTTGCCTCACTGCTGACAAGACTAGTGCTGTAGCCTTACCTGTTCGACACCCTTTTGTGCCAATGATGTGTCCGTGGTGATAGGAAGCCCGCAGCTGTGTGGACATGCTGGATGTTTCTCTTTTTCTCCCTATGGAACTCTTGACTTGGAGGCCTAATTTCTCTGCTTATACTTTTCCATAGCTACTGATTTTTCTTTCTCTTACCTCTCTCCTTTACCCAAATATCAAAAGTGTGATTTTGTATGAAGGTCCTGCCAAGAACCTTTCCAAATGTCTATTTGTGGAGGCAGGAGCACTTCTCCAGTATATTTCTTACTTATGGATCACATTTATGATTTGACTCTTACTTCAGTACTGTGTGCAGATAAACAAAGGCATAGGAATTTGTCATGAGGGTAAGATAGTTTAAGTGGGATGGACCATGCCCACAGATTGCTATGGGATACATGTTTATAAATTCAGCTGCATATTGAGTGTGTTCTGTCATATGCTGGAAGGTTTTTCCACCGCTTCAAGGTTTTCCACTTTAAGGTTGCACTCAAAGATTTTCCAGTCTGCGCTGAAGCTGTATCTCACTTTGAACAGTGCAGACTGCCATGGAACTGTCCTGAAGAGTATTGGCAGGGACACTACAATAAAATATGCTTATGAGTACACAGTTTATATGTCTTTCACCAGGTATTTTTGCACCTGACTGTATAATGGAATTCAGCTTTTTAGTGAAGGGGTCTGAAATGTTTCTCAACTTTTAAACATTTTTGCTGTTCTTTCTCTGATGTTATTTGAAATCTCTACTTAGTGATGGACTGTTTGTTGTTTTGTCTAATTTTAGTGAAATGATATTCGACATATGGTACTGCATAGTTGATTGCTACGTTTATCTAGGTTTCAGTTTTGGAGTGGCCTGTAGATGCACCCAGGAGTTGCAAGTATCATGTATTTATGAAAGCATTAGGTCAAGACAAATTGTTTTGAAATACTATACAAATAATGATCCTTAAAACAATATTTCACTGGGTTTATCTATGCATGTGACAATTGTGCTAAAATATTCTGAGAGTGCTCCTTTGAGTGAAGTTACTGCTCTCAACACTACTGACAAACAAAACAATATCTTTCTTTAGCAGGACATACTCCTGTTTTATTGTGTCTCATTCTTGGCAGCAGGAATGGGTTTTGAGGGCATGACACCTCAATGAGATCCTGTAGCATGTATGACATTGTGACAAATGGCTACATTGCAGCATAGAATATGACAGAGACTGTGGTACTGTTCCAAGGCCACCACTGCTTAAAAAAAAAAAAAACAAAAAAAGACAAAAAAAACCCAAAAATCCTTTCACTGAATGCAAATAGTAGTATAGTCTTTAGATAGAGACCTAGAAATCTTCAGGGGGGCTTTTAATTCTTGAAAGTTCTATGACACCCTTTTCATACCACCCTGCTTATTCCCACTCCAAAAGGAAATCTTGTTCTCTGCATGAAACATATTTCTTTATGTTGGTATAGTTGATTATAGGTTACAGATTATAAAAGTAATGAAGAGGAGCATTACTAATGAAGTTAGAAAACAAGAGTCTATGCTGACATTTGTGGAACATCATTGCCAATAGGCATATGTAAAGATTTACTGTTTATAGCAGTGGTAAGTTATGCCTCTGTGCCTCTGACTCATGGGAGTTATATATTTTGTTCTTTAATGCTCATTAGTGTTGTAGGAGGCTTTGGTTTTAAAAGGGTTTGCCTAGGTAGGTTGTCAGTTGGTGATGAACGTAATTGGTGCAGTAAATCTTTCTGACAGCTCACAATCATAATTATTTTCAGAATATCAACAAAAGAGCAGTAATGCATGGTTTATGGCATTTAACTGGTGGTTTGTGCAATGGTGGGCTCTGTTTTGCAGCTGTATCTACCATACCAAAGCAGTTTTCTATTCTTTAAACTTCTGTGGCATTCTTCATCTGAAATCTGTTCATATGACATACTCCCAAAGATGTGGGATTCACTAAGATTGCATGGATGTAGCTAAAATCTACAATTTGGTTACAACATTTTTAATTATGAATTCCGTAATTATAGCATCTCTCTATAGAAACCAAAATTAATTACACAGAAGCAGGAGGGTTGGATTAGATGACCCACAGAGGTCCCTTCCAACCCCTACCATTCTGTGATTCTGTGATTCTGCGAAAAGCAATGCTAATTAGGGAAGGAAGTACTAGGGCATTAGATTAAATAAATCTAACAGCAAAAAGTTATTCAGTGTGCTGGCTACTATTAAATGCTCATGAAGATTTCCATTTTTTCATGGTGATCTCTGGTGGGATGCACCTCTTGCTCTTGGAGCCACTGCTCTGTGATGGCTCATGCCCAAGTCTCGCGCTGGGGCAGCAGCCTGGGCCCTGCTCCACACTCATGGTGCCTGTCCTTTGTGCTTTTTCCCTGGGTTGTGAGGTCATCATCTGCTGTCATCTGTGACCCCTGCAAACACAGGTCTGTGACTGAAGACCTCTTTCAATAGCTGGAGGTCAGCAGTCTTGTGAACCAATCTCACAGCTCCTTGAACTCATGCAGTGCTTGGGCATGGGCAGCCAGCTCCTGCATCACGCACTGGGAGAGGTCGAGTAGGCTGGCCGTGCAGACAAGGCCGTCTCCTCAGTCACAATCTTCTTGCTGAAAAGGAGGTGGTGGAGGTGTTTCTCTTCCAGGCAGCAGCACAACTGCCTCAGGCTGTCATACAGCAGCAGGAGGAAATTTCTTCTGTGCCAGCTTGACAGTGTATGGTCATCAGAAGTCACATCATAGCTGTCTTCAAGGCATGGGTAGAAAAGTCTGTGCCCACCAGTATACGGGTAAAGAGCTGCAGATACTTGAGGTGGAATCTGTTGTGCCAGGCACACCTGGCCATGTGCCTGGAGAACTGCATCCCTGCCACAATGCAGCTCTCCGGCCACATGGTGCTGTTCATAAGGCCAGTCTCTACCTAGTCAATGATCAGGAAGGCATTTGAGTCATCCAGCTGCAACCCTAACCTCATCTCTGTGGAGAGAGTTCTCTTGGAGGCATTTGTCAGCTGTAGCTTCCAGGAGCAGCTGAAGGGTAGCATAGTTAGCCAGCAGTGCCATGACTGAGGCATAACTTGCCAGGGTGCTTTCACCAATATCTGAAACCAGCAGAATGTTTTCTTCACACTGAGGTAGAAGCCACTGCAGAGGGTGTGTAGGAGGCTGGGGTCCTGATTTCATCTCAAGTTATCTTGGCAGCCATGGAGGAAGCACTGCGCATCTCCCACCAGCTGCTCCCTCATGCACATGCACTCCAGATGCACATGGAGGCAGGAGTTTCTTGCTGGCATCTCCTCCAAAGTCCTCAGCTCCAAGTGGAAGGTGTGCCCAGGGGAAGGACTCACGGGCACAAGCAGGTAGTAGAGGGCGTTGTTCTTCCTGGCACTCCAGCCTTCATAGACACAGCCCACCCCAATAGCTGGCTGCAGCTGTGGCTTGAAGGTATTCCTGGGAAACTTTTGACAGGCACAAAGAAGAAACAGCAAAATGCAGCCCAGAAGTGAGGAGTGAGGGGAAAAGTGTGAGAAACAGCCTTGCGAACACCAGAGTGAAAGGAGGAGGAAGGGGAGGAGATGCTCCAGGCACTGGAGCAGCAATTCCCCTGCAGCCCCTGGAGAAGACCATGATGAAGCAGATTTTCCCCTTGCAGCCTGTGAAGAGGACCACACTGGCGTAGACATCCACACTCCAGCCTGTGGAGAACCCCATGCTGGAGCCAGTGGATGGCCCCTATGCTGGCACAGACCCCCTCTGTATATGTACTCTTGCTTTGAAGGCACTTAGGAAAGCCAAAGCCCAACTCAAACTGAGTCTGGCAAGGGGTGTCAAAAGCAACAAGAAGGGCTTTTGTAAGTTCACAGGTGACAAAAGGAAGACTAGAGAGAGTGTGGGCCCACTGGTGAATGAGGCACAGGATCTGGTGAAAGAGGACCTGGAAAAGGCTGGGGTACTCAAAGCCTCCTTTGTCTTAGTCTTTACTAGCAAGACTGACCTTCAGGAATCCCAAATGTCAGAGAGCAAGGGGCAAATATAGAACAAGAAAGTTTTACACTTGGTGGACGAAGTTCAGGTCAGGGAATACGTAAGCAAATTGGATGTACCTAAATCTGTGGCCCTGATGGGACACCTCCACAAGTGCTGAGGGAGGTCACTGATGTCATTACAAGGCCGCTCTTGATAATCTTTGATTGAGCATGGTGCCTGGAAGAAGTGCAGGAAAGCACATGCGACTCCTATCTTCAAGAAGAGCAAGAAAGATGATCCAGGGAACTACAGGCCAGTCAGCCTCACCTCAGTTTCTGGGAAGATGATGGAGCAGCTATTCCTGAATACCATGTCCAGGCACGTGAACAACAAGGAAGTCATCAGCAGTCATCAGCAAGGATTCACCAAGGGGAAGTCATGCTTGATGAACTTAAAATTATATGATGAAAAGACGGGTTAGGTAAACAAGAGGAGAGCAATGGGTATTGTCTGTCTAGACTTCAGTAAGGCTTTCAACACTGTATCCTGTACAACCCACATGAAGAAGCTGATTAAGTGTGGGCTAGATGAGCAGGCAGTGAGGTGGACTAAGAACAGTACGAACAGCTGGACCCAGACAGTGATGATCAGTGACATGAAGTCCAGATGAAGGCAAATAATTGGTGGTTACCCCAGGAGTCAGTATGGGGTCCAATCCTGTTTAACATCTACATTAATGATCCAGATGATGGGACAGAGCATATCCTCAGGAAGTCTACTGATGACACAAAGCTGGGAGAAGTGGCTGATATGCCAGAGGATTGTGCTACTGTCCAGAAGGATATCAACAGACTGGAGAAATGGGCTGATGGGAACCTCATGAAGTTCAGTTAGGGGAAGTGCAAAGTCCTGAAACTAGAGAGGAACAACCCCAGACATCAATATATGCTGGATGCTGACCAGCTGGAAAGAAGCTTTGCAAGAAAAGGACCTGAAGGGAAGTTCTAAAGAAGATGGAGCTCTTTCAGTGGTGCTAAGTGGCAAGACAAGAGGCAAAGAACAAAAACTGAAACACTGAGGTTCTGCCTGAACTTCAGGAAACACTTTTTCTCTGAGAGTGACTGAGCACTGACACATGTTGCTCAGAGAGATTGTGGAGTCTCCATCCTTGGAGGCAGTCAAAAGCCACCCGGACATGGTCCTGGGCAATCAGCTCTAAGCAGCCCTGCTTGAGTAGGTGTGTCGAATGAGATGACCTCCAGAGGTCTCTTCCAGCCTTAACCAGCCTGTGATTCTGTGAATTTGCCTGTTGGAGCCTCTGCGGGGCGGCTGATGAGGGAAGCAAGGTGAGAGACTCATCCTTTTGATTTACTACTTGTGGCTTATATGCATGAAGTTATCTTTCTTGAAGTAGCTCTATGTAATTTGTTTTTTTTCTTTTTGTATCTCACTGATTTAACATTTAGGCTCAGAGGTACTTGGGCTATATACACAGACACAGATGGCTCATGAAGCAGAAAAAAGGCAGCTATAAATAAGAAACTTTGTGACTTTTGTCTTCAGAAGTGATCTTTTTTCCTGCAGTTTGTTTGATGAAACTTCTAAATATTTCTAAATTGTATCTACTGTCCGCAAAATATATGAGAAAGGGCATTTTTTGTTTGGAATTTGCTGAAGTTTCTTGAATACTAAAAAATCTGTTAATTCATTACCCCCTTGAGCCCTTACTGATGTAGAAGTGATGCCTGCAGAAATAGAACTGTTTATTGTCTTGGGTATACTTTGTACTCCTGGTTATGAAGGTCCAGACCAAATGAATGCATTTATTGCCTTTTGCTCTATTTCATAAATTAATTATATATTACTATATATTATGTATTAAACATGCAGTCTTCACTTGATAGAATACAGAAGATCTTTAAACAAATACTGCTTAGATGAGATCTTTCCACTGTGCTTGAGTACAAGAACATCATAACACTTCTCAAGGAATTCCTATGTAGGCTGCTTTTTCAAGTTTTCTATGAGGAAATATCAAAACACTTAGAAAGTGGCTGCTTCACATTCAGAAAAAACAGGTTATTAACAGCTTTCTGTAAAATATAACATGGAGTGTACATTAGCACTACGAGTTAAGTTTTCCCCTCCATCTTCAAACCAACATGTTCATCTGTCTTTTGCTTTCAATTTGTCAATATTTTCTACTATTTAGAAACCACTAACACATGTGATGCTGCTCTTACTCGACTGATGTTATGTCCCATGTGGAAATAACGTGTAAAATTATCATTTGTTTATATGAACTAGAAAAGAAAAACAATAAATTCTTGCTTTCACTCAACAGTGATAAAGTCCAAATCTGTTTCTGGACAAATGAAGACCCCTTGGTAGTAGAATTCCAATAAAAACAGAGGTCACAGTTCTAGGTTAGCTGAACTCTTGGAGAACCCACGCTCTGTGCTATCCCTCTAGTTTTCATGAGTCCCAGCACCCTGTGATGTATTTACTTATTCTGGATTCATGGACATCCTCCAAACCAGCCATGACCACTCAGCACGCAAAACCTGTTCTTCAGGAATTGTGACCAGCTTATGAATACAGGGACCCGGAACAGCCTATTCGAAACAAAAATGCCATATTTTCAAAAATTAGAAGAACAAAGCATGACAAAAAGAGAGTCCACTGTCATAAAAAACGTCACGCTCCAATTCTCAACAGGTGTGCTCTGACTTAAAAGAAAACAGGCCACAGAGCAAATACAAGACTCAATGATGAAGTTGGATATATAATGGTCACAAAATATTATAGGCTGTATGTAGACCCATCACAATAATGTCATTAATTCCAGTCTTCTGGGTTTTGCATTGATTCACAGGCTTGGCATATGACTTTTTGGACTCAATACAGCATGGTATTAAAGCAATAGCAGTGCTCACTTCTGACTTGAAACATATTTCGGTAGGGATAGCAGATACTAGAGAACAGCTTCTAAGGTGGTATAATTTCTTGTGGCTCTAATGCATTTTAGCTCTGCTGATTTACATCTCTTGAGAATCTAGTCTATGGGAATTCCTTCATGCTCAGTGCTATCATTCTGACACCTGCCAAAATGTCAATGCGAAAATGTACCATAAAAATATCACTCGTTGATAGAAATGAATATAACTTTAAGATCAGTCATTTGTGTTAGTCAGATTCTGTTCTCATCTTAATAGAACTTTTAAATATCTGTTTCACCACCGGGATAAATGGCTGAGCATTAACTACTGCCAATGAATGAAGAACTATAAAACTTCAGTACAATCATATAATTTATTTCTTAATTTACCATTAGTATAGAACCAATCTTCTACTGAAGCAGACTGTGTTGGCAATTGGGTGCTGTATTTTTGACATGTAGAAGTAAAATCTGTATTCCTCAGAATGCAGTCTTATGATGATTTTTATCATCATTTTAAAAATACCTCACCAAGGGAAGTAATTCATTATTATCCTTATTTTACAGCTGAAGAACAGGATGTTTAGAAAGGTGAAGTGACTTTTTCAAGAAAGTCAGTAATGGGAAATAAAATATTTTTTAAATGACAATGATATCTTATAATAAATGTCATTTCAAAAAACGACAAAATTCCATTACCTGCAGGGACGCCAAAATTTCCTATGGAGTCCTACATATAGCCCTCATGTCTAGTTCAACAGGTTATTCAAAAAGAAAGGTATTCTCAATCTTTTGCCTACCATGGAGTACCCCTTTTTATAATAAACCCATAACTTCCCTGGGACAGCAACCAATGATTTCATTAAAAAAACTGGGTTAGAATTTGAGTTCATCTTGTTAGCTGTAAGAATAGAAGACTTCTAGACCACATAAACTTAGGGCTCCATAATCAACCACTGGTTCATGGACAGCTGTTTCAGAGAGACCTTGATGAAATTTACTACTTTGCAGTAGTTTTATAACCTGTGTCTTAGGCCCCGATGAAATGCACCCACGAGTGCTGAGAGAGCTGGCGGATGTCATTGCTGAGCCACTCTCCATCATCTTTGAGAGGTCCTGGAGGACAGGAGAGGTGCCCGAGGACTGGAGAAAG